>ENA-OYYT01000062-OYYT01000062.1-human-gut-metagenome-genome-assembly--contig:-NODE-62-length-69750-cov-14.800258_pt1 | contig 69750 bp, 60 predicted proteins | sample MGYA00243251_ERZ653453 | MGnify/ENA primary metagenome ERZ653453 (study PRJEB26926, sample SAMN06165174) | human gut metagenome | biome: ENVO:00009003; feature: ENVO:2100002; material: ENVO:00002003...
CTACACCCTAGAGTTCGTCGGCAGCGTCAGATGTGTATAAGAGACAGATGTAGTAGTACACCGGCTGGCCGCCGGGAAGGGCGGCGACCTCGGCATCGGGGCAGATCGTCTCGAACACCTCGGCGGCGCGGGCGGCGTCATCCTCGGTGACACCCTGGCCGGAGTAGACGGTGACGAACTCGGCGTTCTTATCGGCGGCTACGTGAGCCAGCTTATCCAGCAGTACGTCCAGGCTGCGGTCGGTGCCCAGGAGCTTGCCGTCGCACAGGGCCAGATAGTCGCCCTCGTTGATGGCGAAGCCGTCAAAGTCGGAGTTGCGGGCGGCGTAGGTGATCTGGGCGGTGGTGACGTTGGCGGCGGCCTCGGTCATGGCGGCCAGGATAGCCTGGGGGTCGTCGTTGTCCGGGTCCACGGCCATCATGGCGGAGATGCCCTGGGGCACGGTGGCGGTGGGCACCACGATGACCTGCTTTTCCGTCAGGCCCACGCACTGCTGGGCGGCCATGATGATGTTCTTATTGTTGGGCAGGATGAACACGATCTCGCTGGGGGTGCGGTTGACCTCCTGCAGGATGGCTTCGGTGGAGGGGTTCATGGTCTGCCCGCCGGAGACGATGCGGTCCACGGTCAGGTCGCGGAACACGGCCTCGAGACCCTCGCCGGCGCAGACGGCCAGGAAACCGTAGCGCTTTTCCGGCGCGGCCACAGCAGCCTCGCCGCGCTCCAGCTCGGCCTCGACGGCGTCCAGATCGTCGGTGGACTGGGCCTTCTTGCCGGCGGCCAGGTCGGCGGCCTGGGTACGCATATTCTCGATCTTGGCCAGCTCCAGCGTGCCGTATTTCTGGGCCTCGTTCAGGGCGTCGCCGGGGGTGTCGGTGTGGACGTGGACCTTGAAGGCCTCGTCATCCTCACCAATGACCAGGCTGTCGCCGATGCTGTTCAGATAGGTACGCAGGCCGTCCAGGGGCTTGTCGGAGGTCTTGCGGACGATGAACACGGTGTCGAAGGCGAAGGTAATGTCCTCGTCGCCGATGGCGGCGAAGTCCGCCTTCTCCTCGGCAGTATCGGCCACCTCAGGCACGGGCTCACCCCGCAGGGCGCGGAGCATACCCTCCAGAATGATGAGGTAGCCCTTGCCGCCGGCGTCCACTACGCCGGCCTTTTTCAGCACGGGGTTCATCTCGATGGTCTCCGCCAGGGTGGTGTAGCCGGTCTTGATGGCCTCGTCCAGTACGAACTCGGCGTCGTTCTTCTCGCCGGCGGCCTCCAGCGCACGCTGGGCGGCCAGGCGGGAGACGGTGAGGACCGTGCCCTCGGCGGGCTTCATCACCGCGCCGTAGGCAGTGGAAACGCCCTCCTGCATGGCCTCGGCCAGCAGGGCGCCGTCGGCGGTGTCATGGCCCTTGAGGACCTTGCTCATGCCGCGGAACAGCAGGGACAAAATGACGCCGGAGTTGCCCCGGGCACCCCGGAGCAGGCCGGAGGCCGTCAGCTTGGCGGCCTCGTCCACGGTGGCGGGCTCGGCCTTGCGGAGCTCGTTCACCGCCGTCTGGATGGTCAGGGACATATTGGTGCCGGTGTCGCCGTCGGGCACCGGAAATACGTTCAGGTCGTTGATGGCCTGTTTCTGCGCGGTGATGCAGGCGGCGCCGAAGGCGACCATCTGCTTGAAGGCGCCGCCGCTGATCTTTTCTGTCATGTCTGTTCTCCTTCCGGGCGCGTCACACGGTGACGGAATCCACGCAGACATTCACCGCTTTGACGGTGACGCCGGTGTTGAGGTTGACCACATACTTGACCTCGCCCATAATGGATCGGCAGACTGTGGCGATGTTGACGCCGTTTTCCACGACGATGTGCAGCTCGATGGACACGGTGCCGTCGTCATTGTACGTGACCTTGACGCCCTTGCTCATGGCCTCGGGCCGCAGGAGATGCACCAGCCCGTCAGTCATGCTGCGCTGGGCCATGCCCTTGACGCCGAAGCAGTTGGTGGCGGCCGCGCCGGTGATGGTGGTGAACACGGCGTCGCTGATGGTGATCTCGCCGTTTTCGGTGGGGACTTTTATCATAGCGGACTTCCTTTCTGCGGAAATGGCATAATAACACACGATAATATGGAGTATTATATACTACTTTCTCCGGGATTACAATAGAGATTTTACCGGGGCGGCATATGGGCAGGTTTCCCGCGCGGCTTTGGAGGCGCGGCGAAGAAAGGGAGCGCCCCGCGGGGCGCTCCCTTGTGCGTTACTGCTTGTAGGGCACGTGCCAGATGGTGTCGGCGTACTGGGAGATGGCCCGGTCGGCAGCGAAGACGCCGCTGCGGGCGATGTTGGTGAGGCTCATGCGGTTCCACGTCTCCCGGTCGCGGTAGGTGTGGCGCATCCGGGATTCGGCCTCGCAGTAGGCGGCGAAGTCGGCCAGGACCATGTACTGGTCCGCCTGACCGTCCATGCCGGTGACCAGCCGCTGGAACAGGTCCTCGTAGGTAACGCCGTCCCGGAAGCCTACCTTCAGCTGGTCCAGCACGCGGCGCAGCACCGGGTCGCGCTGGTAGAGCAGGTTGGGGTCGTAGGTGTGGCGCAGGTGCTCCACCTCATCGGCATGAAGGCCGAAGAGGAACATATTGTCGTCGCCCAGCAGGTCGTGCATTTCCACGTTGGCACCGTCCAGGGTGCCGACGGTCAGCGCGCCGTTCATCATAAACTTCATGTTGCCGGTGCCGCTGGCCTCCTTGCCGGCGGTGGAGATCTGCTGACTGACCTCGCTGGCGGGCATGAGGACCTCGGCCAGGGAGACGCGGTAGTTCTCCAGGAACACCACCTGGAGCCGATCTTTGCACAGCGGGTCGCTGTTGATCTGGTCGGCCAGGGAGTTGATGAGGTGGATGATGCGCTTGGCCACGGCGTAGCCCGGGGCGGCCTTGGCGCCGAACAGGAACGTCTGGGGCGGGAGGTCCAGGCTGGGGTCATCCTGCAGGCGCTGGTACAGGTAGATGATCTGCAGGGCGTTCAGCAGCTGGCGCTTGTACTCGTGCAGGCGCTTTACCTGCACATCGAAGATGGCGTCGGTGTTCAGCACCACACCCTGGTGCTTCCTGGCGAAGGCAGCAAAGGCAAGCTTGTTCTGATGCTTGATGTCCTCCAGACGCTGAAGGACCGCCTTGTCACCGGCGTAGGCCTCCAGCTTTTTCAGTTCCTGCGGATGGGTGAGATAGCCCTCGCCGATCAGGTCACGGAGCAGTCCGTCCAGACCGGGGTTGATCTGGGGCACCCAGCGGCGGTGGTCGATGCCGTTGGTGACGTTCTTGAACTTGTCTGGCATCATCTGGCAGGCGTCCTTGAACAGGTCCTTCCGCAAAATCTCGGAGTGCAGGGCGCTGACGCCGTTGACGGCCATGCTGCCGGCGATGCACAGGTTGGCCATGCGGACGCCGCCGTCCCAGATAATGGCCAGCTTGGCGGTCTTGGCGGGATCGTGGAAGAAGTCCTCCACCTGCTGCTGCCAGCGGCGGGAGATCTCCTGCAATATCTGCCACACGCGGGGCAGCAGCGTTTCGAACAGCTGCTGCGGCCAGACCTCAAGGGCCTCGGAAAGCACGGTGTGATTGGTGTAGGCCACGCAGTGGGTGGTGATGTGCCAGGCCTCGTCCCAGCCCATGCCGGCATCGTCGATGAGGATACGCATCAGCTCCGGGATCACCAGCGTGGGGTGGGTATCGTTGATCTGGATGACATTCTTCTCATGGAAGTTCCTGAGGGTACCGTACTGCTGGATGTGCTTGCGGGTGATGGACTGAATGGTGGCGGACACGAAGAAATACTGCTGCTTCAGCCGCAGGGACTTGCCCTCGTAGTGGTTGTCCTCGGGGTAGAGCACCTGACTGATGGCGTCAGCCATAGCGCGCTCCTCGGCGGCGTGGAGGTACTGGCCCTCGCTGAAGAGCTTCATGTCGATGGGCTTGGGGCTGCGGGCCTGCCACAGGCGCAGGGTGTTCACATGGTCGGTGTCGTAGCCGGCGATCTCCATGTCGCAGGGGATGGCCAGCACACGGGTGTAGTCCTCATGGACCACCATCAGGTGGTTGTTGTCCCAGCGGGTGCGGACCTTACCGCCGAAGCGGACCTCCTCGGCCTCCTGCAGCTTGGGCAGCAGCCACGCGTCGCCCAGCTGCATCCAGTCGTCGGGAAGCTCCACCTGCTGGCCCTCCACGATCTTCTGCTTGAAAATGCCCAGCTCATAGCAGATGGAGTAGCCCGTCGCCGGGATCTCCAGGGTGGTCATGCTGTCCAGATAGCAAGCGGCCAGACGGCCCAGACCGCCGTTGCCCAGACCGGCGTCCGGCTCCATGTCGAAGATGTCCGCCGCTTTGAAGCCCAGCTCGCCGATGGCGGCGGTCAGGGGCTCCAGCAGCGCCAGATTGAAGGCGTTTTTCATCAGGCTGCGGCCCATCAGGAACTCCAGCGACAGGTAGTGGACCTTGCGCTTTTCCTGGTGGGCCGTCTCCTCGCGGGTCTGTACGCCGTGCTCGGCCATGATGTCCCGCAGGACCATGGCGCAGGCCTTCATCATCTCGCCGTCGGTGGCCTGCTGCTCGGTGCAGCCGTAGTTGAGGCGCAGCTTCTGCACGATGGCCTCTTTCAGGGTCTCTTTGTTGTAGGTCATATCGGGTAACTCCTCCTTGGGTCAAAGGTTCTCATAAATGTGCCGGTAGGCCGCCGCACTGCGGCCCCAGCTGAAGTCCGCGGTCATGCCACGGTATCGAACGGTGTCGAAGCCTGTCCGGTCGCCCCGGTACAGGCCGGTGGCCTGACCGATGACGGAGAGCATGGCCCCGGCGTCATAGTCGCCGAACAGGTAGCCGGTGCCGTCCTCCTGCCCCACCTGGCAGGAGCGCACGGTGTCCGCCAGACCGCCGGTGCTCCGCACGATGGGCACCGCGCCGTAGCGCATGGCGATCATCTGGCTCAGGCCGCAGGGCTCGCTGCGGGAGGGCATCAGGAACAGGTCCGCAGCGGCGTATACGCGGCGGGACAGGTCCTCGGCGTACAGGATCTGGGCCGACAGACGTCCGGGGTACTGCCCGGCTTTCCAGCGGAAGAAATCCTCATACCCCCGGTCACCGGTGCCCAGCACCACGAACTGGCAGCCGGCGGCCATAATGCCGTCCATGGCCTGCTGCACGAGATCAAGCCCCTTGTGGCCCACCAGCCGCGTCACCATGGCGATCAGCGGCGTGTCCGGCTCCTGGGCAAGTCCGAGGGCAGCCTGCAGGGATGCCTTGCACACGGCCTTGCCAGCCGGGTCTGCCGCCGTGTAATGCGCCGGAAGCGCCGGGTCGGACGCCGGGTCGTAGGTGACGGTGTCGATGCCGTTGACCACGCCGTGCATTTTCCAGCCGATGGCGTCCACCACGCTCTCCAGCCCCTCGGCATAGGCCGGGTCATGGAGTTGGGCGGCGTAGGTGGGGCTGACGGTGGTGACGGCGTCCGCCATGAGCATGGCACCCTTCATCAGGTTTACGTCGCCGTCCATGCGGAGGGTGCCGTCGTCGTACCAGCCCCGGTCCAGACCGAAGAGCTGGTCTACGCTGTCGCTGCCGTAGCGGCCCTGATACTCAATGTTGTGAATGGTGAACACCGTGCGGATATGGCGTATCTCCCACCAGCGGGTGGCCGCGTCCTTGAGATAGATGGGTACCAGCGCCGTCTGCCAGTCGTTGCAGTGGAGGATGTCCGGCATCCAGTCCAGGCTGGGCAGCAGGTCGACGACGGCCTTGCTGAAAAAGGCGAACCGCTCGCCGTCGTCAAACTCACCGTACAGGCGGCCGCGGCGGAAGTATTTTTCGTTGTCCACGAAGTACCAGGTCACACCCCGGTCATAGAGGGAGAACAGGCCGCAGTACTCATGCCGCCAGCCCAGGTCCACGTAGATATACCGGCGGAAGGTCATTTTCTCCCGCCACTGGGGGCCGATCTTGTCGTACAGGGGCAGGATGACGGCGGTCTCGACACCCTCCGCCGCCAGGGCGGGGGGCAGGCTGCCGGCCACATCGGCCAGGCCGCCGGTCTTGCAGAAGGGATAGGCCTCGCTGGTCACATACAGCAGCTTCATGGCAGGCTCCTTTCTCTTACACCGTCGCGCCCTTGGCGATGACGATGGGATAGCGCTCGTGGCCCATCAGGGTCACATTCTCGCTGACGGTGACGTATTTGTCGGTGATCACGCCCCGCAGTATGGCACCGCGCTTGACCACCGTGTCCTTGAACAGGATACAGTTTTCCACGCTGGCACCCTTTTCAATACGCACGTTGCGGAACAGCACGCAGTTTTTTACGCTGCCCTGGATGTCGCAGCCGTCGGCGGCCAGGGAGTTGACGCAGCCGCCCTCCGGGTCGATGTAGCTGGAGGGGGAGTCGTTTTCCTTGCCGTATACCGGACGATCCGGGCAGAACAGGGCGCTGCGGGTGGCGGTATCCAGCAGCTCCATGCTGCGGTCATAGTAGTTTTGCAGGGTGCTGATGTGGGCGGCGTAGCCGTCGTAGACATAGCTTTGCAGATGGAGGCGGCTGCTCATGCCCTGAAGGATATCCCGCCGCAGGCTGTAACGGTTGTGGCTCAGGCACTCCGTCACCAGCTGGATGAGCAGCTCAGTCCGCAGGACAAAGATGTTCAGGCAGCGATAGCCCTCCGGCGTGTGCAGGCCGTAGGCCGTGTCGGTGATGCGGCCCCGGGCGTCCAGCCGGAAATAGGTGTCCTGCCCGTCACCGGGGACGGCGGTGCAGACGGCGGTGATGTCCGCGCCGGTGTCGATATGGCGGCGGAGCACGTCCTCCAGGGGCGCGTTGATGACCGTGTCGCTGTCGGACAGCACCACGTAGTCCTGGCGGATGCTCTTCAGGTAGTTCATCACGCTGCCCAGGGCATCCACGCGGCCGCGGAACTGGCCGTCGCCGCGGTGCTGCTCATTATAGGCGAAGGCCGGCAGCAGCGTCAGACCGCCGAAGTTGCGGCTCAGGTCCCAGCTTTTGCCGCTGCCCAGGTGGTCCAGCAGCGACTGGCACTTGCCGTGCATGATGACGCCCACGTCCGTGACACCGGCGTTCACCATGCTGGAGAGGATAAAGTCGATGATGCGGTAGTCACCGCCGAAGGGGATGGAGCCGTGGACGCGATTTTCGATGAGCTCCCGCAGACCGTTTTCCTTGTCGTAGGAGAAGATGATCCCGTGCATTCCGTTCATGGCCGCACCTCCTTGCCGTTTTCGCCCAGCATCATTTTCGGTTCGATGACCGCGCCGTCCGCCACGGAGGTCCGGGGCCCCAGCACGGCGATGCCCCAGTCCTCAAAGGGGACGCTGCCCGGGGCGCCGCCCACCACGGCGTTTCTGCCTACGCGGCAGCCCTCGCCCACGATGGCGTAGGACACCTTCGCGCCTGCCTCGATGACGGCGCCGGGCATGACCACGGAATAGGAGACGGACGCGCCCTCGGCCACGGTGGTGCCGGTGCTGAGGACGGCGTTCTTTACCTCGCCCAGCACGGTGCAGCCCTTGGCCACGGCGCTGTTGCCCACATCGCCCGTTTTACCGATGTAGGTGGGCGGGCAGGTGGGCGTGCGGCCGTAGATGCGCCACTTCTTGTCCAGCAGGTTCAGCCCGGAGCCGGGGGAGAGCATATCCATGTTGGCGTCCCACAGGGAGTCCAGCGTGCCCACGTCCTTCCAGTAGCCCTCGAAGCGGTAGGCGGACATCTTCTCACCGTTTCGCAGCATAGCGGGGATGATGTTTTTCCCGAAGTCGTTGTCGCTGCGGGGGTCAGTCTCATCATCGATGAGGTACTGGCGCAGCTTTTTCCAGGTGAAGATATAGATGCCCATAGAGGCCAGGTTGCTTTTCGGCTCCTTGGGTTTCTCGGCGAACTCCGTGATGTTGTCGTTGCCGTCCACGGCCATGATGCCGAAGCGGCTGGCCTCCTCCCAGGGGACCTCCATGACGGAGATGGTACAGTCAGCGCCCGTCTCCTTGTGGCGGCGCAGCATCAGGGAGTAGTCCATCTTATAGATGTGGTCGCCGGAGAGCACCAGTACGTACTCCGGGTCGTACAGATCCACGAAGCCGATGTTCTGGTAGATGGCGTTGGCGGTGCCCTTGTACCAGACGGCGCCGCCGGCGCTCTGGTAGGGCGGCAGGATATGTACGCCGCCGTTGACACGGTCCAGCTCCCAGGGCTGGCCGCTGCCGATGTAGGTGTTCAGCTCCAGCGGCCGGTACTGGGTCAGCACGCCCACCGTGTCGATGCCGGAGTTGGTACAGTTGGACAGGGGAAAGTCGATGATGCGGAATTTGCCGCCGAAGGGCACGGCGGGCTTGGCCATGCTGCCGGTGAGCACGTACAGGCGGCTGCCCTGGCCGCCGGCCAGCAGCATCGCCACACACTCTTTTTTCATCCTTGCGTACCTCCTGTGTTCTGTTTTTTCTGGGGGCGTTTTCCCTCCCGGCGCAGCAGCACCGCACCCAGGGGCGGAATGGTCAGGGAAAGGGAAGTCTCCCGCCCGTGGGAGGGGATCTCGTCCACGTCGATCCGGCTGCCCGCCGGAAGGGCGCAGCCGCTGCCGCCCCAGCAGGCGTCGTCCGTGTTGAACAGTACCTCATACCGCGCCGCCGCCGGCACGCCGAAGCGGTAGTTGTCCCAGGGCACCGGCGCGAAATTCACCGCACAGATCAGCTCGTGGCCCCTGCGGTCCCGCCGCAGAAACACCAGCACGTTGTTGTGGTTATCATCGGCCACCAGCCATGTAAAGCCGTCCCAGTCCCGGTCGTTTTCCCACAGGCACCGGTTGCGCTTATACAGCCGGTTCAGCTGCCGCAGGCACTCATGGCTGGCCCGGCAGGCGGGATCGTCCAGCAGATACCAGTCCAGCTGGCCGCGGAAGTCCCACTCGTGCCACTGGGGCAGCTCGCTGCCCATGAACAGCAGCTTTTTGCCGGGGTGGCACAGCATATAGGCCCAGAAACTCCTTACACCGGCCAGCTGCCGCCAGTCGTCGCCGGGCATCTTGCCCCGGAGAGAGCCCTTCATGTGGACCACCTCGTCGTGGGACAGGGGCAGGACGTAGTTTTCCGAGAAGGCGTAGACCATGGAGAACGTCACGTCCCGGTGGTGGAACTGGCGGAAGTAGGGGTCCATCTTCAGATAGTGGCACAGGTCGTTCATCCAGCCCATGTTCCACTTCAGGTTGAAGCCCAGACCGCCCTGCTCCGGCGGATAGGTGACCAGCGGCCACGCGGTGGACTCCTCCGCCACCATCAGCGCCGCCGGGTCGGCGGCAAAGGCTGCCCGGTTCAGCTCACGCAGGAAGTCGATGGCCTCCAGGTTCTCCCGGCCGCCGTCCTTGTTGGGACGCCACGCGCCGCCCTGCCGGTCATAGTCCAGATACAGCATGGACGCCACCGCGTCCACCCGCAGCCCGTCGATGTGGTATTCCTTCAACCAGTAGACGGCGGAGGACAGCAGGAATTCCCGGACCTCCGGCTTGCCGAAGTCGAATACACGGGTGCCCCAGCCGGCGTGCTCCCATTTCAGGGGATCGCCGTACTCGTAGAGGCAGGTGCCGTCAAATTCGATAAGCCCGTGGCTGTCCTTACAGAAGTGGGCGGGCACCCAGTCCAGTATCACGCCCAGCCCCGCCCGGTGCAGGGCATCCACCAGGGCCATGAAGTCGTGGGGCGTGCCGTAGCGGCTGGTGGGGGCGAAGTAGCCAGTGCACTGGTAGCCCCAGCTGTCGTCCAGGGGGTATTCCGTCACCGGCAGCAGCTCTACGAAGTTGTAGCCCATGGCCTTCACATAGGAGGGCAGCTCCTTTGCCAGCTCCACATAGCTCAGGGGAGAGCCGTCCTCGTGGCGCTTCCACGAGCCCAGATGCACCTCGTAGATCAGCAGCTCGCCGTTCACCGGCGGCTTTTCCAGCCGCTGCTGCCGCCAGTCATCGTCCCGCCACCGGTATCCGGACAGGTCGTAGACCTTGCTGTCTGTCCCGGGACGGGTGGCCGCATGGAAGGCACAGGGATCGGCCTTCCAGACCACCCGGCCGTCCGCGCCGGTGACCACATACTTGTAGGCGTCGTAGACCTTGGCGTTTTCCGCCGCCGTCTCCCACACGCCGGTATCCAGCCGGGTCATGGGCCGGGGCTGCCAGTCGTTGAAGTCCCCGGCCAGCGCCACGGCGCGGGCGTTGGGCGCCCACACGCGGAAGGTGAAGCCCTGCTCCGCCGGGTGCGCGCCGAGGTAGGTGTAGATGTCGTGGGCCGGGTGCCGCGTCATGTGCTCAGCTCCTTTTCTCTCACTCTGCTCGTCTGCTCTATGGTAGCACGCCTGTTCCGTCAAAGGGCGCGAAACAGGTCGCTGGTAACGTTACCGACATTGTACCCCATTTTTCCCGTCCCGTCAACAAACAAGGCGCTTTTTGTGCCGCGGCGGGGGCGGAAAAGGGCCGCAAGCACAAAAGGGAAACGCAGGCGCGCTGCGTTTCCCTTTTCGTTTACTCATCCCGCTGCTGCACGGCGCTGCTGCCGTTCAGGCCGAAGTCGTCCGCCACGCTGGCGGTGTCCCGGCGCAGCATGGTCTCCATCACCCGGATATCGCTGTCGATATCCATGGCATCGGTGCGGTACAGCTCGTCCAGCTGGTGCTCGAAGCCCGCCACGATGCTGTCCATGGTCTTTTCGATCTTGGCCTTGGCCTGGCTCAGGTTCTCGCCGCTGACGCCGGCCTCCTCGAAGCTGGCGTAGTTTTCCAGCAGCTTCAGGGTGGTGGGCAGGTAGTAGTTCAGGAACGTGCCGGCGGCGTCACGCTTGGCCTCGTCCTCTTCAATGAGTTTGAAAATACGGCCGGACACCTGCTCCATGCGGTCCAGCTTGGCGCTGATGGCCTCGTCGGCGATGCGGTCGTTCAGCTCGCGGATCTGGGCCAGGATGGCGGCGTAGCCCGCCGGCGCGGGCGCGGTCTGTGCGGGCTGACCCTGCTCCGCCTTGGCGCGGTGGGCGGCATCAAAGTACGCCGTGGCGGCGGCCTGGGACTTGAAGAGCATACCGCTGCCCATGTCGATATAGGCCTCGTCACCCCAGAGGCCCTTTTCCAGCATCAGGTTCACGTCCTTCTCCACCCGGCGGCGGGACACGTCGGCGGCCCGGGCCAGATAGTCCAGGGGCACGGCCTGCTTCTGCCCGACGGTGCGGAGGTAGGTGGCAAAGCGCCGCTGGCGGCGCTTCATGGCGCCGCTGCCCAGCAGCAGGGACGCGCCGCCGGCCATCATGCCCAGGGGATAGAACAGCTGCCGCAGCAGGTCCATCCATTCATGCCATTTGATGGCGTAGCGCAGTTCAAAGTAGTCCACCTGCTGCACCAGGAAAAACACGCCCAGAATACCCACCACCGCGCCGATGATCTTCATGGTTTTGGCGCCCTTGTCGGAGTAGTTCGGCGTCTCTGTGACCTTGCGGACGGTGTTCTTCGCCGCGGAGGCGCGCGCCTGCGCAGGCTTCGCCTCGGCGCTGCCCACCGCTGTCCGCTGCCACGCATCCCGCGCCTGCTGGCGCATTTTCCTGCCGCCGCCCTCGCTGAGCTTGCTCAGCAGCAGGATCAGGCCCACAGGCCAGGCCACGGCAAACATCACCGCGATGAATATCCACGAACCCAGGTCGTTATTGTTCTTTTTCGGCGGCTTCGGCTGAAGACCGTTGTTCTCGTCGTATTCGTAGCTCATGCTTCCCCTTCTCCCTTTCCCCGCAGCTTTCGCTTGTTGCCCTTTTCGTCCACGATATAGGTATTCTCCAGCACGCTGCGGGCATTGGCCATTACCGCGTTCAGGTACTCCTGCCGCAGTGCAGCGCGCTCCTCGATCTCCGCGTCTGTCAGCCCCTCGGCCTTGGCCTTGCGGGCCAGCTCGTTGATGCGTGCTATCTTCTTCTCGTCCATAGCTGTTTCTCCCTTATATGTATCGCCGTATGTCCACCGGCAGGCGGCCCTTTTTCGTGGGAGCGCCCACGCTGTCCAATACGCATTTTCCCAGACCGCGGCAGGTGATGGTATCCCCCGCCGACACGGACTTGTCCGGCTTCACACAGGTGACGTAGTTCACCTGTACGGACCCCTTTTCCACGGCCTCCGCCGCCCGGCCCCGGCTGAGAGAAAATCCCGCCGCCAGCACGTTGTCCAGCCGCAGGGATGACACCGTGTCCTTTATTTCCTTCACCGCCGCATGGGGGACCGCCAGCGCCGAAAGCGGCAGCGGTGTTACGGTGAGCTTCTCCCGGCCGGCGCTGTCCCAGTTCTGCAGCAGGAAATCCGTCATGGACGGGTCCAGCAGCACCTGACAGCCGCCCTTTTCCACAAGTATATCGCCTATCTTCTCCCGGGTCAATCCCAGAGCCATCAAACTGCCCAAAAAATCCCGGTGGGTCAGGTCGCCGCCGCTGCGGCACGCGGCCCGCACCGCCGCGACCTGGTCGTCAGGCGTCTCCAGCCAGTCCGGCAGGAACACCAGCCGCTTTCGCTCCGCGCCGTCATAGCCGCCCCAAAGCACATAGCCCTCCCGGCACCCCAGCGCGTTCAGCAGATGCTGCGCCGCCGTCTGCTCCTGGGGCGAGAGAAAGCCTGTGGCCGTGGGAATGTTCCGCGTGCGGCACTGCTCACACTTATCCCACACGCGGCTCAGCAGCAGCCGTTCCTCCGGGCTGTGGGCGGCTCTGTCCAGCAGTTCTCGTCTGTCCATGCTATGCCCCCAAATTCTGCGTGCGGTACAGTGTGGCGTACACGCCGTTCTTCGCCAGGAGCTCCTGGTGGGAGCCCTGTTCGGCGACGACGCCGTCCTGTATCACCAGTATCCGGTCGGCCGAACGAATGGTGGACAGCCGGTGGGCGATGATCAGTGTCGTGCGGCCTCGGGCCAGACGGTCAAAGGCGCCCTGGATGCGGGCTTCCGTCACGCTGTCCAGCGCGGAGGTGGCCTCATCCAGTATCAGAATGGGCGGGGCCTTCAGAAACACCCGGGCGATGGCCACCCGCTGCTTCTGCCCGCCGGAGAGCAGCGCACCCCGCTCACCCACATAGGTGTCGAACCCGTCGGGCATGGCGCAGATATCGTCGTAGATCTCCGCCTGCCGCGCCGCCTGCTCTACCTCGGCATCGGTGGCGTCGGGGCGGCCGTAGCGGATATTCTCGCGGATGGTGTCGGCAAACAGGAACACGTCCTGCTGTACGATGCCAATGGCCCGGCGCAGGGAGCGCTGGGTGACGGCGCGGACATCGCGGCCGTCGACGGTGATGCTGCCGCTGTCCACGTCGTAGAACCGGGGCAGCAGCTGGCACAGGGTGGTCTTGCCGCCGCCGGAGGGCCCCACCAGGGCCACCGTCTCGCCGGCGGGGATGTGCAGCGTCACGTTGTGCAGCACCTCGGCCTTTTCGCCGTAGGCAAAGGAGACATCGTTCACGTCCACGCGGCCCTGTACATGTTCGAGGGGCCGCGCGTCCGGCGCATCCTGAATGGACGGCTCGGTGGCCATCAGCTCAATGAAGCGGTGCAGGCCCACGAAGCCGTTGGAGAACATCTCGGCGAAGTTGGCCAGCTTGCGGATGGGACTGACGAAGGCGGTGACGTATAGGGAGAAGGTGATCAGATCCACATAGTCCATTTTCTCCCCCATGATGAGCCAGCCGCCCACGGCGATCACCGCCACCGGCAATATGCCGGTGCAGAACTCCATCACCGCGTTGAAGCGGCCCATCTCCTTGTGAAAGCCACGCTTGGCGGTCTTGAACACCTCGTTGGCCTCGTCGAACCGCTGCTGCTGGGCTTCTTCGTTGGCAAAGGCCTTGGTGGTCCGCACGCCGGACAGGCCGGACTCGATGGCGGCGTTGATGGTGCCGGTCTTGACCTTGGCAGCCCGGGAGGCGGCGCTCATCTGCCGGCGGCGGCGCAGGGCCATGGTCAGCAGGACAGGCAGCAGCACCAGCAGTACCAGCGCCAGCTCCCAGCGCAGGGTGAACATCACCGCCAGCGCGCCCACGATGGTCACCAGGGAGATGAACAGGTCCTCCGGCCCATGGTGGGCCAGCTCCGTCAGCTCAAACAGGTCACTGGTCAGGCGGCTCATCAGCTGGCCGGTGCGGTTGCGGTCGTAGAAGTCGAAGCCCAGCTCCTGAATGTGGCGGTACAGATCGCGGCGGATATCCGCCTCCACGCGGATGCCGAAGGTGTGGCCCCAGTAGGCCACCACGAAGTACAGCGCCGAGCGCAGCACATAGGCGGCCACCACCACCGCCATGACGATGAAGAATACCCGGAACTGCCGCTGGGGCAGCCAGGTATACATGGCGGCGCGGGACACCAGCGGGAACGCCAGGTCGATGCAGGCGATGAGGAACGCGCAGGACAGGTCCAGGGCGAAGAGCCGCCGGTGGGGTTTGAAGTAGGAGAGGAATATCCGCAGGGGGCTGCGGGTCTGATAATCTTTCGTGGTCATGCTATGCCTCGCTTGGTGTTTTTTTGAACATATAGTATAGCACATCGGCACGGCGTTCGCAATAGCACGCAGCGCCCCGGCTTGCGTGTCGGGGCGCTGCGTGTTATAATTGGGCCATGACCTGGCCGATAGGGCCGTCGATGGTGACGGCGGCGCCAAGACCGCTGCCGGCCCCGCCCTTGTTGATGACCGCCAGCTTATGGCCGCGGTAGTACTGTATCAGCCCGGCGGCGGGATAGACCACCAGCGACGTGCCGCCGATGATGAGCACGTCTGCCTGCCGGATATAGTGGATGGCGCGGGCCATCACATCCTCATCCAGGGACTCCTCATACAGCACCACGTCCGGCTTAATGATGCCGCCGCAGGTGCAGCGGGGAATGCCGCGGCTCTCCGCGATGCGCTCCACACCGTAGAATTTCCCGCAGCGGGTACAGTGGTTCCGCAGCACGCTGCCGTGGAGCTCAAGGACCTCCCGGCTGCCGGCCTTCTGGTGCAGGCCGTCGATGTTCTGGGTGATGACGGCCTTCAGCTTCCCCTGCTGCTCCCATTCCGCCAGCTTGCGGTGGGCGGCGTTGGGCTGGGCGTCCAGGGCCAGCATTTTGGCCCGGTAGAAGTCGTAGAATTCCTCGGTGTGCGTCTCGTAAAATGTGTGGCTGAGCATGGTCTCCGGCGGGTATTTGAATTTCTGGTGATACAGGCCGTCCACACTGCGGAAGTCCGGTATCCCGGACTCGGTGGATACGCCGGCGCCGCCGAAAAACACGATGTTGTCACTGGCGTCTGTCAGTTCTTTCAGCCTGCGGATGGTTTCGTCCATACTGTCCCTCCATTTCTTTTGTAAGGAGCATACGCTATGAATATTCAGATCTTCGGAAAAAGCAAGTCCTTCGACACGAAAAAGGCGGAGCGCTGGTTCAAGGAGCGCCGCATCAAGTACCAGTACATCGACCTTGTGAGCAAGGGTGTATCGCCGGGGGAGTACCGTTCCATCCGGGCGGCCGTGGGCAGCTTCGACGCGCTGGTGGACAAGGACTGCCGGGCGTATGAGGCGCTGTACATGGCCTACATCACGCCTCAGGCGGCGGAGGAAAAGCTGCTGGAATACCCGGAGCTGTTTGCCGCACCCATTGTCCGCAACGGGAAGCAGGCCACCGTGGGCTATTGCCCGGAGATATGGCAGACGTGGGAATAGGAATAAGGGCTCTCATCCGTGCGCCGCAGGCGCACGGTTTTTTTCGGGCAGCACCGCGGCTTTCACTGTGCGGTGTTGCCCTTAGTCCGTGTAGCTGTGCTCCACCGTGACCACGGCGTAGTAATTGCCGTCCATGGCGCGGACCAGAGCGCGTATCTCCTGCGCTGCCTGGGCCGGGGTCTTGCTGCTGGAGAAGGGCAGCACCGCGTCGAAGATCAGGTTATCGTGTGTGGTGCCCCGGACCACGCGGAAGTCGTGGATGGTCAGACCGGGATCCACCTGCTTCACCAGCGCGGCCACCTGTTCCTTCAGTGCGGTGACGGAGCCGTCGGTGACAATGGGGTCCATGTGGATGACGGCGTGGCAGTGGAGCTTCTCCATCAGTTCCTTTTCAATATTGTCGATCACATCGTGCATGGCCATGATGTCCCCGTGGGCGGGGACCTCCGCGTGGAGGGTGATCATCAGACGGCCGGGGCCGTAGTCGTGGACCACCAGATCGTGTACGCCCAGCACTGTGTCGTTGGAGAGGACGATATCCCGTATCTGCTGCACCAGCGCCGGGTCGGGCGCCTGCCCCAGCAGGGGGGACAGGGTCTCTTTTGCGGCCTTGTAGGCGGAGAACAGGATGAACAGCGCCACCACCAGGCCCACATAGCCGTCCACCGCCAGACCGGTCCATTTGCCGATGAGCATGGCAAGGAGCACCGCCAGGGTGGAGACGGTGTCGGAAAGGCTGTCCGTGGCGGTGGCCTCCATGGCGGCGGACTTGATCTTCCGGCCGACGGCCCGGTTGTACAGCCACATATAGACCTTCACGCACACGGAGGCGGCCATGATGGCGATAGCCATCAGGGAAAAGGTGACGGCCTCCGGATGGAGGATCTTGTCAAAGGAGGACTTGGCCAGCTCCACGCCCATCAGCAGGATCAGGCCCGCTACGATCAGGCCGGATATGTACTCGATGCGGCCGTGGCCAAAGGGGTGGTCGGTGTCCGGCTTTTTGCCCGCCAGACGGAAGCCCAGCAGCGTCACCGCCGAGGAGCCGGCGTCGGACAGGTTGTTGAAGGCGTCCGCCGTGACGGCGATGGAACCGGACAGCTGTCCGGCGAAGAATTTGCCGATGAACAGCAGGATATTCAGTGCGATGCCCACAGCGCCGCACAGTGTGCCGTAGGCGCGGCGGACGGCGGGGGAGGACACGTTGTCCCGGTCAGGAATGAACCAGCGGCTCAGCAATCGTATCATAGCAGTCGTCTCCTTTCGGCGGGTAGACCCGGCGCTTTGTCAGCCAATAGCACAGAGGGATGGCGTACAGCAGTATCTCGTAGGGGATGGCGGACATGTCCGCGCCCAGCATGGCCAGCGGGATGGACACGGAGATGTTCCAGGGGATCAGCGGCGAGAGGACGATGCCGGAGTTCTCGATGTCAAGGGCCATCTCGCCCCTGCCGTGGCCGCGCTTGGTGTAGTCGTCCTCCAGCAGCTGGTTGCACACCACCGCGCAGGTGGACTGGTTGCAGAACACCATGCTGCACACCACGGAGATCGCCGCGCAGGCGGGGAACCGCCCGGCTCTCCGGGCCAGGCGCTGGGCCAGATGCGCCGCGCCGTTCAGCACGCCCATGCCGCCCAGCAGCCCGGCGTACAGCCCGGCGCTGACGGCCATGATGGTGGCCGAGACCATGGACATCATGCCGCCGCCGGAGAGCACGTCGTGCAGCGCGCCGGGGGCGGGGAGGTAGCCCAGCACCGCATCCCGCAGGGTGGGCAGCAGAGCGCGGCCCTGGGCGAACACCGTCACCAGCAGCGCCGTCAGCGCACTGACGGCCATGGTGGGCCGGATGGGGACCTTGCACAGCGGCAGGATCAGGATCAGCAGCGCCGGGATGGCCGTCCACCAGCTGAGGCTGAAGGTGCCGGACAGCTGGTCCAGCACACCGCTGTCCACCATGGCCAGCGGGTGCGTTACGGACAGGGCGGCGTAGGCCGCGAGGCTGACCAGATAGGGCAGCCAGCCGGTGCGGTGCATCATGTGCAGGTTGTCATAGAGCTTGGTATCGGTGGCGGCGGCCACCAGCGTGGCGCTGGAGGAGGCCGGCGAGCAGCGGTCGCCGAAGTAGGCGCCGGCCACGATGGTCCCCGCCGTGATGGCCACGCTGACGCCGCCGGAGCGGGCCAAGGCCATCAGGATCACGCCCAGGGTGCCCACCACGCCGAAGGACGTGCCCAGGGCGTAGGAGATGAAGCTGGTCAGCAGGAACGTCACCAGCAGGAACAGCTGCGGCGTGATGATGCGCAGCCCGTGATAGATGAAGAAGGCGATGGTCCCGGCGCTGCGCCACAGGGCGGTGATGGCGCCGATGAGCATGTAGATCACGATCACGCAGCACATTTTGCGGCCCTGCGCCCAAGCGGCGGAGGCCATGGCCCGCACGGTCATCCCGCGGCGCAGGCCCAGGGCGGCGAAGGCTGCTATGCCCACCCATATCGCAAGGATCAGGGACTGGCCCAAAAGGATGCAGAGACCCACTGCGGCCAGAAACAGCAGAAAACAGAAGACAGCGCCCATGTTACCTCCCCGGGATGGTCAGCGTCATGCGGCAGCACAGATCATCCAGGTCGCTGTCGGTGGCGGCGGGAAGGCGCAGGCGTCCCCCGCATTTGGCACAGGTCAGGTCCACCGCGCCGCGGCGCACCTGCATGGTATATTCGCGGCTGCCGCAGGCGCAGGCGATACCGCCCCGGGCGGCGATATCCTTCAGCTCGGACAGCACCTCATACATGATGACGTTGTCGGTGAAGGCCTCATCGGGGGACGCTTTTTCCTTGGCCACGCGCAGGGCCAGACCCTCCATGGCCTTTCGCACCTGGGGCTCCTCGCCGATGTAGCAGCATAGCTCCTGCTTTGCCGGACAGGCCAGGCCGATGCCACGGCCGTGCAGCAGCGCACCGGCGTCGCACTCCGCCTGGTGGTGCCCACCGCACACGCCGCAGGGCACCTGAAGCCGGAAGCGCAGGCCGTCCGTCTCGGCGGTCAGAGCTTCTTTGCCGCATTCGCATTCCATCCGCGCCGCGGCGGCGTTCAGGGCGAAAACGCTGCGGCTGTGCAGCACGGCCTTGCCGCAGGCCGGACAGATATATCCAAAGCTACGCATTTCTTCCATGACATACGCTCCTTTGTCAACCAAAAGTCACAACAAGTTCCTGTATTATATACCATTTATTCGCTGTTTTCCAGTATTGCGGGAAAAAGAGTTTTACATTATAATGGCGCCGTTATCCCACGCTTCAAAGGATGTGATACCGTGCAGAACAGGAGCTTTGCCGCGGCGGTGAAGGCGGCGTTTCCCCACACCATCCCCATTATGACCGGCTATCTGGCCGTAGGCATGGCCTACGGCGTACTGATGGCCTCCAAGGGTTACGGCTTCCTGTGGGCCGGCTTTGTCAGTGCCTTTGCCTTCTGTGGCAGTATGCAGTATGTGGCCATTACGCTGCTGACAACGGCCTTTGATCCCCTGCAGGCCTTTGTGCTGAGCCTGATGGTCAACGCCCGGCATTTGTTTTTCTCGCTGGCGCTGCTGCCCAAGTACCGGGGGCTGGGCAGGCTGCGGTATTTTATGATCTATACCCTCAGTGACGAGAACTTTTCCCTCTCCTCCTCGGTGGAGCCGCCGGAGGACACGGACCCCACGCTGTTCTACTTTGCCATGAGCTTCCTGACCTGGCTGTACTGGGTGGCGTTCTCCATGCTGGGTGGCCTGCTGGGCGGGCTGATCACCTTTGACATCACCGGCATCGACTTTGCCCTGACGGCGCTGTTCGTGGTGCTGTTCATCGAGCAGGTCGTCAAGAAAGAGAACCGTGCCCCCGGCGCTGCCGGTCTGGTGTGCGCTGTGGCGGGTCTGGCCGTTTTCGGCGCGGACAACATGGTCATCCCGGCCATGGTGCTGACCCTGGCGGTCCTGCTGCTGGGAAGGAGGAAGCTATGCGCCTAGACACGATACATTCCCTGATCATCGTGGCGATGGTGGCGCTGGCCACCCAGATCACCCGATGGACGCCGTTCCTGCTGTTCTCTGGGGACAAGAAGCTGCCGAAGGTGGTGGAGGACCTGGGCAGGCTGCTGCCGCCGGCCATGATGGGCCTGCTGGTGGTGTATAGCCTGCGCAGCACCGACCTTCTGGGCGGCAGCCACGGTATTCCGGAGGCCATCGCCGTGGCGGTGACAGCCGGGCTGCACCTGTGGCGGCGGAACACGCTGCTGTCCATCCTGGCGGGCACCGCCTGCTATATGCTGCTGGTGCAGCTGGTGTTTTGAAGATCTGTGAAAGCGCCGTCCCGTGGGACGGCGCTTTCATATTTTTCCGTAAATGGTGCACACTACGGCCAATGCTATGTTTGCGAGGTGCGTATCATGGACGTAAAACGCTTGAGCCGGCAGACCTGCCGGTTTTTGCAGCCGCCGGGAGTGGTCAGCTTTGCGGCGGTGGCGGGAAAGCTGGAGGGCGAGGGGCCGCTGGGCGGCTGCTTCGACGCTGTGGGGACGGATGCCTTCTGTGGGAAAAAGACCTGGGAACAGGGCGAGGCACAGATGCAGGCGGATGCCCTGCGTCTGGCCCTGCAAAAGGGCGGGTTGGCGGCGGAGGACGTGGACTGCGCCTTCGCCGGGGATCTGCTGAACCAGAACATTGGGGCCACATTTGCCCTGCGGGATTTTAATATTCCCTTCTATGGGGTATATGGGGCCTGCTCTACTATGGGGGAGACACTGTCGCTGGCCGCTATGGCCGTGGCCTCCGGCGCGGTCCGTATGGCGGCGGCACAGACCTCCTCCCACTTCTGCACGGCGGAGAGGCAGTATCGGATGCCTCTGCCCTACGGCAGCCAGCGTTCTCCTACTGCCCAGTGGACGGCCACGGCGGCGGGGTGCTGCATTCTGGGGGCCCAGGCGGAGGGACCGTATATCACCCATGTGACCCGGGGACGCATCGTGGATCTGGGTGTGACGGACATGACCAACATGGGCGCGGCCATGGCACCGGCGGCCTTCGACACCCTGTAGGCAGTGTTCCGGGACACCGGCACCGTACCCGGGGACTATGACCTGATCCTCACCGGCGACCTGGGCGATGTGGGCAGCCGCATCGTGCTGGAGCTGTTCGCCCGGGAAGGCGTGGCGCTGGAGAATTACACCGACTGCGGACTGGTGCTCTATGACCGGAAGAGACAGGATATGCACGCCGGCGGCAGCGGATGCGGCTGCTCTGCGGCGGTGCTCTGCGGCTATCTGCTGCCGGAGATGCGCCGGGGCCGGTGGCGGCGGGTGCTGTTCGCCCCCACCGGGGCGCTGCTGAGCCCCACCAGTTCATTTCAAGGGGAGAGCATACCGGGCATCTGCCACGCGGTGGTGCTGGACCGGACGAAGGAGGATGCGTGATGGAGTATTTCAATGCCTTTCTCTGCGGCGGGCTGCTGTGCGCCGTGGGCCAGATCATTCTGGACAAGACAAGCCTGACCCCGGCCCGTATTCTGACGGGCTATGTGGTGGCAGGTGTGCTGCTGCAGGCTGTGGGTGTATATCAGTATATCGTGGACTGGGGCGGCGCCGGGGCCACCGTGCCGCTGACGGGCTTTGGCTACTCCCTGGCGAAGGGCGTGGCCAAGGCTGTGGCGGAGGAGGGCCTGCTGGGTGTGCTCACCGGCGGGTTGACCGCCACCTCCGGCGGCATCGCCGCGGCGGTGGTGTTTTCCTTGTTGGCGGCGCTGCTGGTGCGGGCCAAAGAAAAACGTTGACAAATACCCGGTGGGGGTATATAATGCGACCGTGATCAAAAATACCCCCAGGAGGTATACGACTGTGGAAAATACTTGTTGCTGCTGCCAGGGAAAGACCAAGCACCGCACGCCAGAGGAGCAGAAGAAGCTCCTGAACCGCCTGTGCCGCATTGAGGGGCAGGTGCGGGGCCTGCAGGAGATGCTGCAGAAGGACGCCTACTGTCCCGACATTCTGATACAGGTATCCGCCGTGGGCGCGGCACTGAACAGCTTTAGTAAAGAGCTGCTGGCTACCCACATCCGCACCTGCGTGGCGGACGGTATCCGACAGGGGGACGACGAGGTCATCGACGAGCTGGTGACCACGCTGCAAAAGCTGATGAAATAAGGAGATGGCAGTATGACAGAGAAATTCGTCATCACCGGCATGACCTGCGCCGCCTGCGCCGCCCATGTGGAAAGAGCCGCGGCTTCGGTGCCCGGCGTACACAGCGCGTCGGTAAATCTGATGCTGGGCTCCCTGGTGTGCGACGGGGACGAAAATGTGGATCCCGCCGCCATTGTGGCCGCCGTGACGGCGGCGGGCTACGGCGCCGTGCCGGAGAGCGAGGCCCGGCGGGACCTGCACGCGGAGCAGGACGCGGCGGTAAAGGCCATGGGCCGCCGGCTGCTGTGGTCGGTGGTGTGTCTGGTGCCGCTGTTTTACCTGAGCATGGGGCACATGATGGGGCTGCCGGTGCCCATGTTCATGCACACGCGGCCCCTGCTGTCGGCCTTTGTGCTGCTGGTGCTGACGGTGCCCATACTGATTTTGAACCGCAGTTATTTCACCGTGGGATTTTCCCGGCTGTTCAAGGGTGCGCCCAATATGGACTCGCTGGTGGCGCTGGGCGCGGCGGCGGGGCTGGTGTACAGCCTGATCGAGATGGGCCTGCTGGCGGCGGGAAAGGTCACGGGTATGCCGGACCTGTACTTCGAGTCGGCGGGCATGATATTGGCGCTGGTGACGGTAGGTAAGTACCTGGAGGAGCGCTCCAAGGGCAAGACGACCGGCGCTATCACCGCGCTGCTGGCGCTGGCACCGGAGTCCGCCGTGGTGCGCCGGGACGGCAAAGAAGTCACCGTCCCCACCGAGGACATCAAGGCCGGCGAGACGGTCATCGTCCGGCAGGGGGGGCGTATCCCCGTGGACGGCACCGTGACGGCGGGCAGCGGCACCGTGGACGAGTCCGCCCTTACCGGCGAGAGTATGCCGGTGGAGAAGACTGTGGGCGGCAAGGCGGTGTCCGCCACCATCCTCACCGGCGGCTATCTGGAGCTGACGGCGGACCGGGTAGGTGCGGATACCACTCTGTCCCAGATCATTCAGCTGATGGAGCAGGCCGCCAGCGGCAAGGCACCTATCAGCCGTCTGGCGGATAAGATCAGTGCCGTGTTTGTGCCGGTGGTCATTTCCATCGCGCTGCTGGCGGCTATCCTGTGGGCTGCGGTGGGCGGCATGGGCGTGCGCTTCTGCCTGTCCATCGCCATCGCCGTGTTGGTGATCTCCTGCCCCTGCGCTCTGGGCCTGGCCACGCCGGTGGCCATCACTGTGGCTACGGGCAAGGCGGCGGAGCAGGGTATTCTGGTAAAGTCCGCTGCCAGCCTGGAACTGATGGGCCGGGTGGATACGGTGGTGCTGGACAAGACCGGTACCGTCACCGAGGGTAAGCCCCGGGTGACGGATCTGCTGTGCGCCGGCGGCATGACCGAGGATACGCTGCTGTCCGCCGCCGCGTCGCTGGAAAAGCCTTCCGAGCACCCGCTGGCCGGGGCCATTGTGGCCGAGGCGGAAAAGCGCGGTTTGGTCCTGCGGCCGGTGTCCGGGTTTACCGCCGTGGCCGGCGGAGGCGTCACCGCCCGGGCGGAGGGTATCGTGCTGCTGGCGGGCAATGAGGCGTTTATGGAGACGTCCGGCGTGGCCGTCAGCGAGGAGATGAAGTCCGGCGCGGCCAGACTGGCGGAGGACGGTAAAACGCCGCTGTTTATCGCCGCAGGTACATCGCTGCTGGGGGTCATCGCTGTGGCGGACGTGGTCAAGGCGGACAGCGCCGCCGCCATTGCCGCCCTGCGGGAGATGGGCTGCGACGTGGTGCTGCTCACCGGCGACAACCAGCGTACGGCGGACGCCATCGCCCGGCAGGTGGGCGTCAGCCGGGTCATCGCCCAGGTGCTGCCCCAGGACAAGGCCCGCGTGGTGCAGGAATTGCAGGCCGAGGGCAAGAAGGTAGCCATGGTGGGCGACGGCATCAACGACGCCCCTGCACTGGTGACGGCGGATGTGGGCCTGGCCATCGGCGTGGGCACAGATGTGGCCATCGAGTCGGCGGACATCGTGCTGATGAAGAGCAGCCTTATGGATATCGCCGACGCGGCAGCCCTGTCCCGGGCCACCCTGCGGAACATCCGTCAGAACCTGTTTTGGGCGTTCTTCTATAATTCTGTGGGCATCCCGGTGGCGGCGGGTGTGCTGTACCCGGCCTTTGGGATCACCCTGAACCCCATGATCGCCGCCGCGGCCATGAGCCTGAGCAGCGTGTGCGTGGTCAGCAACGCCCTGCGTCTGCGGGGCTGGAGGGGCCGCAGACGGGAGGGAACGCCGACTGCAAAAGAGCCACAGCTGGTGCAAAATATAAATAATAACGAAAGCAGCAAGGAGGATACCGCTATGAAAAAGACCATCACTATCAAGGGCATGATGTGTGCCCACTGCGTCTCCCACGTGGAGAAGGCGCTGACCGCCCTGGGCGTACAGGCGGACGTGGATCTGGCGTCCGGGACCGCCGTCGTCACCGGCAACGCCAGTGACGAGGCGCTGAAGAAGGCTGTCACCGACGCCGGTTACGAGGTCGTGGAGATCAAGTGATGCAAAAAAGAGCACCCCCGCAAGGGGGTGCTCTTTTTTATGCGCTTTTACGCGGCACCGTCAGTCTCGGTTTCCTCGACAACGGGAGCGGTCTGTGCGGCGGTGCGGGTGACGCTGTCGGCGGTGAGGATGGTGCCCTCGCCCTCAGCGTACCGAATGGCGACGCTGTCGCCTACATTGAAGATGACCACCTCCGGCTGCTGCGCGGCGGAGATGACGTAGTAGTGCTCGTCACCGGTAAGGTGCAGGTAGTAGAGGGTATTGCCGTCCACCACGGCGGAGCGGATATCCTCCAGCACACCGATGACTTCGTTCTGGCCCGTCAGGGGCAGATCGGCGTCATCGGCGGATACCAGACCCTTCTCCGCCAGGATGCGGCGGTAGTTGGCCTCACACGAGGCCACCGTGTCGCCGGTGGCCACGATCTGGTACTGGCTGACGTTGACCATGGCGTACATCTTCACCAGCTCGGCGGCGTCCTTCAGCGCCATGAAATACGTGGGCTGGTCGGAGATATTCAGCAGCAGGGGGAAGGTGGCCGTGTACTTCATCTGCTGTACCTGACCCTGGGCGCTGTCCATGGCGGAGTACTCCTTGGCGCCGGCCACCAGATAGAACCGCGTCTCCTTGGTGCGCTGGTTGGAGAGAATGAAGCCAATGTTGGACTCGTCGGACACCACGGAGGTGACGCCGGTGTACATATACACATCGTCACCGATGGCGATGTAGTTATAGCCCTCGGTGGTGACGGTCACGTCCCGCTGGCCGAACAGGGAATTGATGAAGCCGTTGACATACGCGCCGTGGTAGTCGTACTGCTGCATGATCAGCTCGGCGGTGTAGACGTGATCCACCCAGTTGGGCACGTCGCCGGTCTTGTAGTAGGCGCTCTCGCCGGTGACGGCGTTCACCAGCACGGCACCGATGATATCACGGCCGCCGAACAGACCGATGGTGTGGCTGACACGGGGGCAGACCCACCACGGGTCGCCGTTCTCGTCGATCTCGAAGGCCGGCTCGTCGAACATATAGGTGGGGTAGTGGAAGCGCAGATGGCGGTACAGGTTGCGGCTGAAGTGCTCGGCGGTGGTGTAGTGGATGCCCTCGTCCAGACGGATGACCTCCACGTTCTGAGTCACCATGTCGATAAGCAGATAGGCGGGCAGGCCGTCGGCGCGGTTGTTCAGCCACTTGATGATATCGCCGTAGCGCAGAGGCGTGACGCGGACAGGGCGGCCCTGGTAGTTGATCTGGGTATAGTCGTCGGCCACCTCGAACTGGGAGACCATGTCCGCCAGCTCACCCAATTTGCGGTTGCCCAGCTTTGTGGCGGAGTTGGCATCCAGCATGGGGATCTGGTCATAGCTGATCTCCTCCACTTCGGCGGCAAAGTCGCCGTCGGTAACGGTCAGCAGGTCGCGGTAGTCCCCGGCACGGAACAGCTGCCAGCCGATCACCGCGCCCACCAGCGCCGTGGCGATCAGCGCGGCGGCCGCAATGAGTGGCACGGTGCACTGTTTTTTCAAAAAGGTGAAGTAGCCCTTGGCACCGGTGCCCTGAAAACCGGAGGTCAGTATGGCACAGCCGCCGTACACGGCGCACACCAGCAGTACAAAGACGTAGAAATCCTCGCTCTTGAGACTGATAGGCGGCAGAACGATATAGAAATACACCGCGGCGAACACCAGCGTGACGGCGATGTTCAGCAGCGTGCGGCCCAGGGGCGTGCCCACGGCTTTGCGTTCCTTTTTCGGGCGGGGCTGGCGGCCGAAGCCCTGAAAGTTGGGGTCGTTCCAATTTGTATTCTTCATAGACGGTTCCTTTCTCTGTTGATATGCCTGTTGGTGCTATTATAACCGATGTAGCTTCGTTTGTATAGCAACTTCAGGTTGCAAACGGCAAAATTGCCGCAGAGAGATGCATTTGGCTGTTCACAAATTGTTTACAATAAAAGTCAAAGAAAGTCAAATTACCCTATTGACAAAGTAGGAAAGGCGGTGTAATATATGTTCAAGGTCAAAGAAAGGCAAAGTCAAATGAGCCGAGCTTGACCGAGAGATGCAAACGAAAGGCGGCGAGGATTTGGGTATTTCCGATATTATCGCTGGGTTCATCCAGCAGGAGTTAGACCAGGCGGGCGGTGCGCTGGAGCTGCAGCGAGCCGACCTGGCGCAGCGGTTCAACTGCGTGCCCAGCCAGATCAACTACGTGATGTCTACCCGGTTCTCGCCGGAGCATGGCTACATCGTGGAGTCCCGGCGGGGCGGCGGCGGCTACATCCGCATCACGCGGGTGCAGGTGGACCGCCAGACGCTGCTGATGCACGTTATCAACAGTATCGGCGACAGGCTGGACGCGGCCAGCGCACGGGCGATCGCCCAGAACCTGGTCCAGTCCGAGGCTGTCAGCCACGAGCTGGGACAGGCGCTGCTGTCCGCCACCGGCGCACGAGCCTTGCAGGCGGCGCCGCCGGAGAACCGCGACGCGCTGCGCGCCGATATATTCAAGCAAATTCTGATCCATTCCGTCTGACGGCGGAGCAAGGAGGTTATGATTATGAAATGTGATCGCTGCGGTAAGAACGAGGCTACGTTCTACTATAAGAGCAATATCAACGGCAGAGTGACCGAGACGCACCTCTGCCCCGACTGTGCCCGCGCCATGGGCTATGCCGGTTCCATGTCCGGCCGCATGAGCAGCTGGTTCGACGACGACTGGTTCGACCGTCCGTTCCGTATGCTGGAGCCATTCTTCGGCGGCTTTGGCAGCCGGATGCTGACGGAATTCCCCCAGCCGGTGGACGTGCTGGAGCAGGCGCAGAGCGCCGGCCCGGAGAACAGCGCCGCCGAGGAGTTGCTGCCGAAGGACGAGGCCATGTCTCTGGCGCTGGAGCGTAAGCGCAACGCGCTGGAGACGCAGCTGCACAACGCGGTGGAGGAGGAGCGGTACGAGGATGCCGCCCGCCTGCGCGACGAGCTGAAGGCTCTGGGCGGCAAGGCGTCCTGACGCCGTTCCGCTATGTTAAAATAACAAATCGAAAGGAAGTGTTCCTTTATGTCTGAGAATAAATTTACCCCCCGTGCAGAGGAAGTTCTGCGTTTGAGCCAGGAGGCTGCCGAGGACCTGGGCCACGGCTATGTTGGCTCCGAGCATCTGCTGCTGGGCCTGATCCGTGAGGAGGAGGGCATCGCCCACCGCGTGCTCAGTGAGTTCGGCGTCACCGATGAAATGGTCTGCTCCGTGCTGCAGCGCAGCGTGGGCAAGGGCGTTTCCGGTGCCGCGCCCAGCCAGGGCCTGACGCCCCGCGCCAAGAGCGTGGTGGAGCTGGCTGTGTCCGAGGCGTCCCGCATGGGAAGCAGCGCCATCGGCACCGCCCATCTGCTGATGGGCTTGCTCCGTGAGGGCGGCAACATGGGCCTGCGTATCCTGCGTACCGTGGGCGTGGACCCCAATAAGATGTACAGCGCTGTGCTGAAGAAGCTCAACGATATGCCCCGGGCTGCCGCTGGCGGCGCCTCTGCCCCTAACCGCGAGGCGGACAAGAAGAACAAGACGCTGGCTGAGTACACCCGCGATCTGACCGAGGCCGCCCGCAGCGGTAAGCTGGACCCCGTTATCGGTCGGGATACCGAGATACAGCGGGTCATCCAGATCCTGTCCCGCCGCAGTAAGAACAACCCCGTGCTCATCGGCGAGCCCGGCGTAGGCAAGACTGCCATCGCCGAGGGACTGGCCGAGCGCATTGCCGCCGGCGATGTGCCCGAGGAGCTGCTGGACAAGCGCATCCTGTCGCTGGACCTCAGCGGCATGGTGGCCGGAACCAAGTACCGCGGCGAGTTCGAGGAGCGCATCAAGAACACCCTGAATGAGGTGAAGAAGGACGGCAACGTCATCCTGTTCATCGACGAGCTGCACACCATCGTGGGCGCAGGCTCCGCCGAGGGCGCCGTGGACGCCGCCAACATTCTGAAGCCCGCCCTGAGCCGCGGCGAGATCCGCGTTATCGGCGCCACCACCCTGAACGAGTACCGCAAGTACATCGAGAAGGATGCCGCGTTGGAGCGCCGCTTCCAGCCCGTCACCGTGGGCGAGCCCACCCCCGAGGCCACGCTGGAGATCCTGAAGGGCCTGCGCGACCGCTATGAGGCGCACCACAAGCTGACCATCACCGATGAGGCGCTGGATGCCGCAGTGCAGCTGTCCAAGCGGTATATCGGCGATCGGTTCCTGCCGGACAAGGCCATCGACCTGATGGACGAGGCCGCTTCGCAGGTCCGCATGACCGCCGAGAGTTCCTCTCCGGACCTGAAGGCCCTGGAGGAGAAGATCACCGCCCTGCACCGGGAGAAGAACGATGCCATCGCCGCCCAGGACTTCGAGAAGGCCGCGCAGCTGCGCGATATCGAGAAGGACTACCAGGAGCAGGTGGACATCGAGCGCGACAAGTGGCGCAAGAGCCTGTCCCAGAATCGGGGCACCGTCACCGCGGACGATATCGCCAAGGTGGTGGCCGGCTGGACCGGTATTCCCGTCACCCGCCTGACCGAGGATGAGTCCATGCGCCTGCTGAAGCTGGAGGAGAAGCTCCACCAGCGTGTGGTGGGTCAGGACGATGCCGTGACCGCCGTGGCCAAGGCTATCCGCCGCAGCCGTGTGGGTCTGAAGGACCCCAAGCGGCCCATCGGCTCCTTCCTGTTCCTGGGCCCCACCGGCGTGGGCAAGACCGAGCTGTGCAAGACTCTGGCGGAGTCCATGTTCGGCGACGAGAACGCCATGGTGCGTATCGATATGTCCGAGTACATGGAGAAGCACACGGTGTCTCGCCTGATCGGCTCGCCTCCCGGCTATGTGGGCCACGAGGAGGGCGGCCAGCTGACCGAGAAGGTGCGCCGTAAGCCCTATTCCGTGGTGCTGTTCGACGAGATCGAGAAGGCCCATGAGGATGTGTGGAACATCCTGCTGCAGATCCTGGAGGACGGCGTTGTCACCGATTCCCAGGGCCGCCGGGTGGACTTCAAGAACACCGTCATCGTCATGACATCCAACGTGGGCGCCCGGAACATCACCGATGCCGCCGCCAAGCTGGGCTTTGACGGCGACGAAAAGGGCGGGAAGGAAACTGAGGAGGCTCGCTTCGCCCGTATCCGCGAGGCGGTCATGACCGACCTGAAGCATACCTTCCGCCCCGAGTTCCTGAACCGTATCGACGAGATCATCGTGTTCCGTCAGCTGACCCAGGAGAACATCGTGGAGATCGCCCGCCGTATGCTCACCGTTACCGGCAAGCGTATGGCCCAGCAGGGGATCACCCTGATCTCCGACGATGACGCCGTGGCCGAGTTGGCCCGTGACGGCTTTGATCCCCAGTACGGTGCCCGTCCTCTGCGCCGGGCCATCCAGAACCAGGTGGAGGATGCCGTAGCGGAGTTGATGCTGGAGGGTAAGCTGAAGTCCGGCGATACCGCCCATGTCCGTCTGCGGGATGGCAAGGTGGTCATCGACAGCGAGGCGGTTCCTGCTGAAGCTGCGCCTGCGGCGATAGCGCCCGCCGAGACGGCCGCTGTTCCTGCGGAGAAGTAAACAAAAAGGAACGCCCTTGGGCAATGGCCCAAGGGCGTTCCTTTTTTGTCCTATTGCTTCTTCGCGCGGAGAGAAGGTTTACAGGGTGTCAAGTGCCTGCTTCAGGTCGGCGATGAGGTCCTCGGCGTTCTCCAGACCCACGGATAGGCGAATCAGGCCGGCGGCGATGCCGGAGGCGGCCAGTTCCTCCTCGGTGTAGGTGGAGTGCGTCATGGAGGCGGGGTGCTCGATCAGCGTCTCGGCGTCGCCCAGAGACACAGCCACCGTCACCAGGTGCAGGGCGTTCACCAGCTTCACGCCGGCGGCACGGCCGCCCTTGACCTCGAAGGACAGCATACCGCCGAAGTCGCGCATCTGGCGGCGGGCGATGTCATGGCCGGGATGGTCGATCAGGCCGGGATAGTAGACCTTCTCCACGGCGGGGTGGTCATACAGGAACTCTGCAACGGCCTTGGCGTTGGCGCAGTGCTTCTGCATACGGATCTCCAGGGTCTTCAGGCCGCGGAGGATCAGGAAGGCGCAGAAGGGATCCATCACTGCGCCGGTCATATCCTTCAGGCCGAACATACGTACCTCATTACAGAATTCGGCGGAGCCCACCACAAAGCCCGCGATCACGTCGCCGTGGCCGTTCAGGTACTTGGTGGCGGAGTGCACCACCACGTCTGCGCCCAGCTCCAGCGGCCGCTGGAGGTACGGGGAAGCGAAGGTGTTGTCGCAGATGACCTTGATGTCCTTGTTGTAGCCGTGGGCCAGTGCCGCCACGGCAGAGATGTCCGCGATCTTCAGGTTGGGGTTGGCGGGCGTCTCCAGATACACCGCGCAGGTGTTGGGCTTCAGCGCCTTGCGCACGGCATCCAGGTCGGAGGTGTCCACAAAGCTGACCTCCACGCCGTAGCGGGTCATGCCGTGGTTCAGAAGGGCGAAGGTGCAGCCGTACAGGGTGCCGTCGGCCACGATATGCTTGCCGGCGCCGGCTACGGTCCACAGCGCGGAGGAGATGGCACCCATGCCGGAGGCGGCGGCCACGCAGGCCTCACCGCTTTCCAGGGCAGCGACCTTGGCCTCCAGCACCGAGGTGGTGGGGTTGGACAGGCGGGTGTAGATATAGCCCGCTTCTTCACCGGCGAAGCGGCGCCCGCCCTGCTCACAGCTGTCAAATACGAAGGTGGAGGTCTGGAAAATAGGGGTGGTCAGTGCGCCGTACTGGGTGTCCTTCACGTTTCCGGCGTGAATGGCTTTTGTACCGAAGCCGCAATCCTTGTTCAGCATGGGTCGTCCTCCTTGCACTATAATGTAACAATAAAGTGTACAGGACCATACGGCCCTTTGCCATAAGGGTAACATATCTGAACCCGACGGTGGTAGCGGCAAAATGCGCCAGCTCGCTATCAACTGGAATTGTAGCTAAAACAGATAATTTCGGAATATATTTTTGTGCAGAATGCTGTATTGCGTGGAAAACGCAAAAAATTTTAGCGGAAATTAGACATCGTGCCGAAAAATACGGCAAAATGGCGGCGGATTTTTGTCGGGGAACATGATAAATGAAACAGATAACGATGGGCGCGATTTGCGGGAAACGGTTGCCATTTCCCCCGGAATGTGGTATAAGAGAGACAGAGAGTGCGCCCGGTGTCCGCCGGGTACATGCAGCTTACAGGAGGTCATCACCATGAAGAAGATCATTGCCACCACCAATGCCCCCGCCGCCATCGGTCCCTATTCCCAGGCCATCGACTGCGGCAGCTTCCTGGTCACGTCCGGCCAGGTGCCCTTTGACCCGGCTACCGGCGAGTTCGTCCCCGGCGGTATTACCGAGCAGACCCGTCAGGTACTCACCAACATCAAGGCCATCCTTGAAGCCGCCGGTCTGACCATGGACAATGTGGTCAAGACCACCGTATTCCTGCAGAGCATGGGCGACTTCGCCGCCATGAACGCGGTCTACGCTGAGTTCTTCACTGAGGGGCAGTACCCTGCCCGCAGCGCCGTGGAGGTCGGTGCGCTGCCCCGGGGCGCGCTGGTGGAGATCGAAACCATCTGCGTGAAGTAAGCAAAGATCTCCGCCGATATAAAACGGCAAAAATAAAGCGAGGAAGTCCGGCAGGGCTTCCTCGCTTTATTTTTCGTAGCGTATCAGGTCGGCGGCGGTGCAGTCCAGGGCAGAGCATATCTTTTCCAGCACGTAGCTGTCGTAGCGGACGACCTTGTTCTTATAGTAGTTGTCGATGATGGGGTAGCGGATTCCAGTGCGCTTGGCCAGCTCGTAGCGGCTCATACTGCGCCGGGTCAGTACCTCGTCCAGCGTCAGGTAGACCTTGCCCATGATACACCTCCTGAGATATTCTGCTATACATTTTATAAAGTGTATATGGGCTTGACAATTTATTCATTAGAGTATATATTTATATAAGGATATAACGGAATATCCAAAAATGCCAAAAATAAGAGGAGGGTATTTATGAAAAAGTTGTTGGCGACTATCCTGGCGCTGGTCATGGCCATCGGCGTCACCACCACCGCGTGGGCGGACGGTGAGGGAACTACTGCGAATGTCGCAAAAATCGGCGAGAACGGGTATGCGACCCTGGCAGAGGCTATCACGGCGGCACAGGCGGGCGAGACCATCGTGCTGCAGGCGAATGCTGCGATAAATTCCAACACTCAGATCACGAAGGATGTGGCTATTGATCTGAACGGCAAAACCGTGACCGTGACGACTGTTGGCACTCAGAACGCTTTTGAAGTCCAGAATGGGGCTACGTTTACCATTAAGGACAGCGGGACTGGCGGAAAGCTTGACTTGGGCAAGTTTGGCATTACGCTGGTGAACTCGAAACTCAAGATCGAGGGCGGTGAGATCAAAGTGAGTCCGGCTAGCCCCGGCGCAGGTATTGCTGTGGCAGCTGTCGGAAACTCTGATGTTACCATGACTGGCGGTAAGGTAGTTGCGACGAACACGGCCTGCTTCAATGCCGGCTATTTTGGTACGCAGACTTTCAATATTTCTGGCGGTACGCTGGAGAGTAAGGGCGCTTCTACCGCATTGATGGGTATTAGCAACAATTACGGTGGCCATACGGAAATGACCATCAGCGGCGATACGCAGGTGGTGATGAAGGATGCTGCGGGCAATGCTGGCAGCTTGGTTTCCGATGCGACGGGCAACGATGTGATCAAAGTTGTTGGAGGAACCTCCGATAGTGATATTACGGCCTATACAGAAGAGACTGCGCCTGTTGTTTTGACGGGTGATGGTACGTATCACATTGGAACGACTGCGGCGAACGCGGCTGTGCGTAACGCAGCAAGCGGTGAGACTGTTACCGTTGTTAAGGGCAATGCAGCTTTGACTGAGGTTCCTGCGGGTGTGGTGGTCGTTCCCGGTGAGGGTACTACCGTGACAGTCAATGGCGTGACCGTGACCGGTGACTCCTACACCGTTCCCCAGCCGCCCCGCTACTACTACAATTCCACCACTACTACCACCGACACCAAGACGGACGGTACCAAGGGCAGCCCCAAGACCTTCGATGCCGGTATGGGCATCTATGCAGTCAGCGCTCTGCTGAGTGTCACCGGTATGGCCTGCGTGGGCAGGAAAAAGTTCTGATCTGCTCTCGACGGCGGTGTGATACCCCGGGCCGCCGAAGAAGATAAAAGGAGAGACCGGCAGGGCCGGTCTCTCTGCTTTTTTTATTCATTCCCCCGTTAGCTCCGACAGTGTGTGCTGCAGAATGTCCACGAACTGCTGGCCGTAGTCCGTCAGTGGTACGTCCCGGGGCCGTATGACCCCAAGGCGCATATCCGGCACGTCGCCGATCAGCGGCAGCGTCATCAGCCGGTCGTCGCCGTAGCCGTCCGGCAGTACGCCGCTGCCGGTGGAAACGCAGTCCGTGTGGGCCATGACATTGTAGGCCGTGGCGCGGTCGCTGACGGACACTACCCGGTCAAACTCCGCGCCGGTGCCCACCACCGCCTCCTCGGCGAAGTGGTAGTTGCTGTCCGACTGGGTAAATACCGCGTAGGGGTAGGCATACAGCTGCTCCAGCCGCACGGCGCGTTCGCCGGACAGGGGGTGGCCCTTCCGCAGAAACACCCGGGGGCGGATGTCCACCAGAGGCTGGAACGTCAGGTTCTTCTCCCGCAGGATACGGCCGATGAAATGCTCTGTCATGTCCGACACGAAGATGATGCCGAAGGCGCTGCGCCGCGCCGTCACCTCGTCGATGACCGCCGCCATCTCCATCTCCTTGAAGCTCACCTGGATATGCGGCTCGTCCAGCAGGTGCAGGAACTCCACGAATGCCTTGGCGCAGAAGGGATAGCGCTGTGATGCCACCGACAGGGATACCCGGTCGGCAGCCCGGCGCTCACTGTAATAGCGCTCCAGCTTCCGGCTGCGCTCCACCAGCGGCGCGATCTGCGCCGTCAGCTCCCGGCCCTCCTCCGTCAGCGTCACGCCCCGGTTGGTCCGCAGAAAGATGGTCACGCCCAGCTCCCGTTCCACCTCGGCGATGGCCGCCGACAGGGCCGACTGAGACAGAAACAGGTTCCGCGCCGCCCGGTTCATGGAGCCGCAGCGGTCCACCTCCAATATATAGCTCATTTGCAGCAGTGTCATCGCGCCGCGCCCCTTTCCCGCTGTTTCTTGCCTTTACTATACCAAAAACCGCGCCCTCTGTAAATAGAATTGACAGATATACGGCCCATCGTGTATAATCGCCGGTGATATACCGTATATATTGCTCTATATAGGAGGCGTACTATGAAACGAGTTATCACCGTCCTGTTGGCGGTCCTGCTGGCTCTGTCGCTGGCGGCCTGCGGCAGCAGAGTCGAGACAAAGAAGCTGGCGGGCACCTGGACGTGTACGATCGATGTGACTGACCGCATGAACGCGGCGGCGGAGCAGGCGCTGGGTCTGTCCGCGGCGGACGGCGCGGCGAAGATGCCGCTGCAGCTGGTCCTCACCGTGACCGAGGACGGCGCCTATACCCTCCGCTACGACAGCGACGCCGCCCGCACGGCGCTGGATGCCTATGCCGCGGCGCTGCACCCGGCGGCGGTGGAGAGCGTCTATGCCGCCGCGGAGGAGCAGGGCCTCTCCCGTGAGGAATACGACGCGGCCATGGAGAAGGCCGGTATCACCATGGACGATATGGTGGCGGCCATTTTCGCCGGGGTGGACGAGGAGGAGCTGCTCTCCCTGCTCACCGGCCGCAGCGCCGCGCTCACCGGCTATTGCAGGGCGGAGAGCGGACAGCTGTATCTGGCGGATACCGCCGCCGACCTGACCGAGACGGCGGACTGCCTGAGCTATACCCTTTCCGATGGGACCATGACCTGGACCGACGCGCAGGGTGAGCTCAGCAGCCAGCTGACGGAGGAGGAGCAGGAGTTGCTCCGCGTGCCCCTGACTTGGACAAAACAGGAGGAGAGTAAATAAAAAAGAGCGCCCTGTGGGCGCTCTTTTCCTTTGCCTCATGTCTCAAAAATCCAGCTCCGTGCGGGTGCAGATCTCCTTGATCTTGGCCTGCAGGCGTTTCAGATCCTCGAAGGTCTCCGGCTTTTTCCGGGGGTCCCGCAGCAGGGCGGCGGGGTGATACAGCGCCATCATCAGGCAGCCATCCTTCTCGAAGAACTGGCCGTGCTCCTGGCTGATCTTAAAGTCCGGGCGGATGATCTCCATGGCGCTGACACGGCCCAGACACACGATGATCTTAGGCTGCATCAATGCCCGCTGCCGCTGGAGGTAGCCCTTGCAGGCGTCCTTCTCCGTGTTCATGGGGTCCCGGTTCTCCGGCGGGCGGCACTTAACGGAGTTGGTGATATACAGGCGGCTGCGGTCCAGCCCGATCATCTTCAGCATATCGTCCAGCAGTTTGCCGCCCCGGCCCACGAAGGGCTCGCCCTGCTTGTCCTCGTTAGCGCCGGGGGCTTCGCCGATGATCATGATCTCCGCATCCTCCCGGCCCACGCCGAAGACCACGTTGGTGCGCGTTTCCGCCAGTGTACAGGCGTGACAGTGCAGACATTCCTGCCGCAGGGCTTCCCACTCGGTCATAGTCGTTTCTCCTTTATCTCTCTGCGAACGGGCTTACTTTTCCAATCTGGACAGCAGCCACGCTTCAATGTTCTTCGTAATATCCGCAGTGTATGCCTTTTCGTTGAGTATCTCATGCCGCAGGCCCGGATACAGCTTCAGTGTGCAGTCCCGCATACCGGCAGCCCGGAAGGCGTCATAGGTCTGGCGCACGCCCTTGCCGCAACTGCCCACCGGGTCCTTGTCGCCAGCTACGAACAGCACCGGCATTTCCCTGTCCATCTGCCGCAGATGGCTCTGCCGCTGGTTGAAGCGTATGCCGTGCAGCATCTGGCGGAACAGGCCCACCGTGGCGTCCGCGCCGCAGAGGGGGTCGGCAATGTAGTCGTCCACGTTGCTCTCGTCGGCGGAGAGCCAGTCCACCTTCGTGCGGTTGGGGGCGAACAGCTTGTTGTAGCTGCCGAAGGCCAGCTCCGTCACCAGCTCGCTGGTGGCGTTCTCGCCGCTGACGGCGGCGATGGCATTGGCCAGCGCCAGCCCGCCGGTGATGGCTGCCCGGGGCTGCCAGCCGGTGCCCATGATGACCGCCGCCTTCACCGTGCCGGGATAGCGGATCAGGTACGTCCGGGTCAGGAAGGAGCCCATGCTGTGGCCCATGATGCACAACGGCACGTCGGGGTAGCGCTGCTTCAGCCGCTGGTGCAGGATATAGATATCGTCCACCACCGTATTCCAGGTGTTGCCTTCGCCGAAATAGACAGGGGTGCCGTCCTCCGGCAGCGACTTGCCGTGGCCTAAGTGGTCGTGTCCGGCCACAACGATGCCCTGTTCATTCAGGGCGCGGGCAAAGCCGTCGTACCGGGCGATATGCTCGGCCACGCCGTGACAGATCTGCAGTACAGCGCGGACGGCCACGCCCTCCGGCTCCCACAGCATCCCGTGGAGCTGGGTCTTGCCGTCGCTGGACAGAAACGTGAATTCACTCAAATTTGTCATGGTGTATCCGCTCCTTTCATGGTATAATTCTTATCATCATACAGTGTACCACAAAAATCCGGAAATGAAAAGAGGGTTCGCCATGTCGCAGTACATATTGGCGCTGGATCAGGGCACCACCAGCTCCCGCGCCATCGCCTTTGACCGGTCGGGGAATATCGCCGCCCTAAGCCAGCAGTCCCTGCCCCAGCACTATCCCCAGGCGGGGTGGGTGGAGCATGACCCCCTGGAGATATGGGATACCCAGCGCCGCGCCGCGGCGGAGGTCATCGCCCGGCTGCCGGAGGGCAGCGTGGCAGGCATCGGCGTCACCAACCAGCGGGAGACGACGATCCTCTGGGATAAGGCCACCGGTGAACCGGTGTACAACGCCATCGTCTGGCAGTGCCGCCGGACGGCGGAGCTGTGTGAGGAGCTGAAGCGCCGGGGGCTGGAGGAGCGCATCCGCTCGGCCACGGGGCTGCTGATCGACGCCTACTTCTCCGGCAGCAAGATCCGCTGGATACTGGACAATGTGCCCGGCGTCCGCCGCCGGGCCGAACGGGGCGAGGTGCTGTTCGGTACCGTGGAGAGCTGGTTGATCTGGAAGCTCACCGGCCGGCATGTCACCGACTACGCCAACGCCAGCCGCACCATGCTTTTTGATATCCACCGCCTGGCCTGGGATGATGAGCTGTGCGGCATTCTGGGGGTCCCTACGGCCATGCTGCCGCAGCCCGTGCCCAACAGCGCCGTCTACGGCACGGTGCAGCCCAGTATCCCGGGGCTGGAGTCCCTGGCGGGCGTCCCGGTCTGCGGCGCGGCGGGCGATCAGCAGTCCGCCCTGTTCGGCCAGACCTGCTTCGCTCCCGGCGAAGCCAAGAACACCTACGGCACCGGCTGCTTCACCCTGATGAACGTGGGCGAAAAGCCTGTGCGCTCCCGCGCCGGACTGTTGACCTCCGTGGCCTGGCAGGTGGACGGAAAGACCACCTATGCCCTGGAGGGCAGTGTGTTCAACGCCGGCAGCACCATCCAGTGGCTGCGGGATGAGCTGGGTATCATTTCCTCGGCGCCGGAGATCGACATGCTGGCCGCCACAGTGCCGGACAGCGGCGGCGTGGTGGTGGTACCGGCCTTCACGGGCCTGGGTGCGCCTTACTGGGATATGTACGCCCGGGGCGCTATTCTGGGCGTCACCCGGGGCACAGGACGGGCGCACATCGCCCGGGCGGTGCTCAGCTGTATCGCTGCCCAGGTCACAGACCTGATGCTGGCCATGCGTCAGGATGCCGGCTGCGATATTGCCCTTCTGCGGGCGGACGGCGGGGCCAGCGTTTCTGATGTGCTGCTGCAAATGCAGGCAGACCTGTTGCGTATCCCTGTGGATCGGCCGGAGATGGTGGAGACCACCGCCTTCGGCGCGGCGGCGCTGGCGGGGCTGAGCTGCGGCTTCTGGCGGGATATGGATGAGATCGCCGCCCTGCGCCGCAGCCAGAGGATGTTCCTGCCGGAGCGCCCACAGGCGGACTGCGACGCCTATTACCGTCTGTGGAAACGGGCTGTTTCCCGGGCCGCTGACTGGATAGAGCATTAAGTAAACAGTGTGTAAATTTCGCCATATAGCGCTTGCAACCGCTGAAAAAACGCGCTATACTGGCGTTAACAGGAATATATGCCGTGCACTGTCCCGCGTGTGTACGCGGCGGGAGAGCCGGGAGATATGGAAAGGAGCTATTATCTATGGGTATTCTCAATGACATCAGCAAGAAGGCGCAGGAGTACGCCGGCATCGCCGTGGACAAGGCCAAGGACCTGGCCGAAGTGGCCGCGGACAAGGCTCAGACCCTCAGTGACACCGCCAAGACCAATATGGCTATTATGAACGAGCAGCGCGAGCTGGAGAAGAACTACCGCGCCATCGGCGAGTGGTTCGTGGCGGAGCACCAGAGCGACGTCCCCGACGCCGTCAAGGACGTGGTGGCTGCCGTCAACGCCAGCAAGGAGCGTATCGCCCAGCTGGAGGCCAGCAAGCCCCGGAAGGACGAGCCGGCGGTGGACGAGTCTGAGGTGACCTTCAAGGTCTGCCCCGTCTGCGGCGCCGCCAGCGACAGCAAGTTCTGCCCCCACTGCGGCGCGCCCATGGGCGAGTAAAATACAGAAAAAAGAGGACCGCCGTCGGCGGTCCTCTTTTGCAAGCGCTTCATAAAAAGGAAGGCCCGCGAGGGCCTTCCTTTTACTTTTCGTTGGGCATCTTCCAGCCGTTGTGGTCGGTGTGCAGCAGATGGTGGGACTTTTCGCCCAGCGGAGCTTTCAGGAATTCCCGGTACAGCGCCTGCACGTCCTTGTTCCGGTGGGAGAACCGCACCTTGGCACTCTTGTCGATGCTCCACAGGATATCGCCGCGATATGCCGCCAGCTCCTGCCCGTCATGTATGGGCTGCCCGCCGCCGCCGGCGCACCCGCCGGGACAAGCCATCACCTCAACGAAGTCGTAATCCACATCGCCCTCGTCGATGGCGTGCATCAGCTTACGGGTGTTGCCCAGTCCGCTGACCACTGCCACGCGGACGTTGCCCGCGCCGGGGATGGTGAATACGGCCTCCTTCCAGCTGTCCATACCGCGTACGGCGGAGAAGGCGTCCGGCTTCGGTTCCTTGCCGGTAATGAGATAGTACGCGCTCCGCAGAGCCGCGTCCATCACGCCGCCGGTGGCGCCGAAGACCACCGCCGCGCCGGTGCCGGTGCCCAGCGGACTGTCAAAGGGTGTTTCCGGCAGCACCGCGGGATTGATCTGTTCGCCCCGCAGCATCCGCACGATCTCGCGGGTGGTCAGCACCACATCCACGTCCTGGTCGCCCTGCTCGTCGTCCTTCATGGTGGGCAGCGCACACTCTGCCTTCTTGGCGGTGCAGGGCATGATGGACACCACAAACAGCTTCTTGGGGTCCACGCCGATCTTCTGGGCAAAGTAGCTCTTGGCGACGGCACCGAACATCTGCTGGGGGCTCTTGGCGGTGGACAGGTTTTCCGTATATGACGGGAATTGTCCCTTCAGGAACCGCACCCAGCCGGGACAGCAGCTGGTGAACATGGGCCAGTGATATTTGTTCCGGTGGGTAAAGCGCTCGATGAACTCACTGCCCTCCTCCATGATGGTCAGGTCGGCGGCGAAGTCTGTGTCGAATACATAGTCGAAGCCCATGGTCTTCAGCGCCGTCACCATGCGCTCCGCCGTGGCAAACTTGGGGTCCAGATGATAAAACTCTGCCCAGGCCGCCCGCACCGCCGGTGCGACCTGCACCACGGTGATCCGGTCCTTGTTCGCCAGCGCGTCGAACACCTTGCCGGTGTCGTCGTGCTCCTGCAGACCGCCCACGGGACAGTGGGTGATGCACTGGCCACAGAAGGTGCAGTCGCTCTCGCCCAGGGTCCTGGTGTGGGCCACGCCCACGGTGGTGCGAGTACCGGTGCCCATCAGGTCCCAGATGCCCATGCCCTGGATCTTTTCGCATACCTGGATGCACCGCATACACTTCACGCAGCGGTTTTCGATACGCACCACCGGATTGGAGTAGTCCGTGGGGATGTTCTTCAGGTCGTCGATATAGTGGTCGCCCAGTAGGTTATAGTCGTTGGTCAGCTGCTGGAGCTTGCAGTTGCCGCTGCGGGTGCACTTGGTGCACTTCGTCTCATGCTGGCTCAGCAGCAGCCGCAGATTGACTCGCCGGGCCTCGCGGACACGGGGTGAGCTGGTGTACACCACCATGCCCTCGCTGACAGCGCTGTCGCAGGAGGGCACCAGCCGTGCATAGCCCTCCACCTCCACCATGCAGATGCGGCACGCGCCGATCTCGTTGATGTCCTTCAGATAGCACAGGGTGGGGATGCTGATCCGCAGGGTCTGGGCCGCCTCCAGAATGGTGGTGCCTTCCGGCACCGATACGGTCCGCCCGTCGATGGTCAGAGTTACCATTTTTCGTTCCTCCCTCCCCGGAAAATGCCGTAGCCGTAGTGGTCGCACCGCAGGCAGCGGGACGCCTCGGTTCGCGCGCCCTCCTCGGTGAGCCCGCACTCGATATCCTCAAAGTCGCACCGGCGCTCGCAGGCCTCGCGTTCCGTGGTGTTGATGCGTCCGTGGGGTGCGCGGTTGTTCAGCCGCGGTGCCGGGATGTCCAGCTCCACCTTGATCTCATGCCGGAAGCCCAGGTGCTCGTCGATGTTGGCCGCCGCCACCTTGCCGGCGGCAATGGCGCGGATGGCGCTGGCGGGTCCGGTGACGCAGTCGCCACCGGCGAATACGTTATCCATGTCGCCCACCTGACCGGACAGTCCCGCTACGAACGTGCCGCGCTTGATGGGTACGCCCGCCTGCTCGAAGCCCTGGATCTCGATGCCCTGGCCGATGGCCACCACGATGATGTCCGCCGGGATGCGTACCTCCGGAAGGTCGGCCTTGTTGGGCCGGGGTCGGCCGGACTTGTCCGCCTCGCCGATGATCTGTGGCTGTACCCACAGCGCGGCGGCATTGCCGTTCTCGTCGGCCTCGATGTGGGAGGGGGCCATCAGGGCGGCGATCTCCGCGCCCTCGGCCATAGCACCCGTTATCTCATCCGGCAGAGCTGTCATGTCCTCAATGCGGCGGCGGTACACGCATGTCACCTTCTCCGCCCCCAGGCGGATGGAGCTGCGGGTCACGTCCATGGCCACATTGCCGCCGCCGATGACCACCACCCGCTTGCCGGAGAAGTCCGGCATCACGTCGTCACCGATGGAGCGCAGCATCTCCACTGCGGACATGACATTGCGGCTGTCCTCGCCGGGGATGCCCACCTTCTTGTCCTGATGCGCGCCGATGGCGATGTACAGGCAGTCATACTCCTTCAGCAGGTCCTCTATCCACAGCTGGGTGCCCACGGTCACGCCGGTGTGTGCCTCAATGCCCAAAGAGAGGATGGAGGCGATCTCCGCATCCAGCAGGTGCCGGGGGAAGCGGTAGTTGGGGATGCCGTAGCGCAGCATACCGCCCAGCTTCTCCCGTTCCTCGAATACTGTCACCTTGTGACCCATCAGGGCCAGGTAATAGGCGCAGCTCAGGCCGCTGGGCCCGCCGCCGATAATGGCCACCTTCTTGCCGGTGGGCGGCGCGCAGGGGGGCTGGGGCACGTCTCCGGCAGTGTCCACGGCGTAGCGCTTCAGCCCGCGGATGTTGATGGCGTCGTCGATCATGTTCCGGCGGCACCGCGCCTCGCAGGGGTGCTCGCAGATGTAAGCACAGGCCACGGGGAAGGGGTTATCCTTGCGGATCAGCCGCACCGCATCGGCGCAGCGTCCCTCGCCTATCAGGGCCATATAGCCGGGTACGTCCACACCGGCGGGACACAGGGCCACGCAGGGCACCGGCAGCTGCAAGCCCGCCAGACAGCGGTGGTGCAGGATGTGTTCCTCGTAGTCATCCCGGAAGCCCTCCAGCCCGTCCAGCACCAGTCGGGCGGCGTCGCGCCCGATGGCGCAGTCGGCGGTGTTCACCACGGTCCTCGCCGTTTTCTCGATAATGGCCAGGGTGCCCATGTCGGCGGTGCCGTCCAGCACGGTGGCGATGAGCTTGCTCAGCTGCCCCAGACCGATACGGCAGGGCACGCACTTGCCGCAGGACTGGGCGTGGCACAGCTGCAAAAACGACAGGGACATATCCACCGGACAGAGGCCCGGAGGACTGGCGGCGATGCGGCGCTCCACGTCCCGGTAGAGATTATCCACCACCGTCTGGGCGCGGCTTGGGTTCTTGATGTCGAGTCTGCTCAAGGGGGTCACTCCTTCCGTCTGCGCCGCGCGGAAGCGTGTCCGCGCGGCGCTTGGAAATTATAAGTTAAACAAAAGAATGACACAAAATCCACCAAAAGTCAACATAAGAAAAAAGATTGTTTTCATAAGAGGAAATTATCGTAAATTGCCTGGTTTTTAACGTTATTTACAGCACAAAACGATAGATTTAAAGCGTGAAAGTTTCTTAAAGGGAAACGTCCGAAGACTGCCTGCGCAGGAAATGGCGTCCCGCGGCGTCCCGATCCGCGGCCATCAAAAAAGAGCACCGCCGCAGCGGTGCTCCCTTTTAGGTTCTTATGCTCTTATGCGCGGCCACTGCGCAGGTAGCCATAGTTCTTCTTGAGTATGTTGCGGAAGAAGGGGATGCACAGCACCGTATCCGCCGCGATCCACGCCATGGGGTCGGCGGCGCAGAGGGCGTAGAAGGCCATGGCCGGTGCATCGGCGCTGACGGCGCCGCCGGCAAACAGCCCCGGCAGCACCAGACACACGGTGATACGCGCCACCAGCTCTGCCGCGCCTGCGCCCAGCACGAAGCCGCTGCGCCCGATGCCCTGCACGCAGTTGCGCACCACAAAGACGAAGCCCAGAAACAGGTACATGGAGAAGTCCACATACAGCAGCGAGTTGCCGTAGCGCACCGCGTCCGGCGTCACTTTGTCGGCGCTGAGGAACACATGGTAGCAGAAGTCGCCCCTTGTCAGCAGCAGACCCGTGCCCGCCGCCAGAATCGCCAGAATGGACACCATGCCCAGCGCCTGCAGCGTACCCCGGCGAATGCGGTCGTACTGACCTGCGCCCAGATTCTGCGCCGTGAAGCTGGTCATGGCGCCGCCCAGCGCGTTCATGGGCGTGGCCACCAGATTGAACAGCCGGTTGGCCGCACCGAAGCCGTTCTGCGCCGCGTTGGACACCATCACGCCGTCCCGCATGTCAAACTTCACCACGCCGCCCTGCATGACGATGATGCCAATGGCCAGCACGGAGAATTGCAGTCCCAGCGGGATGCCCCGCGCCAGATGGCGCTTCACGTCCATGAGGGTGATGCGCCAGTCCTCCCGGTGCAGGCGCAGCACCGGATAGCGCACAAAGGCGTAGATAAAGCAGCCGATGGTGCTGACCAGCTGCGCCAGCACCGTGGCAAGGGCTGCGCCCGCCACGCCCCAGCGGAACACCAGAATGAACGCCAGATCCAGCCCCACGTTCAGCACCGTGGAGAACAGCAGGAACAGCAGCGGTGTCACGGAATCGCCCATGGCGCGCAGGAAGGAGCAGATGAAGTTGTAAAACAGCTGCGCGCCGATACCGGCGAAGATGATGGCGCAGTAGGCGTGCGCCGCGGTGTACACCTCGTGGTGGGCGGGCGTCACGTTGATCCACGCCAGCATGGGATCCAGCAGCACCAGCGCCAGCGCCGTCAGCACCACCGTCAGCGCGGCGGACAGCAGCAGCTGCGTGGCCAGCGAGCGGCGCACGCCCCGTTCGTCGTGCATGCCCACATAGTAGGACGTGATGACGCAGAAGCCCGCGCTGACGCCGAAGGCGAACTGCAAAAAGATGAACACCAGAGAATTGGTATCGTTGACGCCGGCCACCTCGGCGGCGGTCAGCGTCTGCCCAACGATGGCCGCGTCGCTGATGGAGTACACCTGCTGCAAAAGGTAGGACAGGATCACCGGCAGAGAAAACAGGAGGATCACCTTCCAGCACGGCCCCTGGGTCAGGTCGATGGGCTCCCTTCTTTTATGTGCTGTTTTCACAGAAATCGCTCCCTTCTTTTGTATAGTATAGACAATTATCTCTCTCAGAGCGCCGATTATAATACCTTGCGGCGCCATTGTCAAGAGCTCTTTTATAAAAAATCCGTCCACCGGTCATTCCCGGTACCGCGCCGCCGTTCTTCACGCATTTTGCGGCGCATTTCCGCTTTTTACCAGTGGACACAGCCGGTATTTCGTTGCACTTTCTGTCACTTTGTGGTAAGATACCATTGACACAAATGAAACGGGGAGGTCACTTGATATGAGATCCGACGGCACAAAAAAGTCACCTGTGCGTATGCTTGTCTACCTGCTGCTTCTGGCGGCGGTGGTGGCCCTGGGCTATTTCACCGACATCGTTGACTTCACGGAGCTGAAGGCTGTTTTTTCTCTGAAGCTCACCGCCCTGCTGAAGCTGGCCGTCATGGTCCTGCTGGTGCTGCTGGTGTCCAACCTGGTCATCTTCATTCTGCACGGTATCAAGCCCCGCACCCACCGCGGCGGGTCTGTGCTGTCGCTGCTGAGCAGCCTGGTCAAATATGTGGCCGGCATCATCATCGTCTGCCAGAGTCTGTCCCTGCTGGGCGTTAACGTGGGCACCATCATCGCCAGCGTCGGCGTGCTGGCCCTGGTGGTCGGCTTCAGCGCCGAGAGCCTCATCGCTGACGTGGTCATCGGCGCCTTCATGCTGCTGGAGAACCAGTACAACGTGGGCGACATCGTGGAGGTCAACGGTTTCCGGGGCGTGGTCACCAAGATCGGAATCCGCACCACCTCCATCACCGACGGCGGCGGCAATGTGAAGATCATCAACAACTCGGAGATGAAGAATATCCTCAACCGTTCCGATAACAACTCCTGGTCTGTCAGCGATATCTCCATCCCCTATGAGACAGACCTGGAGAAGCTGGAGGCGCAGCTGCCCGCCCTGCTGGAGGAGATTTTCCGCGCCCGGGGCGACGTGATGCTGGATGTGCCCCAGTACCTGGGCGTCCAGACGCTGGACGCCTCCGGCATCGTCCTGCGCTTCTGGGTGAAGGTGGCGGAGAAGAACATCTACGCCGGCGCCCGCGCCCTGAACCGTGAGCTGTTGCTGGGCTTCCGCCGTCTGGGTGTGGAGTGCCCCTTCCCTCAGATGGACGTACACATGAAATAAGCCATGGAAGAGAAGAACAAGGAGTTCACCCTGGCGCAGGAGCACGCCGCCCCTCCACCGGAGTGCGCTGCCCTCCCGCCGGAGGTCCTGCCGCCGGACACCGTCCTTCCCGGCGAGGCCTCCGCCGCGGAAAGTGCCGCCGCGCTGAAAAAGAAGACCGCCAAGTGGAAAAAGATCGCCATTATGCTGGTGGGCCTGTCGGCCATGACGGCGGTGGCCGTCACCGGCGGCGGCACAGCGGAGGATCCCGTCCCCGCAACGCCGGACACCCCACCGGTCCAGCAGGAGCCGTATGTTCCGCCGGAACCGGAGCCCCTTGCCGGTGTTCTGCACTATACCATATACAACGATACCTTCGACGACAGCGGCGTGCCCCTGATCCTGGCCGAGGGTACCGTGGACATGGCCGCGCTGTCCGATACGCCCCTGGCGCTGCCCCAGCCGGAGACGCCGTCCGATGGCAGCTATGCGTTCCTGGGCTGGGCGGGCCGGTATGACACCGCCGGCGGAAAGGTCTGGACGACGGTGCCGGACCCCCTGACAACGGACTTCGCGGCGTCCATCAGACCCGGAGATACGGGGGAGAGGTCGATCGTGCTCCGCGCCGCCTGGCGGCTGACGGAGCAGAGCCGCTATCCCTGGTCCCTGACCCTGGACGACGGCGTTACTGCCGTCACCTATGAGGCGGCGGTGCCTATGGCCTCCGGCGGCAACGTGTACCTGTGCGCCTACCCGCAGCCCACCCGCGACGGCTATCGCTTCGCCGGCTGGCTGGACGCGGCAGGGGAGAGGGTGGACCTTCTGCCCGCCTCCGCCTTCTTTGCCAAAACCGCCGACGGAGATACCGACTGGCGCACCACCGTCCCTGTCACCCTCACCGCGGAATGGGAGAAAGCATAGCAAAAAAAGAACAGTCCCTTTAGGCCGCCTGGCATAAGAAAACATACGCCGCAAAAGGCGCGTTTCGCGCAGCCCCATCGTTGCGCCGCCTTGACAGACATCCAGTATGCCTGCGGCGGCGCGCCTTGGCTCTGCACAAAACGCGCTCTTTTTCGGTGCGAAGCAGTTTTGCCAAAGTAAATTCGAGCTGAAATTGGCTGCAAAAACGCCCGCATGCTGACGCATGTGGGCGTTTTTGTGGTCGATTTCAGCCGGATAGACACAGGCAAAACCGTGTGTTTTCTTGTGTCAGGCGGCCTTTCGACTGTTCTTTTTTGATTCTTCTTAGTACGCCACGCCCCAGTAGATGTCGGTGGTGCACGCCTTGCCGCACACCACGCACTTGCCGGTGGTGCCGGACTGCTTCAGCGGCATGCAGCGGCTGGACACGCCGGCCTTCTCCTTCATGGCCAGCTCGCACTCCAGACTGCCGCACCACTTGGTACGGGCGAAGCCGCCCTTGCCCTGGGCCATCTCCTTGACCTCCTCCCAGGAGGTCATATCGAAGGTGTTGTCCTCCAGGTTCTTTTCCGCCATGGCGTACAGGTTGTCGTGCACGTCCTGCAGCAGCTGCTGCACGGCGCTCTCCAGCTCCGTCAGGGGCACGAAGGTCTTTTCACCGGTGTCGCGGCGGGCGATGCAGCACTGCCCCTTCTCCATGTCCTTGGGGCCGATCTCCACACGCAGGGGCACGCCCTTCATCTCGTACTGGGCGAACTTCCAGCCGGCGGACTGGTCGCTGTCGTCCATGCTGACGCGGATGCCCGCGGCGCTGAGACGGTCGCGCAGGGCGGCGGCGGCCTCCAGCACGCCCTCCTTGTGCTGGGCGATGGGAATGACCACCACCTGCGTGGGGGCGATGACCGGGGGCAGCACCAGACCGTGGTTGTCGCTGTGGGTCATGATGATGGCACCGATGAGCCGGGTGGATGCGCCCCAGCTGGTCTGGAACGGGTATTGCAGGGTGTTGTCCCGGCCGGTGAACGTCACGTCGTAGGCCCGGGAGAATTTGTCGCCGAAGAAGTGGCTGGTGCCGGACTGCAGGGCCTTGTGGTCCTTCATCATGCACTCGATGGTATAGGTGGCCTCGGCACCGGCGAATTTCTCCTTGTCGGTCTTGCGGCCCTTCACCACGGGCATGGCCAGCGCGTTTTTGCACACGTCGGCGTAGCAGTTCAGCTGCTGCTCCGTCTCGGCCTCGGCCTCGGCGGCCGTCTCGTGGATGGTGTGGCCCTCCTGCCACCAGAACTCGCGGCTCCGCAGGAACGGGCGGGTGGTCTTCTCCCAGCGGATGACGGAGCACCACTGGTTGTACAGCATGGGCAGCTCACGGTAGCTGTGCAGCACGTGGCTCCAGTGGTCGCAGAACATAGTCTCGGACGTGGGGCGGAAGGCCAGACGCTCCTCCAGCTGTTCGCTGCCGCCATGGGTGACCCAGGCCACCTCCGGGGCGAAGCCGGCCACCAGCTCACCCTCCTTCTTCAGCAGGCTCTCGGGAATCAGCACCGGCATGGCCACGTTCACGTGGCCGGTCTTCTTGAACTCCGCGTCCATGTACTTCTGGATATTCTCCCAAATGGCATAGCCGTAAGGTCGAAGGATCAGAAAGCCCTTGACGCTGGCGTAGTCCACCAGCTCCGCCTTCAGGCAGATGTCCGTATACCACTTGGCGAAATCCTCCTCCATGGGGGTGATCGCCTCTACATTTCTCTGATCCTTAGCCATAGCTTTATACCATTCCTTTGTTAGTATATAGGGTGTGTGCCAACTTCACATTTTACCCGCCGCCATGTGACTTGTCAAGTTGCCGCCGCAAAAAGGCCGCAAAAAAGCGCCCCGCAGGGCGCTTTTTCAGCAATCCCGGCCCAGCCGCCTGTCGCGGCGCCGGCCAACGATGACATACACGAACACATAGGCGATGGCGCCGGTCAGCAGTCCGGCCAGCACATCGATGGCCGCGTGCTGCTTGACGAACACGGTGGCCGCCATGATGAGGATAGCGTACAGCGTTACGCCCCAGCGCCAGCCGGGCTTCCGCAGTCCCGGCGTGTGCCACACCGCCGCCACAGCCGCCATGCAGCCCAGAATATGCACGCTGGGGAAGACGTTGGTGTTGGTGTCGATGGAATAGGTGTACTCCACCAGCCAGGTGGCGGCATTGTGGTGCGCCATCACCGCCGGACGCAGATCCTGCCCGTTGGGCACCAGAATGCAGAACACCACCGCCGTTGTGAACGTCACCATGATGAACCACATATACCGGCGGAAGCCCTCGGCGTCCTTCAGGATCAGATAGATGCCCAGCACCACCAGCAGCGGGCTCCAGGACACATAGGGGAAGATGAACCACTCGCAGAAGGGGATATAGGTGTCCAGCACCGTCTGTGTGGCCCAGTAGTTATCGGTAATAAAGTGCTCGATGGTAAAAAACATCGCCAGATAGACCGGCAGATACGCGCCCCACCAGGCGTGGGGATGGGTCTTGAAGAATTGCTTGATCGCCTGCATACGATCCCTCCGACAGACTTGATGATTTCGTATCCCGTATTGTACCAGAACCGCCCCGGAAAAGGCAACCCCCGCCCTACAAATATCACAGAATTTTTACAACTCAGGCAAATCACCGCAGGTGTTGAACGGACTGGACAAACCGGGGCGGCGTATAGTATACTGTCTCCAATACAGACACAGGAGGAACTGCCATGCAGATCATCAAGCGGGAGGAGCTTCCCGAACAGCGCCAGGTGCGCCTGACTATCGCCGTGGACAAGGACACCTGGCAGGCGTCCCTGGCCAAATGCTACCAGGGCGTCAAGTCCGTCTGCCCCGTGGCCGGCGAGCCTACCCGGGAAAACCTGGAACAGGCCTACGGCCCCGAGTTTTTGTACCAGGAGGCCGTCAACGACACCTATCCCCAGGCGCTGGTGGAGGCCATCAGCCAGAGCGATATCCAGATCGCCGGGACCCCCACCCTGTCGGTGGAGACCATCGGCCCCGACGGCTATACCTTCGCCGCCGTTATCGATCTGTACCCGGAGGTGGAGCTGGGCCAGTACAAGGGCCTGTCCGCCGTCTATCCCCAGGTGGAGCTGAGCAATGACGATACCGAGGCCGCCCTGGACGAGTACGCCCGGGCCAACCCCGATGTGCAGCATCCGGAAAGAGCCGCCATGGGCGACGAGGTGACGCTGGACTTCGAGGGCTTTGTGGACGGCGTGCCCTTTGAGGGCGGCAAGGGCGAGCAGTATCCCCTGCTGCTGGGCAGCGGCTACTTCATTCCCGGCTTTGAGGAGCAGGTGGCCGGCGCCGCCGTGGGCGAGGAGCGCGACGTAAAGGTCACCTTCCCCACGGAGTACGTCCCGGAGCTGGCCGGCAAGGACGCGGTGTTCCATATCAAGGTCCACCAGATCACCCGGCGGGCCATGCCGGAGTGGGACGATGATTTCGCCCGCCGGCAGGGATTTGCCGATGTCTCTGCCCTGCGCCGGGCCGTCATGGAGACGGCGGTGCAGAAAAAGCAGGCCCAGGCCGCCGAGCAGTTCGCCAATGACCTGATCCGCCAGGTGACGGAGGCCATGACCGTTACCATTCCCGCTGCCATGGTGGAGAACCAGCTGGACGGGCTGATCAACGAGCTGCGCGGCCACCTGCAGGCCCAGGGCGTGTCCCTGGAGCAGTATCTGGAGATGGGGAACACCACCATGGAGCAGCTGCGTGACCACGCCCGCGAGCAGGCCGCCGCGGCGGCGCGCTATGAGCTGGCCATGACCGAGATCGCCCACCGCGAGGGAATCGACATTTCCGAGGCCGACGTGGACGCCAAGTACGCCGAGCTGTCCAGGCAGTATGGCCTGTCCGTGGAGCTGCTGCGCCAGCAGCTGCCGCCCCTGCGCCTGCGCCACGACCTGAAGCTGGCCGCCGCCCAGGCGGTGGTGGTGGACTCCGCCAAACGCAAATGACCGCCCCGCGGGCAGCAGCCTGCCCGCGTACCGATCAATGAAAAGCAAGGGAAGGCCCGTACGGGCCTTCTCTTTTTGTATCCCGAAAACCACTCGCCCAGTGAGTGGCTTTCAGGATACAAAGGGCGGCGGACAGATACTGCCCGCCGCCAGATCGCTTTGTCGCTTATATGCCCTACCAGGGATAGAAGTAGATCACCGTGTCCGGCTCCATCTGAATGGGCAGATAGGAGCCGTGCTGTCCCTTGTCAACGGACAGATAGGTGTAGTCCTCGAAGGCCATGGGAACCTGCACGATGAAGCCATCGTGGATGATCCGTTCCGTCTCGCCGGGCGTGTATCTCTTGCCGCCGGTGCGGGTCATATCCAGCATCAGTACGCCGGAGTATTCCCCGTTGGCGGTCAGCCCCCATTCGCCTTCATAGACCTCCTCCGGTGTGACGAAGTCACTTTCGTACCACCAGGTGAAGGTCGCCGCGCCCCAATAGTCCTCCTGACTGCTGTTGGCGTGCAGCTCCAGAGTGGCCAGAGCGGGCTTATCCGTATGACCCTGCCACGCCCATATCTCCTGCGTCAGCTGGGAGCCGGAGGGACACGTCCAGCCGATGTCGCTGCCGAAGCCGTCGTTCCCCTCCTGCGAGTAAAAGGTGAAGTCGTAGGCCAGTCTCCGTTCGTTCTCGGAGTCGTAGGGCAGCGCCACGATTCCGGGGATGGGATACCAGCTCAGGGTATCGGGGTGGCTGTCGGTCAAGAGCAGCTCCGTGGTATCGGTGGGGACAGTCCCCAGATCGTTGGAGACGAACAGCAGGATCGGGTCGCCGCTCTCGCTGCGGTAGAGCACCTCAAGGGTCTCGTAAGACAAGAGGGTTTGTGTTTGAAGATCGAAGTGTAGAAATTAGACGGGGCGATGATGTTATTTGGAACGGAAGTATTCAGACAATAGAAAATACCTTGTTAGAAATTTGTGCGTTTTCATTGTTTAAGGTTGAACTGCTCAAAAATGAATGGAGGATGTGAGATGGCTAACCTTCAAGAACGCCGGGACAAATCCGGCAAGCTGATCTCCTACTCCATCCGCGTCCACCGTGGCCGTGGTGCTGACGGTAAGCAGCTCAAGCCGTGGACGGCGACTTTTGAAAAAGAGTGCCGGGAGGGTGTGACCTCCGACAGCCGTCTGAGATTTGAAGAATACTGCAACTATGTGATCGGCCTAAAGGAGCAGCGGGGTATAAAGCACTCGACCATTGTCCGCTATAGAGAACTGACGGAGCGTCTATACCCGCTCCCGTTGGGGTCAGCGTTTGGGTCAGGAAAAAGCAGCGGGAGAAAACAACAACTTATGCAAACAAAAAGACCCGAAACCGTAAGGTTTCGGGTCTTTTCTGGTTGCGGAGGGAGGACTTGAACCTCCGACCTCCGGGTTATGAGCTGCAGTCAGGAATACTTTTGCGGCGATTATTCAGGGGTTTGGCACATATTGACGGCTTTTTCCAACGCTCCGAATCCACTGAAATCTGCCCAATCCACTGTGTGCTAACCCCGTATGGGTCAAAATATGGGTCAAAATGTGGTCTTAAAAATGGGTCAGCCAAGCAGGCAGCTTTCACTGCCAAATTTGGACTTACGACACATTCAAGACCACTTTGGATTCACTTTTCCGATGGTTACGCTGCCCGGGTTTTCAAGAGATTTTTCATCCCCTGTTTTCGAGCCAACCGCCAATACCGGAAGCTTTTCTTACTCTGCCAGTAATCTCCCGCCCTAGTTCCAACATGGGTCAAAAACATGGGTCGGGCGGTTTTCCTCTCCCAAGGCAGAAACCAACTCCCATCCCAAGGTGTCGTGATTGTACCATAGCTTTTAGAAATTGCAAGTCTTTTCTTCCCAAAAGAAACTGCCGCCGGATGGTATCAACCGATACCACCCGGCGGCAGCTAACAATACGAAGTAATCAAATAAGTGGAAATCTTACTCTGCTAACAAATCAATTTGCTACCAATGCAGTCAGAGCATCCGCTGTGTCCTTAGATTTCTCGTCACCAGCAGTCTGTGCGATCTCAGCAGCTATCGCCTCTTCATCCATCTTCAGCTTATCCAGCAGGAAAGCATGCCTCAAATCAAAGCTTTGGAACACATCATCCCATGTCAAAGCATAGACTTCATAGTTGTCAATTTCAGCAACCAAGCCCTTTTTGCCTTTAGACTTCTGGGAATCGTATCGTGCCTTGACATCGTCATCAACAGCGCTACATACAGCAATAAACTTCCATCTGCGGTACTGGCTATTAAACAACGGTTGTTTTCGGACGTAATCCATAAGTATCTGCACTCCGGAGCAGGCTTTGGGGCAACAAAACTATCACCCGGTTGCCGTCTAGCAGATGCAGACGCTTCCCGTTGAGCAGCTGACATCCTTCCTCCGCGAGGCAAAAGATAGCGGCGTGTTCGCCCTGTACTACATCGACCTGACCACCGGCCTGCGGCGGGGCGAGTTGCTCGGATTAAAATGGTCGGACATTGATTTGGAAAAAGGAGACCTTCGGGTTCAACGGCAGATCGGGCGCATCGACGGCAAGATCATTGAGATGCCGCTGAAAACGAAAAACGCCTACCGCACACTGCCGCTGTCGGCAGACGCGATAGACGTTCTAAAGGCACAGAAAAACAAGGTGGGAAGCAGCGAATGGGTATTTCCATCGCCCACCGGAGGCCCCATGTCGCCGGACAGCGTGTTGCACATGCTGCATCGCGTTCTAAAGCGGGCAGGGCTGCCAAAGGTGCGTTTTCATGACCTGCGCCACACCTTCGCAACGCTGGCTCTGCAAAACGGCGTGGACATCAAAACCGTATCTGGCATGCTGGGGCATTTTTCGGCAGGGTTTACGTTGGACACCTACGCTCATGTAACGACCTCCGCCAAGCGTGAAGCGGCAAAAACAATGGGTAACATCCTCTCTGGTGCGGTATAGTGCTTTCCGCTATCCGCTCCCGTTGGGGTCAGCGTTTGGGTCAGAAAAAACGGCAAGGAAGATATTGGACACAAAAGTGCGGAAAAAGTCCCGAAATCTTACGATTTCGGGACTTTTCTGGTTGCGGAGAGAGGACTTGAACCTCCGACCTCCGGGTTATGAGCCCGACGAGCTACCAACTGCTCTACTCCGCGATATTGTACTGTACCGGGTGGTGCCGGTGACCGGACTCGAACCGGTACGGCATTGCTGCCGGGAGATTTTAAGTCTCCTGTGTCTACCATTCCACCACACCGGCGGATCAGGCATTTATTAGGATACCACACCGCCCGGCCTGTGTCAACACCTTTCGAAAAAACATTTCGACAAAGTCGCAAAATCCCGTTGCGCGCCGCGCTTTTCTGCGCTATAATGTGTCCACGGAACAAACTGGAACAGGAGGAACATCCTATGAATATTTGGCATGATATCGCGCCTGCGCGGGTAAAGCCCGAGGATTTCTGGGCGGTCATCGAGATCGAAAAGGGCTCCAAGAACAAATACGAGATGGACAAGGATACCGGTATGCTGCGGCTGGACCGTATCCTCTACACCTCTACCCACTATCCCGCCAACTACGGCTTCATTCCCCGCACCTGGGCCGACGACGGCGACCCTCTGGACGTGCTGGTGCTGTGCAGCGAGTCCATCCGCCCCATGAGTTTGGTGCGCTGTTTCCCCATCGGCGTCATCACCATGGAGGACGGCGGCGACCTGGATGAGAAGATCATCGCCATCCCCTTCGAGGACCCCACCTATCATCTGTACACGGATATTTCCGAGCTGCCCGCCCACGTGGCCAGCGAGATCAAGCACTTCTTCCGGGTCTATAAGAGCCTGGAGGGCAAGGAGACCGTGGTCAGCGACGTGCTGGGCCGTCAGGCGGCGGTGGATATCATCATCAAGTGCCAGGATGCCTACATCGAGAAATACTGCAAGTGACATACCGCGCCGCCATCCCCGCCGATGGCGGCGCTTTTTCTGCGGGCGGGAAACCTTTTCCGAAGGAATTGCGTCTATATAGCAGATGAGCCTTTTGAAAGGAGGCGGATCCTATGAAAAAACGTGCGGCGGCGCTGGTGCTGGCGCTGCTGATGCTGCTGGCCCTGCCCGGCTGCGGCATCAAGGCGCAGGCGCTGACCAAGGATATCGTGCCCCAGGCACTGGACACGACTACCGACCTGACTGCCGGAGGCGAGGCGGTGTCGGCCTTCGCCCTGTCACTGCTTCGCAGTGAACGGGCGGGAGAGACGGGTGTGCTGCTGTCACCGGTGTCCATCCTGAACGCACTGGGCATGACGGCCAACGGCGCCGGTGGAACTACCCTGAAGCAGATGGAAACGGCGGCGGGCATGAGTCTGAACCAGCTGAATGAATTTCTGTACACCTACCGCATGAGCCTGCCTGCTGCGTACAAGAGCTGCGCCGTTTCGCTGGCCAACTCCGCGTGGGTGCGGGACACCTTCCGGGTGGAGGACAGCTTCCTGCGCGCCTGCGTCAACTACTACAACGCGGAGGTCTATCGTTCCGCGTTCGACGGCAGTCTGGTCACCGACCTGAACCGCTGGGTCAGCAAGGAGACAAACGGCCTGATCGACAGTCTGCTGGAGCAGGCACCCGGCGAGGCCACCATGCTGTATCTGGTCAACGCCGCCTGCTTTGACGCCCGGTGGGAGACGCCCTACGAAGCGTCGGATATCCGCGAGGGCGGGACCTTCACCGCCGCTTCCGGTGCGCGCCAGACGGCGGATTACCTGACCAGCAGCGAGAGCATCTATCTGTCCGGCAACAACGTTACCGGCTTCCTGAAGCCCTATGACGGCGGGAAATATGCGTTCGTAGCGCTGCTGCCCGACGAGGGCGTGACGCTGGAGGACTACCTGAAGAACCTCACCGGTGAGCATCTGTATCAGCTGATCACCAATCACCAATACGCCGATGTGCAGGCGTCCATCCCGCGGTTTACCGCCCAAACGGAGTTGGAGCTGGAGAAGGCACTGACGGCTATGGGTATCACAGACCTGTTTGACGTGTCCAGAGCTGATCTGCGGGCCATGGGCAGCGCGCCCAGCGGCAATAATCTGTACGTCTCCTCCGTGCTGCACAAGACGTATCTGTCGCTGGACGAAAACGGCACCAGGGCCGCCGCGGCCACGTCAGTGCAGGTGAACGGCGGCAGCGCGCAGCCCACCGACGTCAAGACCGTCACGCTGGATCGCCCCTTCCTCTACATGGTCGTGGACACCCACGCCTGCGTGCCCCTGTTCATGGGCACCGTCACCTCTATGGAATAAGCGAAAAGAACGCCCGACAGGGCGTTCTTTTCGCTTATTCGCCGCCGTTCACATAGTCGTGGGGGTCGATGACCGCCCCGTCCCGGCTGACAGAGAAGTGCAGGTGCGGCCCCATGCGGCTCTCGGCGGCGGAGGTGCTGCCCACATAGCCGATGACCTCCCCGGCGGCCACGGTCTGGCCCTGCGCCACAGGCGTATTTTCCTGTAAGCTGCTGTACTGGGTGGCGTACCCGCCGTCGTGCTGAATGACCACCGTGGTGCCCATCAGCTCGTCGTCGGTAACGGACTGCACGGTCCCTGCGGCGGCGGTCTTCACCGCCGCGCCCTCGTCAGCCTGCACGTCAATGCCGTCGTGGGTGCGCCAGTCGGCCATAGTGGGGTCATACAGCAGCTCCGTCATGCTGAACACCGTCACTGTGGTGCCGTCCAGAGGGGATACCACCTGGGGCAGCAACTCTGCCGGCTCGGTGATCTCCGCCTCATCCACCGGGTCGGGGATGACCACCGGCGCAGGCTTTACTACCGGCTGGGTGGGGGTGACGGGCTGGATATCCAGCACCGGCGGCGTGTCCGTCTGCTCCACGGTCACCGGGCGCTCTCTCAGGGCAAAATAGCCGATCGTTCCTGCGGCCACAAGGCACAGGGCGATGGCTATGTAATAGCCCCGCCCGGCGAACATGGCCCGCAGCCGTTCGTTTCGGGAGTCCTTCATATGCGTGTCCCTTTCCTGGCGGGAAGTCCCGCCGCCGCCCCTTCCGGCGGGCGGCACGCCGAAATAAAACATCCTCTGCCCGTATTGTCGCCGGACAGAGGATGTTTTATTCATATTCAGTCGTCGAATTCCGCCCGTAGGCCCCGCCGCAGCAGGGCACTCAGCTCTGCCCGGGGATCGGCGCTTTCGTACAGGATGTTGTGTACCGCCATGCATATCGGCAGCTCCACGCCGTGCTTTTCGCGGAGCACCATCAGTGCCTCCACTGTGTAATAGCCCTCCGCCAGCCGGTGGTAGTCCTGATGGCGGATGAAGGACTCGCCGAACTGTCGGTTATGGCTGTAGGGCGAGAACACCGTGGCCTCGTAGTCCCCCAGATGGCACAGCCCGTAGGCGGACAGCTCATTGCCGCCCATAGCCTTGATCAGCCGCGCCACCTCCCGGGTACCCCGGCTCATCAGCGCGCCCTTCAGGCTGGACATCTCCACGCCGTCCAGAAAGCCCGCCGCGATGCCCACCACGTTCTTGGCCGCGGCGCCTACCTCGTTGCCGATCATGTCGCCGCCATAGTAGAAACGGATCAGGTCGCTGGAGAATTCCTGCACCAGCCGGCGCTTTACAGCGTCGTTCCCACTGTCGATGACCATGCAGTTGGGGATGCCCCGGTAGAACTCCTGCACATGGCCCGGCCCCAGCCAGACCGCCACGGTGTTGCTCTCATGCAGCAGCGATCCGGCGATAACGCTGAGCCGTTCGCCGGTGCCCATCTCCAGGCCCTTCATGCACAGCACCACCGTCTTGCCCCGCAGGGCCTGCATAGGCGCCTCTGCCAGCAGAGAACGCAGGCTCTGGGAGCCGATGGAGATGATGACCGTCTCCGCCTGCTCCACGTCCCGCAGGTCGGTGGTCAGCCCCACGGAGTCTGGCAGCGTCAGCAGATCGTTCTGCCGGGTGGCCAGAAAGGACTGCATACGGGGCGAGCTCTGCCGCCCGTACAGCGTCACATGATGGCCGATGTGATCCAGATACCAGGTGATGAGGGAACCCCACCGCCCGCAGCCGATGACAAATATGTTCATGGGTTTGTCTCCTTATAAGGAAGTCCCGAAGCCGCGCTTCGGGACTTCGCGTAAAAGCGGATCGTTCGTTTTACTTCACGATCAGCGTCTTGCCGTCCATCTCCTCCGGGCAGGCCAGACCCATCACGTCCAGGATGGTGGGCGCGATATCCGCCAGCCGTCCGGGCCGCAGCTCTGTGCCGGCGCCGCACAGGATGAAGGGTACCAGATTGGTGGTGTGGGCGGTCATGGGGCTGCCATCGGGCTGCTTCATATCCTCGGCGTTGCCGTGGTCGGCGGTCACCATGGCGATGCCGCCCATCTTCAGCGTGGCGTCCACCACCTTGCCCACGCAGGTGTCCACAGTCTCCACGGCCTTGATGGCGGCCTCCAGCACGCCGGTGTGCCCCACCATGTCGCAGTTGGCGAAGTTCAGGATGATGACGTCATAGGCGCCTGACTCGATGCGCTCCACACACTTGTCGCACACCTCGAAGGCGCTCATCTCCGGCTGGAGATCATAGGTGGCCACCTTGGGAGAGGGCACCAGCACCCGGTCCTCGCCGGGGTATTGCGTCTCCACGCCGCCGTTGAAGAAGAACGTCACATGGGCATACTTCTCCGTCTCGGCGATCCGCAGCTGGGTCATGCCCATGCGGCTGAGGTACTCACCCAGCCCGTTCTTCACGGCGATGCGGGGCCACGCCACCAGCACGTTGGGCATGGAGGCGTCGTACTCCGTGTTGCACACATAGGTGGTGGGGAAGAACTCCCGGGCAAAGCCGTCAAAGTCCGGGTCCACGATGGCCCGGGTGATCTCCCGGGCCCGGTCGGGCCGGTAGTTGAAGAAGATGACGCTGTCATTGTCGCTGACGGTGCCGTCGCCGTCCACCACCACCGGCTCCATGAACTCGTCGGTGATGTTGTTGGCATAGCTCTCCGCCACGGCGGCCACCGGGTCATCACTGCGGCGGCCCTCGCCGTACACCATAGCGTCATAGGCCATCTGTACGCGCTCCCACCGCTTGTCGCGGTCCATGGCGTAGTAGCGGCCCATCACCGTGGCGATCCTGCCGATGCCCAGCTGGGCGCACTTGTCGGCGAGTGCCTGCACGAAGCCCTTGCCGCTGGTGGGGGACACGTCCCGTCCATCCAGGAAGCAATGGACGTACACCTTGGTCAGCCCCTTGTCCTTAGCCATTTGCAGCAGGGCGAACAGGTGCTCGATGTGGGAGTGTACGCCGCCGTCCGACAGCAGACCGCACAGGTGCAGACTGGTGCCCTTCTCCAGGCAGTTGTCCATCGCCTGGTTATAGGCCTCGTTCTTAAAGAAGCTGCCGTCCTCGATAGCGCGGCTGATGCGGGGCAGGTCCTGAAACACCACGCGGCCGCCGCCGATGTTGGTGTGGCCTACCTCGCTGTTGCCCATCTGCCCGGCGGGCAGACCCACGTCCAGTCCGCTGGCGGACAGCGTGGTGTGGGCGTATTCCTGAAACAGCTTATCCAGCACCGGCGTCTTGGCCAGAGTGACGGCATTGTCGTCCGCGGGGGGCGCAATGCCGAAGCCGTCCATGATGATGAGGGTGGTAGGGGTCTTATTCATGCCGTTCCTCCTTGGAAATGCTCAGCCTTGGTTGGCAGCATTGATGATGGCGATAAAGTCCTCAGGGTTCAGAGAGGCGCCGCCGATAAGGCCGCCGTCGATGTCCGGCTGGGCCAGCAGCTCCGCCGCGTTGGCGGGCTTCATGGAGCCGCCGTACTGGATGGTGATGCTGCGGGCGATACGGGCGCCGTACAGGTGACGCACGGTGGTGCGGATGAAGGTGCAGACCTCAGCGGCCTGCTCGGCGGTAGCGGTCTTGCCGGTGCCGATGGCCCACACAGGCTCATAGGCGATCACGCACTTCCGCAGCTTCTCCGCGGGCACGCCGGCCAGGGCGGACTTGACCTGCAGCGCGATCAGCTCCATGGTGATGCCCAGCTCCCGCTGCTCCAGCGTCTCACCCACGCAGATGATGGGGTGCAGACCCGCCTCCAGCGCGGAGAGCACCTTGCGGTTGACGGTGAGATCCGTCTCGCCGAAATACTGGCGGCGCTCAGAGTGACCGATGATGACGTACTTTACGCCCAGGTCCTTCAGCATATCGGCGGAGACTTCGCCGGTGTACGCGCCGTTCTTCTCATAAAACACATTCTGTGCGCCCACGGATACGCGGGCATCCTTGAAGCCCTTGATGGCGGCGGCGATATCTACGGAGGGCACGCACACCACAATGTCGCACCATTTGGCCTTGGGCAGCAGGGCCTTCAGTTCCTCGGCAAACTTCTTCGTCTCGCTGGCGGTCTTGTTCATCTTCCAGTTGCCGGCGATAATGGTCTTGCGATATCTGCGATTCATAACAAACTAACTCCTCGTCTTTTACTTTTATATAGAAATGGGGATATGCACACAAAATAAAACGGTTTTCGCCAAAGCCTGCGCGGCCGATCCGCTCCGCTGGCCGCGGCGAAGATGCCGGACCTTACTTGTCCAGCAGGCAGGCCACGCCGGGCAGCTCCTTACCCTCCAGGAACTCCAGCGACGCGCCGCCGCCGGTGCTGATGTGGGTGATCTTGTCGGCAAAGCCCAGCTGCTCCACCGCCGCCGCGCTGTCGCCGCCGCCCACGATGGTCACGGCGCCGCTGTCAGCCAGCGCCTGGGCCATGGCCCGGGTGCCGGCGGCGAAGTTGTCAAACTCAAACACGCCCATGGGGCCGTTCCACACCACGGTGCCCGCGCCCTTCACGGCGCCGCAGAAGGTCTTGATGGTGTCGGGACCGATATCCATGCCCTCCCAGCTCTCGGGAATGGCCATGGTGCTGACCACCTGGCGCTTGGCGTCATTGGAGAAGTCATCCGCCGCCACGGTGTCTGTGGGCAGCAGAAGCTTCACGCCGTTCTTTTTGGCCTTTTCGATCATTTCCAGGGCGTAATCCAGCTTATCCGGCTCGCACAGGCTCTTGCCGATGCTGCCGCCCTGGGCCTTGGCAAAGGTATACGCCATGCCGCCGCCGATGATGATGGTGTCCGCCTTGTCCAGCAGGTTGTTGATGACCGCGATCTTGTCGCTGACCTTGGCGCCGCCCAGCACCGCCACAAAGGGCCGCTTGGGGTCGTCCAGGGCCTTGCCCATGACGGACAGCTCTCTGGCCACCAGGAAGCCGGACACCGCCGGCAGGTATGCCGCCACACCGACGGTGGAGGCGTGGGCACGGTGCACGGTGCCGAAGGCGTCGGACACATACAGCTCCGCCATGTCCGCCAGCTCCTTGGCGAAGCCGGGGTCGTTCTTCTCCTCGCGGATATCGAACCGCAGGTTCTCCAGCAGCATGATCTGGCCGGGCTGCAGGGCAGCGGCCTTGACTTTGGCATCTTCACCCACGATATCCTTGGCGAAGATGACCTCCCGGCCCAGCAGCTGGCTCAAACGCTCCGCCACGGGTGCCAGCGTCAGCTTCATCTTCCACTCGCCCTTGGGCTTGCCCAGGTGGGAGCAGGCGATGACCGCCGCGCCGTTGTCCAGCAGATACTTGATGGTGGGCAGTGCCGCCACGATGCGCTTGTCGCTGGTGATCGCGCCCGTTTCCTTGTCCTGGGGCACGTTGAAGTCGCAGCGCAGCAGGACCTTCTTGCCCTTGACGTCTACATCCTGTACCGTTTTTTTATTGTAATTCATGGAATACGCTCCTCTCACGTGAAATTCATATATTTGCCATCTCGCCGGTTCCGGCGAGACCGGGAAAGCCATTCTGCCGCAGCGCCTCATAGGTGAGGATCGCCACGGAGTTGCTCAGGTTCAGGCTCCGCGCCTCCGGGCGCATGGGCAGCCGTATGCACCGGTCATAGTGGGTCCTGCGGAAGTCCTCCGGCAGCCCGGCTGTCTCCTTGCCGAAGAACAGCCAGCAATCCGGCGAGAACCGTGCCCGGGTGTAGTCCTGCGGCGCCTTGGTGGTGGCCAGCCACAGATCGGCGGCCGCCTCCGGGTGCCGCGCAAACAGCGCCTCCAACCCGTCGTAGTCCTGTACGTTCACCAGGTGCCAGTAATCCAGTCCGGCACGCTTCACTGCCCGGTCGGAAATATCAAAGCCCAGGGGCCGCACCAGGTGCAGCTGACTGCCGGTGGCGGCGCAGGTACGGGCGATATTACCGCAATTCTGGGGTATTTCCGGTTCGACCAGTACGATGTGCAGCATGACCGTATCACACTCCTGTTACATAAGCGACAACTATTGTAAAACAATGTAATGGGAAATGCAACTATAAAATACCAAAAGCAGTCGATATTTCTCCGAAACATTCAAAATACTTTCTGTTTGCCCCACCAAAAGACAGACGAACGCCCACGGACCGCTGCCAGAAAAATTATTGCCGAAAAAAACGGGAAAAATACTGGATTTTCCCGCAGGACCTGTTATAATAGGGGCAGAGAACAATGCAGAAAGAGGTGAGTGCCAATGGGCCGCATTCGCGCCGACAAGTGCAATACCGTCCATGACCGCGCCCGCCTTTCGGGTGCCGTGCCGTCCACGCTGTACGCCGCGCTGTAGAGCGCACTGTCAGTGGGCGGCATTTTTGTTTTCTTTTTAACAAGTGCGGAACAGCGCAGCTGTTTGCAATATATCTGTACCTATAAAAATTCGGATAGAAAGCGAGAGTACGCACCATGATTTCTCACGGCAAGGATATGAAGATCTTTACAGGCAACGCCAATCCCGCGCTGGCACAGGAGATCTGCAAGCTCATCGGCATCAAGCTGGGCGAGGCAGAGGTTAAAAGCTTCGCTGACGGTGAGGCGTCCGTCTCCCTGTACGAGACCGTCCGCGGCAGCGATGTGTTCCTCATCAACTCCACCTGCAAACCCGTCAACGACAGCCTGATGGAGCTGCTCATCATGATCGACGCCTGCAAGCGTGCCAGCGCCGGCCGTGTCACCGCCGTGATCCCCTATTTCGGCTATGCCCGTCAGGACCGTAAGGCCAAGTCCCGCGATCCTATCTCCGCCAAGCTGGTGGCCAATATGCTCACCGCCTCCGGCGCCGACCGCGTGCTGACCATGGACCTCCACGCCAGCCAGATCCAGGGTTTCTTCGATATCCCCGTGGATAACCTGCTGGGCAACCCCGTGTTCGTGGACTATTACGCCAAGAAGTTCGGCGAAAAGTGCGAGGACATGGTGGTCGTCTCTCCCGATGTGGGCTCTGTGGCCCGCGCCCGCACCTTCGCCCAGAAGCTGCACATGGGCCTGGCCATCGTGGACAAGCGCCGCCAGAAGGCCAACCAGTGCGAGGTCATGAACGTCATCGGCGACGTGGAGGGCAAGGACTGCATCCTCTTCGACGATATGATCGACACCGCTGGTTCCATCTGCAACGCCGCCAAGGCTATTGTGGAGGTGGGCGGAGCCAACAGCGTATATGCCTGCGCCAGCCACGGCGTGCTGTCCGGCCCCGCGCTGGAGCGCCTGAACAACAGCGTCATCAAGGAGGTCGCTCTGCTGAACACCATTCCCGAGTCTATGGGCGAGGGCTGCGACAAGATCAAGTATATCTCCGTGGCCCCCATGTTCGCCGAGGCCATCGAGCGCATCTATCAGGAGATCTCCATCGCCAAGCTGTTCAACTAAAATACTTTCCAAACCCGAAAAACGGTGCTATAATAAGAGGACTGCGTCTGCAGTCCTCTTATTTTGTGCATGCAAGGAGGCGACAGCCTTGTTTTTTAATCGGAACGGCAGCGGAGGCGTGGAGTGGCTGCTGGTGGGCCTGGGTAATCCCGGCAGCAAGTATGAGTCCACCCGCCACAATATGGGCTGGCTGGCCCTGGACAGCCTGATGGAAAAGGAGAAATTCGCCCTGAATAAGCTCCGCTTCAAGGCATGGACCGGTATGCTGGACTACAAGGGACATAAAATACTGGTGATGAAGCCCCAGACCTATATGAACCTTTCCGGTGAGTCCGTGGGCGAGGCCGCGCGGTTCTACAAGGTACCCGCCGACCATGTGCTGGTCATCTCCGACGACGTGTCCCTGCCGGTGGGCAAGCTGCGTATCCGCAAAAGCGGTTCTGCCGGTGGTCACAACGGGCTGAAGAACGTCATTCAGCACCTGGGCACCGATGCGTTTCCACGTATCAAGGTGGGCGTGGGTATGCCCGACCACCCGGACCACGAGATGATCGACTGGGTCATCGGCAAGCCCCAGGGCGAGGAGGCCAAGACCCTCCGCGCTGCCCTGGACCGTGCAGCCGATGCCGCCTTGTCCGTCATTGATGAAGGCCCGGACCGGGCTATGAACAGATTTAACTGACCGGCCAAAGTCCCTCTCCGTGCGGAGAGGGACCGGCACGAAGTGCCGTCGGAGGGGAAAGGAGGGATGCCCCGTGACCGGATTGTTAGACAAGTTATCTGCTCTGCCGCAGCTTCAGGAGTTGCTGGCGGCGCTGCACAGCAGCGCCGTTACCTGCTGCGCTGCCGTGACGGGGCTTGCCCCCGTCCACCGGGCCATGTTCTCCGCCGCGCTGGCGGCAGAGACGAAGCGTCCGCTGCTGCTCCTGTGTGCCGATGAGAAGGACGTTCAGCGTCAGGCGGCGGATATCCGCGTTCTGCTGGGCGTGGAGCCGGTGTGCTTGCCGGAGCGCGAATTGCAGCTGCGCCCCGCCGCTTACAGCCGCCAGTGGGAGAATGCCCGGCTGTCCGCCTTGTACCGTATGGCCCGGGGCGACGCCCCCGTGGTGGTGACCACCGCCGCCGCCCTGGTGCAGCGCTGTCTGTCCCGGGAGGTGCTGCTCGCCGCCGCTTTTTCTCTGGAGGTGGGCGCGCGGTACGACGTGCAGGACCTCTGCCGCCGCCTGACCGCCGCCGGATACACCCGCACCGATCAGGTGGAGGGGCCCGGCCAGTTTGCCCTGCGGGGCGGTATTCTGGACGTGTTCTCCCCTGGGGAGGAGCGCCCGCTGCGCTGTGAGTTTTTCGACGACGAGCTGGATAGCCTGGGCGAATTCGAGACAGCCACACAGCGCCGGGTGCTGAACCGCCGCCAGGTGTGTATTCTGCCGGCATCTGAGCTGCTGCCCTTTGCCGAAGAGACCACCGCCGCCGACGCCGCCGGGCGCATGGAGGATGCCGCCCGCCGCCTGAAGAAGGAGCACGCCGCCATTCGTCAGCGCCTGCTGGACGATGCCGAACTGCTGCGCCAGGGGATCGCGCCACCCGGCGCGGACCGCTATATGGCCGCCGTCTGCCCGGACAAGACCACCGCGTTTGACTATCTGGCCCAGGACACCATCCTCTGTGCCGGCGAGGCCGGCCGGGTGCAGGAGACGCTCCGGGCCTTTCTGTTCCAGACCCGTCAGGATGTTACCGCCGCCGTGGAGGCCGGTCTCATGGCCGGCGCCTTCGGCGACCTGACCCTTACGGAGCCGGAGCTGGAGACGGTGCTCTCCCGCTTTGCCCTCTGCCAGCTGGAGAGCCTGCCCACCAGCCGCTATCTGCTGCCGCCCCGCCTGCTGCTGGACGTCAGCGCCAAGCAGCTCTCCGGCTACGGCGGCAGCCTGGATGCCGCCGCCACCGACATCACCCACTATCTGACCGCCGGCTTCGGCGTGCTGGTGCTCTGCGGCGGCGCGGTCCGCTGCCGTAATATGCAGGAGTTCCTCCAGCGGCGCCATATCCCTGCCGCCCTGGCGCTGGAGGGCGATGCCGTCCCCGCCCCGGGCCAGACGCTCGTCTCCGTGGGGGCGCTGTCCGCCGGCAGTGAGTGGCCTGCCCTGAAGCTGGCCGTCCTGACGGAGGGGCAGCTGACCCGTGCCCTGTCCGGCAAGGCCAAAAGGCCCCGCCAACCCAAGTCCGACAGCCGCCAGCGGCTGCTGAGCTACGCCGACCTGGAGGTGGGCGACCTGGTGGTCCATATCCACCACGGAATCGGCCGCTTTGCCGGGATGATCCGCCTGCCGGTGGACGGCGTGGAGAAGGACTACATCAAGATACAGTACGCCGGGAGTGACTGCCTGTACGTCCCCGCTACCTCACTGGACCTGGTCAGCAAGTATATCGGCGGCGGGGATGACACCGAAAAGGTGAAGCTCAACAAGCTCTCCGGCGACCAGTGGACCAAGACCACCCGCCGTGCCAAGGCCGCGGCCAAGGACCTGGCCGACGGGCTCATCAAGCTGTACGCCCAGCGCCAACGCTTGGGCGGCCACGCCTTTTCACCGGATACCCCCTGGCAGCAGGAGTTTGAGGAGGCCTTCGACTATACGGAGACCGACGATCAGCTGACCGCCATCCGGGAGATCAAGGCCGATATGGAGAAACCCGTGCCCATGGATCGGCTGCTCTGCGGCGACGTTGGCTACGGCAAGACGGAGGTGGCCCTCCGCGCCGCCATGAAGTGTATCCTGGACGGCAAGCAGGTGGCGCTGCTGGTGCCCACAACCGTGCTGGCGCAGCAGCATTATGCCACCGCCGCCGCCCGGTTCCGGGCCTTCCCGGTCACGGTGGAGGTCCTGTCCCGCTTCCGCACCCCCAAGCAGGTCAAGGATGTGCTGGAACGGGTGAAGGACGGCCGTGTGGACCTGCTTATCGGAACCCATAAGCTGCTGGGCAAGGGCGTGCAGTTCAAAGACCTGGGTCTGCTCATCATCGACGAGGAGCAGCGCTTCGGCGTCACCCACAAGGAACGTCTGCGTCAGGTGGCCCGGCAGGTGGACACCCTGACCCTCTCTGCCACGCCGATTCCCCGGACGCTGAACATGGCCATGTCCGGCATCCGCGACATGAGCACCATCGAGCAGCCGCCCCAGGACCGCCAGAGCGTCCAGACCTACGTGCTGGAGCATGACTGGGGCCTTCTGGCGGATGCCATCCGCCGGGAGTTGGGCCGGGGCGGACAGGTGTATTACCTGCACAATCGGGTGGACAGCATCGATGCCACTGCCGCCCATCTCCGTGACCTGCTGGGCGAGGACGTTGCCATTGAGACAGCCCATGGCAAGATGGCCGAGGGCCAGCTCAGCGACGTGATGGCCCGTATGTCCGAGGGTGAGATCGACGTGCTGGTCTGCACCACCATTATCGAGACCGGCATCGACATCCCCAACGTCAATACGCTGATCATCGAGGACGCGGACAACATGGGGTTGAGCCAGCTGCACCAGCTGAGGGGCCGCATCGGCCGCAGTCCCCGCCGGGCCTACGCCTATCTGACCTACCGGGCCGGCAAGGTGCTCACCGAGGTGGCCGCCAAGCGTCTGACTGCCATCCGCGAGTATGTAGAGTTTGGCTCCGGCTTCAAGATCGCCATGCGCGACCTGGAGATCCGCGGTGCGGGCAATCTGCTGGGCCCGGAGCAGTCCGGTTACATGATGTCCGTGGGCTATGATATGTACCTGAAGCTGCTGAACGACGCGGTGCTGGAGCAGCAGGGCAAGACCGCCCCCACCCGGGTGGAGTGTTCCGCTGACATCACCGTGGCGGCCTATATCCCGGAGTCTTACGTTCCCGCTGCCCGGCAGCGCATGGACCTCTACCGCCGCATCGCGGCCCTCCGCACGCCGGAGGACGAGTCCGAGCTCACCGACGAGCTGCTGGACCGCTACGGCGACGTGCCGCCGCCGGTGACGGCGCTGCTGCGGGTGGCGCTGCTCCGTGCCGCCGCTATGGACTGCGGCGTCACCGATATCACCCAGAAGGGCCGCCAGCTGGTGTTCAGCTTTGACGATCGGGTGGACCCCGCCGCACTGCTGGCGGTGTGCACCATGGCGGCCTACCGCAGCCGCGCGCAGCTATCCGCCGGGGCAGCGCCCCGCCTGACACTGTATATGCAGCCCGGGGAGGAACCGCTGGCCGCCGCCGGCGCGCTGGTGGATGCCCTGCGGCTCCATCAGACAGATACACAACAAATGAACGGGGCGCAGTCCCCTGAGGAGGCAAAACATGAAGAATAACTGGATCCGTTTTTTGGCGGGCGCGCTGGTGTCCGTCATGCTGGTGGGCGCGTTTGCCCTCACCGGCGGCATGAAGGGCGGTAAGAGCACCGAGGGCCTGCTGTATCAGGCTAGCGGCCTTCACCCGGACGGCGAGATGCTGGTCGTCGACGGTCAGATCGTCACCTGTGAGGAGTACCTCTATTGGGTGGACTACGTCTGTACCTATCTGGCGAGCCAGCTGCCGGACGTGGACTGGAACGCCGCCGTGTCCGAGGGCGGCATCACCTACGGCGACTATGTAAAGCTGGAGGCGGTGAACGCCGCCAAGCGCTTTGCCGTCACCCGCGCCTGGGCAGAGCAGGAGGGCATCGCCCTCACCGACGGAGACATGGCCGCCCTGGCTCTCCAGCGGCAGAAGCTGGTGTCCCTTTACGGCGAGGAGGGCTATCAGCAGCAGCTGGCCCTGATGGGCATCAGCGAGGAGACCTTCGACGGTATGCTGGCCGCCCAGTACCTGAACAGCAGCCTGCAGACGGCCTATGGCCCCGGCGGCAGCCTGTATGACGAGGATGCCGTCCGCGCCTACGCCCAGGAGCAGGGCTATGCCAGCGTCTATGTGCTGACCCTCACCGGCGAAAATGCCGAGACCATGGCCGCCGATCTGCTGGAGCGCTGGCAGAAGGCGGAGGACAAGGCGGCGGAGTACGCCGCCATGTGCGAGGAGCTGCAGCAGGAGGCTGTGGGCGCCGTTACCCTGACCGCCGCTGAGGGCGATCCCCTCAGTGACGCTATCATGGCGCTGGAGCTGGAGGAGCTGACCGCCGTCATTGATCCCTACGGCGATGGCTCCTGCTATGTGATCCTGCGTACCGATCTGGACCTGTCCGTGGCTGCGGACGCCTATTTCCAGCAGGTCCAGAGCGACCGGCTGGCCAACGCCTCCGTGGTGTCCAATGCCAAGCTGTACAGCAGCCTGGACGTGGGAGCCTTCTATGACCGGATGACGGAGCTCCGCGCGGAGATGCAGGCCGCCATGGCGGAGGCTGGTGGTCATACCGCCGATGATGGCCATGACCACAGCGCCGACGCCGGTACCGACACGGCGGGGGAGGACACTGCCGATACCGGAGCTGACGCCGAGCCGGCGGCATGAGGATGCGTCATTTCGTCAAAATGACGGGAAACCGCCATTTGATATGCCCGATTTGACGATTTTTTAACGAAGTTGCAATTTGGGATTGACTATTGTTAAATTTGTGACTATCATTAGGGATAGACAGGCGCAAGCCTTTGTTGTATACTATCTTCAACATATTTTATAGGAGGTAACTTTCATGAAAGACCTGTATGTTGTCAACTGCTGCCGTACCGCCATCGGTTCCTTTGGCGGCTCCCTGAAGAACACCCCTGCCGCCGAAATGGGCGCCGTGGTGGTCAAGGAGGCTCTGAAGCGCGCAAACGTGGCTCCCGAGAATGTGGATGAGCTGATGTTCGGCTGCATCCTGACCTCTGCCCAGGGCCAGAATGTGGCCCGTCAGGTCTCCATCAAGGCTGGTATCCCCTATTCCGTCCCCGCCTATACCGTGGGCATGGTCTGCGGTTCCGGCATGAAGTCCGTCATCGAGGGTGCCCGTTCCATCCTGGCCGGCGACAGCGACATCGTTGTCTGCGGCGGTACCGAGAACATGAGCGCCGCTCCCTTTGCCTCCATGGACGCCCGCTGGGGCGCTCGTATGGGCGACAAGAAGCTGGTGGACACCATGATCAAGGACGGCCTGTGGGACGCCTATAACAACTATCACATGGGCACCACTGCCGAGAATATCAACGACATCTGGGGCATCACCCGCCGCGAGCAGGACGAGTTCGCCGCCGCCTCCCAGCAGAAGACCGAGGCCGCCCAGGCCGCCGGCAGGTTCGATGACGAGATCGTCCCCGTGATGGTCAAGGTCAAGAAGGAGATGGTTCCCTTCGCCAAGGATGAGTATCCCAAGGCCGGTGTCACCGCGGACAGCATCGCCAAGCTGAAGGGTGCGTTCCCCGTGGGCCCCGAGTCCCCCAACCC
>ENA-OYYT01000063-OYYT01000063.1-human-gut-metagenome-genome-assembly--contig:-NODE-63-length-69085-cov-26.096176_pt1 | contig 69085 bp, 73 predicted proteins | sample MGYA00243251_ERZ653453 | MGnify/ENA primary metagenome ERZ653453 (study PRJEB26926, sample SAMN06165174) | human gut metagenome | biome: ENVO:00009003; feature: ENVO:2100002; material: ENVO:00002003...
TGGAACAGTCTTCCTCATCCGAAGTTCGCCGGCAAGAGCAGGATGGACGTATATCGCTCATCCGTCAATCCTCAGGCAATCGCGCTGACTGACATCATCAGGGAGAAGGTATTCTACATCGCCACGGAGAAGGCTTCGACGTTCAGGGCGAGCGGCATCGAGGTGACGCTGAAGGGAGAGAAGAGAGTGTATGAGGTCTTCAGCGCACCGAACACTCCGGACCTGGAATGGAGGAGGAAGAACACGGGACGCGAGTTCGTGGTGGAGTACGACCCTCACGATCTCTCAAAGGTCCGTCTCTGCATCGACGACCCGAAATATGGTCTTCAGTTCAATACCTGGGCAGAGCCTTATATGATGATTCACCGTGCGATGCAGGACCAGGTCGAGGGCGAGCGCTCATCCATCATATCGGCACTTAACGCCAACAAGAAGGAGATTGTCCGACGAGACCTTCAGACACGTGCACTTCAGATGAAATACGGAGTGGGTTACGAGAGCGCGGGATACAATGCGCCTCTTCCTCAGGGAGTGAGCCGGACGGAGTATCTGAGGTTCGCGGAGGAGATAAGGGCGGAGGAACAGGGTGGAGAGAGGAGAAAAGAGCCGGTGCGCGAGCCGCTTCCGGATTCAGTGGGACAGGTGCAGAAGGCGCAGAGCAATTTCGACATCATCGAGGCGCTGAACAGACTGTAATGACATTTCCGGCATAGCTCAATGGATGAAGAGCGGCGGGTGTGACCTTGACGGAATGGGCACACATCCAGCGACGGAGGTTCGATTCCTCCAGCCGGACCAATACAAACAAACACACAAACATTATGGCAAAGCTAAATGACACACAGAAAAGGGAAATCAGTGAGAATCTGAGAACCTATGTAGGCCGTTATTCTTCTCAGAACAAAGCGGCAAATTCGCTCAAGGGCGTGTCGAGCGCGACCGTCAGCAGCATTCTCAACGGGAACTGGGCACTCATCAGCGATGAGATGTGGATGAAGGTGCAGTCGCAGATCTTCTCGTCCAGAGGCTGGCAGCTGTATGAGACGGTGGCTCACCAGAGCCTGATGCTCTATTTCCTCGACTCACAGGAGGAGAGCAATGTGGTGTGGATTACCGGTCCGGCAGGCATCGGCAAGAGCACGGCGGCAGCACAGTATGCCGAGTCCCACAAGAACGTCTTTCTGCTCACTTGCAGCAGTGATATGACCAAGGCTGACTTTGTCGGTGAACTGGCGTCGAAGATTGGCATCAGAACCCACGGGATGACTGTACGCGAGACCTTGAGGTCCATATTCAGCGAATTGGTGAAGATGGAAAGTCCGCTGCTCATCTTCGATGAGGGCGACAAGTTGGCCGACAGCGTGCTCTATTATTACGTCTCCCTGTACAATGCCCTGGAAGACAAGTGCGGTATGGTGTTCCTCTCGACGAACTATATGGAGGAGAGGATGAGACGCGGTGTGACGAGAGGTCGCAAGGGTTACGACGAGCTGGAGAGCCGTATCTGCCGCAGGTTCGTTCCGCTGAATCTCGTGAGCGCCGCCGAGGTGGAAGGCATCTGTATCGCCAACGGAGTGACAGACAAGAACGCCATCAGGAATGTGGTTGCGGAGGCACACAGTTGTGGCAATGACCTGCGCCGTGTGAAGAAGTCCGTGCACAAGGAACTCCGCAAGAAGGCTGTTCAAGAAGGATTTGAAAAATAGTCTAAAACCGTTCAAACGATATTCAAATGCCACGTTCACTCACAGCTAAAGAGATTCTGGGCATACGCCGCAAGACCATCACCCTTGAGGGAGAGTGGGGCAGGTGCATCGGCACGATGGACCGCTCCGGAGTGGTTTTCTTCTGGGGAAATTCGGGCAACGGCAAGTCTGCGGCAGTCATCTCCCTGTGCAAGGAACTGACCAGATTCGGCAAGGTGCTCTTCATCACTCTTGAGGAGGGGTTCTCGCTCTCTTTCCAGAACACTCTGAAGAGGTTCGATATGTACTCCTGCGGAAGCAAGTTCCAGGTGCTGGAGTCCGCCACTCCGGACGAGCTTGTCGAGAGGCTGACCAAGCCGAGAAGCCCCGAGTTCATAGTCATTGACTCTTACCAGTATATGGGAATGACTTACAGGGAATATCTGGAGTTCAAGGGCAGGCTGAAGAACAAGCTGCTGATATTCGTCTCCCACGCGGACGGCAGGCAGCCGGCAGGACGGGCGGCGAGGTCGGTGAAGTATGACGCGATGCTGAAGATATGGGTAGAGGGTTTCGTGGCGTTCAGCAACGGCCGATTCATAGGCGAGACGGGCAAGGCGGTAATCTGGAAGGAGGGGGCGTGGAATTATTGGAACACCAAGACTAAGGAATCAAATGAGTTCTATTATGAAAGCGATGGAAAAAAAGACGAAGAAGAATGACTATTCTCGGTTTTATGCTCTGCTGAAGCAGAATCCGATGCTTGAGAAGGATGAAATCGTGAGCCAGTTCACGAATGGCCGCACGACTCACGTCTCACAGATGAGCCGTCAGGAGTTCATCCGGATGTGCGACGCTTTGCAGTATGGCAGCCCCACAGAGCAGAGGGCTCGCGAGTTGTCCCTGAAGAGGGCAAGGAGTGCGGCGCTGCTGCGTATCGGCAGGCTCGGGATCTCGACGATTGACAACTGGGACGGCATCAATGCTTTCGTGTCGAGTCCGAAGATAGCAGGCAAGAAGTTCTACGATATGAGTGTGGATGAGCTCAACTCTCTGGTGCGCAAACTGGAGTCCATCATCCGGAGGGGAGGCCTGAAGAGTTTGGAGGAAGAGGAACGGAAGAACGGGAAGAGGATGGAGGCGGCGGTTAAGTCATCGGCCGCGATGAATACGATGGCATTGGCACTGACAGAGGCTAAAATCGTGCAGTCACAGAGAAGCCGGACATCAAGAGAGAGGATGAATTGATATGAAATGGTATTGGTACATTCCGTTCGTGTCCCGGATAATGGACAGGCGGTGGGAGCGCCAGTGTTGCGCAGCATTGAAAAGGGAATATTCAAGATTTATGTTTAAACAATTCTAATAACAGACGTATTATGGAAGAAAACACGACAATGGCCGTTGAAATGACGGCGGATGAGTTTGCCAAGTTCAAGGCATTCCAGCAGAAGCAGCTCGAAGAGCAGCGCCAGGCCGCAGAGAAGAAGATGCGGGAGAACTACAGGGAGATGGTGGATGACGCCATCGAGTCTATGATGCCCAACCTGAAGTCGATTTCGGAGGATCTTGCGACGTATAAGAAGAAGGTCTTCGATGAGTTCAAGGCGGTCATCGACATCAAGGAGGAGATGTTCAAGCTCAACAACAAGGAGCTGGACAATCAGTCCCATACATTCACGAACACGGCAGGCACCAAGAGGATTGTCCTCGGCAATTATGTGACTGACGGCTATCTCGACACGGCTGACGACGGCATCGCCAAGGTGAAGGCTTACATCGGTTCGCTTGCCAAGGATGAGGATTCCAAGGCGCTCGTGTCGATGGTGATGCGTCTGCTCGCAAAGGATGCGAAGGGCACTCTGAAGGCTTCGAGAATCATCCAGCTGCGCAAGATGGCGGAGGAGTCCGGCTCTGCGGATTTTATTGACGGCGTGCGTATCATCGAGGATGCCTATCAGCCGCAGGTGTCCAGGACGTTCCTCAAGGCGTACACGAGGGACAAGGAGACCGGAGCGTGGGAGCAGATTCCTCTGGGAATGACTGAAGCATAGGAGGTGAGGCTATGGTAACATTGACAGAAGAGGAGAAGAGGTGTCTGAAGGATCACCTTGAGAAGAATCTGAGGAATGCGGCTGAGGACATAGGCCACCTTGTGCGTCTGAACAATTCGAGGGAGCCGGAGCTGAGGGTGGACACGTTGGCGTCCAGTTTCAGCGATGACGGAGGATTTCTGGTCGTCTGCGGCTCGGCTCACCGGATGGCGGAGAACTTCAAGGAGTTCTTCAGGGAGCGACCGGAGTTCAGGGCAGTAGTCCAGGAGGTATTGAGGGATATGTATAAAGTTGTTGACAGATAGAGAATGAAAGAACAGAAACAATACGACTTCACTGGTGCACTCAAGACGATCCAGACAGACACCGTCGAAGCAATGGTCAAAGAGTTGCAGGCACTTGAAAACGATGGCGGCGAAGTGATTCATATCACCGCCATCGTAATGACAGTGAAACTATCGGATCCCCTTTAATGCTTTGGAAATATCCGCTTCGACAGCCTTGGCGATTGCATCTTTACACTCTGCAATGACTTTGCTTCTGAAGTTGTCGCAACAACAGGAAACAGTGAAGCCGGATGAAGTGAATGATAGTTTTGGATGTTCTCCGTGTACCGGACAAGTCATACGCTCTATTGAGCTTTTGACAGAACGTTGAATGGTTAAAGATAAGTGAGTCATAAGTTTTATCTCTTAGCGAGCAAAGATAATCAAAATGGGAAAGAAAGGAAGAAATAGACGCCTGATTGAGGCGAGAAACAGGAAGATAGCCCAAAGGTATTACTATTGGACCGAGGTCAAGAGACTCCGGTTCGATGATGCCGTGAAGGAACTTTCGGAAAACGAGTTCTTCCTTTCCGAATTTATGATTTGGCAGATTCTGAAGAAGACTTCGGCGCCGAACACTCCGAAGGAATATGCTCCGAAGAAACAGCAGTCGAAGTCTTCAGATGATCAGCTCACTCTTTTCCCGGAAGAGGTGACACCTTGATTTTGAGTTCTTTCTTCGTAGTCTCCGGCAGGCACATTTCTGTCACTTCGAGAGTATAGGAAGATTCGTAAACCTTTATCCCGTGGTTCGCAGTGTAGAACCTTGAGGATGTCCTTATGAGAGTTGAACCGCAGCCGATGCAATGACCTTGCAGGAGCCGGTGCAGCTCTCTTCTTTTCTTCTCCCTGGAGAGAATCTTCCCAGTAGTGCCGGAGTTGTAGTGGGTGTCGTCATAGCAGTCGATGCAGAGACGGACACTGACAGTGCAGAGCCCCTTTTGCGACAGGCCTCCGATATTTTCCCAGGATGTCTCCGGAGCGTCAATGAGGACTGCGGGAAAGATTAGGGGATAGGACTCCCTGCTGTCGTCGAGCATTTCAAGCTGGCCATAGTCTTCGTCCACTGTGCGGATGTCCGGCATATTGTTGCCGATGAGTTCTATGATGTCGTTAAGAAGATGTTCCATTATTTCAGTTTTTTAATGTATTTTTCAAATTCATTGTTTATGATGTCGGAGACAATCTTGTCAACCTGAGGGGACGGGCCGAGGAAGCGCCTCTTCGGAATCTTGATTTTTCGCCCCGGCTTCTTTAGGGCCATAGCCTTCCAGAACTCCGCCTCTTTCGGGATTTCCTTTTTCTTGCCCTGTTTCTTTCCTCCTCCGGATTCATAGTATTTCGCCCAGAAGAATTTCTTCATCTTGGCGGTCACACTTGTCTCGGCTCCCTCGTTATGATAGGCGGCGTAAGGCACTGTGTTCCGGATGGTGACCTGTGCGTTTCCCGGCACATAGTCGGTGCTGCTCATCAGATGGGTGGACTTGCTGAGTAGAGGCCCGTATGAGCCTGCCGCACCTTTGAAGGGGACGTCCTGCCTCTTTGTCCGCTTCCATTGGTCACCATAGAAGCCACCGCTGCGGAAGTTCTGCCGGACGGAAGACACGACCTCCTTGCCGACCTTTACGGGGACGACTCGCGAGCGGATGTGCATCAGGTCTTTAACTGCCTGTCGGACTTCATTTTCGATATTGTTAGATGACATTTGGAAATGTGAAAAATGTTTTGTTATTTTGTAATCGGATGCGAGTGCTTAAAAGGCGCGATAACTTCAAGCTGCACCGTCCATATTGAGCCATAGAGAAATCTATGGCTTTAGTCTTTTAAGGGCTTCTATCAGTGTATCTTTGTCTAAGATTTCCTTAGTTATATCTACGGCTTTCCCATTCAATACAACATAACAATGCTCTATTAAATTTTGTTCAAAATCAGAATATCTCCACTGAATATGGGTTGCAAGACGCTTGTCATTTACACGTTGCATATGCAAATCAAGATCTATTACCACAGCTTTGCATCCTTGTTTTATTGCTCGGTTGAAGGAATTTGAAATTCCCTGTTCGCTTTGAATCCCCTTACGGTCTGCGATTAGCCCGTTGATTATATATTCCGGGTTCTTTACGCCAACTGCATCGACGTGTTTGCGGATTACGGCTGTCATATCCGGGAAAGAATCAAGCAAAGAGCCGAGACATCTCTTATTTTCTACCAGCTCATTTTCATCAGCTCCTTTACATATTTTCATTCGTTCACCATATTTCGGCTCGAACTCGTATTCATTAGGCATTTCATTTTTTGCCTTCATATCCCGTATCGCTTGAGCGCACGCCTGACAAGTCGCACAGTCTCTCTTGATGTTGAAGAATCCGTCCAGCCTGTTTCTGAATTTCTTGTTGAACTGACAGTTCCCGCAGTCTTTCGGGAAGTACGGGTGGTCTTCGCTGAAGAGCTTGCCGGTGACTCCGGGGTTGCCTTTCAGTCCACGGCTTGCGGTCTCCGTCTTGTCTTCAGTCACTCCGAGGTCGTTCACCGGTTCATCGGTCTGCTCGCAGGTGCACTTGCATCCCCAGCGCTCTCCCGGATGGTGATGGTCCCAGAACGGGTCATCTACAGGCAGGGTGAGTTTCTGAGTCCAAAAACGGGCGTGGACCGGATCGGGGTTTGCCGAGGTGGTAGGCATCCAGCGGAGGTTCGGATATACGTCCTTTTCCGCCTCGAAGTGTTTCCAGTCGGCTGCACGATGTGCGCGTATGATGGCCGTGTTGTATTCGGTGTTCAGCCATTGGTCGCAGTATTTGCCTGTGAGCGGCTCGACATCCTTGCGGAACTGATGGAAAGACTTGAGCTGTCCCTTGTCGTCGGTCATCTGCCTTGCGATGGCGTTCTGCATACTGTGAGTCCTGAACGCTGCGAATACTTCGTTATTGTGCCTTATCTCCTCAAGGAATCCGTCGGTGATGGCCTTTTCGTCATAAGCTTCGGAGATGCCTCTTGCAGCGGCACGGTTGAAGATTCTCAAGGTCTCCCGGAAGATGTCCCTCTGGATGTCGTTCTTGACATTGAATCCGTTGAAGATTGCTTCCAGTCCACGTGTCAGCGCTTCCGGACTGAATGTTATGTGATGTTCTGCGGAGTTGGTGAAACCGCCGCATCGCTCGCACGTGTCGGCATAGAGGGAGTCAACCTGTGCGATGAAGGACTCATCTACAGCGCCCCTCCTTCCGGGGCTAAACCGAAAAAATTCTTCAGTCGGTTGGTAATCTGTCCCGTTTCCTCTTCTTCCCGCTTTGGAGGATTGTTGAGACGTTCTGCCGTGAGTTGCTCCAGCTGAGCTCTCATCTCCTCCTGGCGAGCCTTTTCCGCCGCTTTCTGAGCCTTTATCTCATCGTAGGCCTCGGGCTTCTCGATGTTGAAAGTCTCGTACAGGTAATCGTCGGAGATTGGCAGTCCCATAGCGTTGAGTTTCTCGACGATTGCAATCTGGGCGGTGGTGTCGATATTCTTCGATTCCACGTAGGTGAACTTGCCGCCACGGACATTGAAGCCCAGGCTCTCGAAGATGTCCGTCATCTCGTAGTTCAGGACATTGAGGATGTACTGACGGTCTTTCTTCTGCTTCTTGTTCTCCTCTTCGGCGTGGACGCTTCCGAGCGCCTCGCTGCCCGTGCTTTGTGCTGCGGTGGTGAGGGTGTTGCCGAGGACGGCAATGGACATCTCGATGTTGCAGGTCTCGTTGAATGCCTTGAACAGTTCGGAGCTGCCCTGCTTGGTGGCAGAGTCGATGATATTGAGGTTGCTGTCCTTCGGATGGATGTACACGGCATTGGCTCCCTGCCTGCGGGCATCGCGGATGAGCCTCTGGCGTGTCTCCTCGTCTCCGGCGTCGTAGGTGTACTCGCGGATAGGAATGCCGAATATCTGGCAGTAGTTCGCCCAGTCTCCGAAGTTGCCTCTCTTGTAGAGCACCATCGGGACTATCTTCGCCATCAGTCCGAGGTCGCGGTCTCCCTTGCCCACGTAGAGGATGTTGTCGAAGTTCTCAAGCGGTTCGCCTGTGCTGTCGTACTCGTATCGGAGGATCTCTCTCCGGACGGGGTCGAAATGCTTGTAAGGGACTTTGTAGTAGCTTATCCACTCTCCATCCTTGACGAACTGGAAGAGTCCGTATCCGTAGAACTTGGTCATCAGTATGTCTTCGACAAAGTCGGAAAACCACGGAGCCTGTATCTGCTCGTTGATGATGTCATCCGGCTTGCCGTTGCGGCGGAACTCGATAGGAACGAGCGACACTCCGTCCTTTCTCTTGTCGATGAGTCCGGAGAGGTGCAGGTCCATCATCGCCGACTCGTACATATCGTAGAGACGTGCCCTGTTGTAGCAGTCGATTGCGGAGGCGCTGTTGTACGCCTGCATAAACTTGTTTATGTCGAAATGGAAGACTTCCGGCGACTGGAGTATGATGTCCAGCTGCCGTCTCTCTTCGGGCAGATTGCTTGTCTGTGTGATGCCGCCCTCATAGATGCGGCCCTTCTTGTTATATTTTGCTTTGCGTGCCATATAGAGCTGTTTAAATGGTATTTGAACGGTGTTTATAGATAAGTCTCGCGGTGGGTGTCGCTGGTTATCTGCCAGGGGTTGCTGCTGTCCTCCTCGCTTTTGCGCGGAGCCCCGTCGATGGTGACAAGGCCCTTGGCGACTTCCTTCATCCAGGCGACCGCTCTTTCGTATCGGTCTTTCCGGATTTCCGAAATCTTGTAGGGGTTATGGATGCAGAAGATATGATATACTGCAATGTCGAGGCACATCATAAGGATGAGCGGATGCCTGTCCGTTCCTCTTGCGGAGAAGATGGCTTCCGTGTCGTAGAACTTCGACAGGTAGGACTTCATTTCGGAGACCGCCCTGTCTTCGCATATTTCTATGAGCATAGGGTCTGACTGTGCGTCGCCCTTGAGCAGCGAGTCAAGTATTTCCCTATGGATGGATGCGTCATAGTCGCGCATTTCGATGAAATTGTCCATATCAGAGTCTGTTGTCATTTGATGATACTGAATTAAAGTCTATGGTGTCGATGACAGCCTTGCAGCTGCGCATCTTTTCGTCGATGATCACGATGGCACTCTCGATGCAGTCAGGACCGTCGGCGGGATACGGGAGCGAGAGGTCGAAGAGGGTGAACTGGTCGCGGAGTTCCTTCATATTCGGATTGTCCTCCAGGTCTTCGTTGAAAATCCAGCGTCCCTCCCTGTCGACGGGTTCAAGCCGTGCCTCGATACGTGTGGCCTTGTCGGCTTTCTTGCGGTCGTCTCCGATGAGGTGGAGAGTGAATGGCTTGGTGCCGTTCTTCTCTCTCACTATGGGCTTTATGACCTGCTCGAAGAACGGGTCCTGAAGGCTGTTGTTCTCCTGGAAGCAATAGACGGTCGTCTGCATTCCTATCCTTTCAAGTAGCGTGTAGTACCAATCGACGTAATTGGCGTTCGTCTCGCGGGCGCAGAAGCCGTCGATGATGTAGTATGTCCCCTTGTATTGTCCGACGGCCCATACTGCCTTGTACGAGTTGCTCTTGTCCTTTTTGTTGGAGTAGGACGGGTCGCCGTAGATGACGATGAACTTGAATTTCTTCAGTGACGGGACTTTGCCGAAAGGCAGATTCGTGAAGACCTTTCCCTCGCAGATGGGATTGTTGTTGTACTCGCCCTCGTATGTCTTCTTGGAGACGGAGCTGCGGATTCGTTCAATCTTCTCCGGGGTGTTCTTCTGCGGCCAGGTGCTGTTGCCGTCCTTGTCGGTGAGGTTGATGATGTCCCAGTGGTCCGCCATCTTGCCGGCGCGTCCGACACAGGTGTCTTTCGCGATGATGTTGCCGGCCCAGAGCACAAGTGTCGGCTCGGATACTGAACGTGTCGGATAGTATGCCTTCTCCCACCAGTCCCACTTCTTGTCGAGGACGGACGGGTTGCGGCAGTCCTGGTCAGTGTCGTAGTCGTCGGTGAGCAGGATGTCCGGTCTCACGTTTTCGTTCCTGCTGCCTCGCGGCGCCTGTCCTGCGCCCACGGCGGTGAACGAGGCTCCGTTCTTCAGCACGAAGTGTTCGTCCGTCCAGTCGCCGAGGTTGACCTGGTCTCCATAGAAAGCCTTCAGTCGTCCGTTGGCTTCAAAATTGGCGAGGTACGGCTTGAGGAGTTTCTTCGCGGCATCCCCCGTGGCGGCTGCGAGCATCACGTTCTTCTTCTGTCCTGTAAGGACGAGATACATCACGCAGAACATCACGATGGTACTCTTCGCGAGCTCACGGGACCAGGAGAGGACTTCGTACCACTCCGGATTGCCGAGTATGCGCTTGATGGCCCTTATCTGGAAGGGTGCGAACTCGTATTTCGTGTATTTCGGGAAGAAGTATTTTATCCATTCGATGGGGCGTGCCTCCAGATAGGTCTTTTTCTTCTGGATTTCCGCTTCGGAAAGGGTCTCGACGGGTGTGGAGTTCCGTATGTCCGCCTTATAGTCGGCCCATTCCTTGAGTTTGAGTTTGTCTTCCTGTTTCATATCACAGCTGCTCTTTCAGGAACGCGTCCCATAGATTCACGAAATCGATTGCCTTCTCCATATTCACAGGGCGCAGCCATTCGGCGAAGCGTATGCCTGCGCTCACGAGATCGGAGATGCCTGTGTCCATCTCCAGCTTCTTGATGGCTGCGGAGAGTTTGGAGAGCGTGTCCGCCTGTGCCGGTGTGGCATAGCGTGTCCCCGGGTCGTTCTGACGTATGCACCTGTTGATTTCCTCTACCTGGGAATACATTCCCTTGAGCAGATGTTCACGGCTCACGGTCATTCCTGCCTTGAGTTCGTCCCATTGTCCTTCCTTGCACCATTTCGATATCGTCTGCCTGGTACTGCCGACTTTCGCCGCCACTTCCTCGAAGGTGTATTGGCCGAGAGTATAGATGTCCTTTGCCAGGGCTTTCTTCTTGTCATTTGTCAATGCTGCCATATATCCTATGTTTTTCGGCAAATATGCCCCTTTTAACAGCCGTTTGAAAATTTTAATTTTATGATAGTCAATATTTTCGACTGTCATAGTCGATATTTTCGAGTATGACAAAACGCCGATTTTGCGGTGTGCCAAATGAGGGTCATATTTGCGGAAAACGAATCAGTATGACCAAGAAATTTTTCAACATAATACCTTCTGAAGGTGAATCCGCCTGCCTCCTCCTTTATGGACCGGTGGGAGAGGACCAGAAGGTGAGCCCGGCACAGGTGGTGACGGAACTGATGGAACTCCAGCGGGTCTATCGGAAGATTGACATAAGGATCAATTCCGTGGGCGGAGAGGTCTTCGCCGGCATAGCGATATTCAATGCCCTAACGGCATCGAAGGCGGACATAACCATATACATTGACGGCATCGCCGCATCCATCGCCGCCATCATCGCGCTGTGCGGCAAGCCTCTCTATATGTCCAATCACGCGAGACTGATGCTTCATCGTGTCCGTGGCGGAGAGTGCGGCACGGCTGATGAGCTGCGTGCCGCCGCTTCGACTATGGAGAGGCTGGAGAGCACTCTTGCAGAGATGATTGCCGCCAAATGCAAGTGCTCTGCGGAGGAGGTGTCGGCGAAATACTTCGACGGAGTGGACCATTGGTTCACGGCTGCCGAAGCGAAGGAACTCGGACTCATCGAGGGAATCTATGACATCGATGACGACAACGCACCGGGTGCGGATGCGACGAATGATGATATCTACAAATTTTTCACAAACAGGCTTGCCGGTAACGGTTGGCCACTAATCAACAATAAAAATATGGCTTTCATTGACGATTTGAAGGCAAGGCCTTCATTCAAGAACGCGACAACTGAAGAGCAGCTGATGGCGGAGATTGCACGTCTCGAAAATTCAGCGGCGAAAGTCAGTGCCCTGGAAGGCAAGGTCGCGGAACTCACTGCCCAGATTGCGGAATCCCGCAAGGCGGCACACACTGCACTTCTTGACCAGGCGGTCACTGAAGGTAAAATCACCGAGGCTCAGAAGCCCGCATTCCTCTCGCTTCTCGATACGGACGAGGAGAACGCCAAGTCCATCCTCAGCTCCCTTCCGCTTCGCAAGGCCGGCAAGCAGGTCGAGCAGTTCATTGACCAGCACGGAGACAAGAAAAGCGACATCCTCTCTATGAGCTGGGATGAGATTGACAAGGCCAACCGCCTCGCCGAGCTCAAGAGCAATTATCCGGAAGTCTATCAGCAGAAGTTCGATGAGGCTTTCAAAAAGTAACGTTTAAAAACTGTATAAATTATGGCAATTCAGAAAGAAATCTGGAGCAGGGACATCGTCGAGGGACTCTTCCCTGATAACTCCTTCGCATCTAAAGCAGTCAATGACGACGCATTCGTCAATGAGGGCAAGAAGGTTCACGTACCTAATGCCGGAGCGCCTTCCGGAGTGAAGAAGAACCGCTCAAGTGTTCCGGCCAGCGCTACCAAGCGAGTTGACACTGACGTCGAGTACACGCTTGACGAATACACCACCGACCCGATCTGCATCCCTCAGGCAGATACCGTTGAACTCTCATACGACAAGCGTCGTTCAGTAATCGCCCAGGACCGCGAGGAACTTCGTCGCAATGCACACGAAGGTCTGCTTGAGAGCTGGGCTCCGAAGCAGGCTGCGGGCATCGTCTATACTTCAGGCCTTGCGAAGGATGCTCACCTTAACAAGGCAACCGGCAAACGCAAGGCTCTCACCACTAGTGACGTGCTTGCGCTGATGACAAAGTTTGACACAGAAGACATCCCTCAGGAGGATCGCTATCTCCTTTTGGACGCAGTGATGTACGCCGAGCTTCTTGATTCAATGACCAACACCGACAAAATCGGATTTTTCCAGAAGGCGGACGTCGCCAAGGGAGTGGTGGGAGAGCTCTACTCTTTCAAGGTGATGAAGCGCTCGACTGTCCTTCGTTATGCAGTGGCAGCAGGAGCGGCCACTGGGCTTGCTTCGGCAGAAGCTGCCACCGACTGCGCTGCCGGTCTCGCTTGGCACGTAACCTCTGTCCGCCGTGCGCTCGGCGAGGTGAAGATATTCGCTTCCGAGGATGACCCGACCTACTACGGAGACCTCTACAGCTTCCTCGTTCGTTGCGGTGGCTGTATCTCAAGGTCTGACAAGAAAGGCGTGTGCGCAATCGTGGGCATCACGGCCGAATAGTTCACCGGGCAGCCGGAACACGGCTGCCCATTAAACTTTTATAACAATGGCATTACCAAAAATCAAAGTGGCTTTCCGTAACGGGATGCTTGGCACGGTGACGACCGGAGAGGACGGGGTTCTCCTCCTCTGCGCGAAGGGAACTGCCGTTGCCAACACATTGAAGACGGATAAGGCATATAAAATCTACAGGCTTTCAGGTCTTGAGGAACTTGGCGCGAAGGAGACGACTCACGCTGCTCTGTACAAGGCTGTGAAGCAGTTCTATACGGAGGCTCCGGAGGGAACACCGCTTTATGTCGCCGTATATTCAGACGCTTCGATGTCTGCCTTCTGCGACAAGGACAGCGGCAAGCTCCGCTCGATTCTTCAGTCACTGAAGGGTGCTGTGCGCGGAGTCGTCATCCTGCATCCGGATGAAGACAAGGCCGGCACAGTAGAAACGGGTCTGTCGAAGGATGTGTTCACCGCTCTGCCTAAGGCCCAGAAGCTGGGCGAATGGACGGCGGAGGAACTCTATGCACCGGCGTTCATCGTCCTGGACGGCTACGCCTACACAGGAAACGCAACTGAACTGAAGGATGTTTCCAAAGAGACGTCGAACAGGGTGATGATTTTCCTCGGCTCGGAGAGCCCGACGGAGAAGCACACCGCCATCGGCTACGTCGCCGGACGTATCGCGAAGAGTCCTGTGCAGCGGAATATTGGCCGCGTGAAGGACGGCAGCATATCTGTGACAGAGCTCTATCTGGGCAGCAAGTCAGTGGAAGAGGCGATGGACGATGTCTCCGCCATCTACGAGAAAGGATATGTCACGCCTCGCGTGCACGTGGGCAGAAGCGGCTATTACTTCACCGATGACAGGCTTGTCGTCGCGGTGACTGACGACTATGCTCATCTTACTGCCAGAAGGACTATCGACAAGGTGCTGCGCATCGCTTACGACACCCTTCTGAACGGTCTTCTCGATGAGGTGGAACTGAATGATGACGGCACTATGCAGGAGCCAATCATCCGCAGCTGGGAGGCTGAGGTGAAGAAGGCCGTCAACGCATCGATGACGGCATCCGGTGAACTCGCCGCCGTCGACGGCTCCGGAGTGGAGTGCAGCATTGACGCTTCTCAGAATGTCCGTGCCACTTCAACTCTTGAGGTGACTGTGGCAGCACGTCCGTTCGGCTATCCGAGGACCATTGTGGCGAATCTTGGTTTCAAAGTAGAATAGGAGGTCAATATGTTCAACAGTAGAGAATATGAATGGGCAGACGTGAACGTCGTCATCGGCGGACGTATCGTCACCGGTATCCGCTCTGTCAAGTACAAGGAGAGCAAGGAGAAGGAAGTGCTCTACGGCAAGGGCAACAAGCCGCAGGGCATCCAGCACGGCAACTACTCATACGACGGAGAAGTGACCATCCTCCAGAGCGAACTTCAGGCGCTGGAGACTGCGGCAAAGGCAGCCGGTGTCGGCAGCATCCTTGAGCTCAGTATGGAGATAGTCGTGTCTTATGTCGATCCAGGAAAGGGAGGCGTCATCAGTACCGACATCCTTCACGGGGCAGAGTTCACAGAGAGTGAAAAGGGTCTGGCACAGGGAGCGAAGTTTATGGAAATCACACTTCCGTTCATCTTCCTGAAGAAGTCAGGTATTTAGTGTCCGGGCCGGTCTTGCCGGCCTGGCATAATCAATTAACAAACAGGAATTATGTACACAATCAACGAAAGCAGAATAGCGGAACTGAAAGAAAAACACGGTTCAGTATATCTTATCAAGGTGGATGACAAGCAGGCTGTCTTCAAGAAGCCGAGCCGTCAGGACCTTTCCTATGCCACGGCCGTTTCAAGCCAGGGCAAGGACGCGGTGAAACTCGCGGAGACAATCTTGAGAAGCACCTTTGTCGAGGGCGACAAGGAGATTCTCGACAATGACGAATACTTCTTCGGGGCTATGCCCGTAGCGATGGAGATGTTCGAGACCAAACAGGGTGAGATAAAAAAGTTATAGAGCTTGCGGACGGCAGGCTGGAGGCTAATTTCATAGGATACACGGACACGATGATGAGATATTACCTCCATTGCGATCCGGACAGGATGACGGATGAGGAGTGGGCGCAGACCTTTGCGCAGCTCGCTGACATCCGCAAGCGGGAATCAGATGCCAACAAAAAATGAAGCTTATTGATTTCATAATCAAGTTCGCCTCCCAGGGCGATGCGTCGGTAGTCAATGCCGCTTCCAAGATTCAGGGCTCAATCGAATCTGCGGAACAGGCTGCCGACCGTCTCTCCACGACCGTAGGCGGCAAGCTGAAGCAGGCATTTATGAGTCTTCCTGGAGCAGAGTTCATCACCAATCCGATTGTCGCTATGACGGCGGGAATCGGAACGGTGTCAACTCTCGGAATGCAGGCGGAGAAGACCGCCAAATCGTTCGACGTGCTCGTGGGCACGCAAGACAAGGCGGGCAAGATGCTCGATGAAATCAATGACTATGCGGACAATACGCTCTGGAGCCGAATGGATATGAGTGAAGCCGCTCAGAGTCTGTTGGCATACAGTGTTCCAGCAGAGAAGGTCGTCAAGGATCTGAAGATGCTTGGTGACATATCGCTTGGAGACAAGAACAAGATGTCAACCCTCGCAACGGTGTTCGGCCAGATATCGACCGCAGGACGCCTGATGACTCAGGATTACAGGCAGCTGCTCAACGTCGGATTCAACCCATTGTATGACATCTCACAGATGACCGGCAAGAGTATGGCACAGTTGCAGGACGAGATGTCGAAGGGCACAATCACATTCGAGATGTTCGAGCAGGCCGTCATTCACGCCACGTCTGAAGGCGGGAAGTACAACAATATGATAGGTTCATTGGCCAGCACCACTTCCGGCAAATTCGAACAGGTGAAGGGAGCATTCATCGCTTCTCTTCTTGAGCTATATAATCTCATCCAACCTCTTGTAAGCGCCGTTTTATCGGGTTTGAACAGTGTTTTAACGGTGTTAAAGAATGTCATTCCCCATATATCGAACCTTATTCCTGTAATCGGAGGACTGGCTGCGGCAGTCGCTGCATACAACACAGTACAAATGATATCCAATGGCATTCTGAAAGGCCTGACGATTACTGAGGGCATTCACTATATGTGGCTGCTGCTGGTAGAGAAGGCTCAGTGGCTGTTGAACGCGGCGATGAGTGCCAATCCTATCGGCCTCGTAGTGGCTGCCATTGCTGCTCTTGTCGCCGGGCTCATTCTGGCGTGGAAGAAGTTTGATGGTTTCCGCGCTGCGGTGAAGGCTACCTGGGACACCATCAAGGGATTCGGAGAGATACTGAAGAATTTTGTCATTGACAGGATTCAAGGGTTGCTCACGGGCATCGGAAAAATCGGTGAAGCAATCGGAAAACTCTTCAAGGGAGACTTCAGCGGCGCGTGGGAATCGGCTAAGGAAGGTGTGAAGGGTATTACCGGAGTCGAGGCTGCCCAAAAGGCGGCAAGTGCAAGCAAAAACCTGCTGGGCGGCTTCAAGGATACTTATAACTCGCGTCTTGAGCAGGAGAAGTCAGGCGTTTCCAAGCCGGGAATTGCAGGAATGGTCGAGACTCCGGATATGAGTCCGTCAGCCTATGGCACGGGCACGACCAAGAGTGCCGAGTCCATAACGACAGGAGGCACACGCAACACCTCAATCAATATGACCATCACCAAACTCATCGAGTCTTTCAACGTGTCGATGGAGACGGCGGAAGATACGAATGAACTACAGGACAGGGTGACGGAATGTATGAACAGGGCTCTTGAAATTGCCCTAAGCGCAGCACGATAGTATGAAAGCGGGAGATTACACTATAAACACGTTCAATTTCAGGAAGATTCTGAATGCGGTTCTGAATCCGTATGTCATCATTCCGGAAATGAATACGACCTCCGTCAAGATGAATGACGGACTGGACTACGACTTTGCGTCGATGACGAAAAAGGAAGCTCTTGAAGTCCTTGCTGTCAATGCGCAGGGTATGCCGATGATGTTCCCGCTCGATCTGCAAATGGATGGAGGCGACTGGTGGAGATTGCCGTATGAGCCTTTGATTACCGTCACCGGCAAGAACACTATCGTCAAGAAGAAAGTGTCTAAGGGAGCCGTAAGAGGCTCCATCAAGGAGAGATGGTGCCAGGATGACTACAGCATCTCGATAGAGGGACTTCTTATGGGTAGCGACGGGCAGTATCCGAAGGAGGATGTGATGAAGCTTCGCCGCTTCTGCGAGGCAGCCAAACTGAAGGTGAGATGTCCTCTGTTCGAGGTATTCTCCATCAGCCGGATAGTCATCGAGACATTCGATTTCCCGATGACAAGCGGACCGCAGAATCAGGGATATAAAATCGGAGCACTCTCCGATGATATGTATAAACTGTTGTTGAAGAAAGAAGACCTCAAAAAGATGTAGGTATGTTCACGATGATGTATGACATAGAGATTGGCGGCTATAAGGTCGGTGTCCTGGACGGTGTCGAGGTAAGGCGCAGCGTCGAGACATTGGCGGACAGCGCCGTCATCAAGCTTCCGGCTGCGGAGTATAACGCCGCGCTGGAGGTGGAAGACAAGATCCGTCGTGGAGACACTGTACGCATCCGGCTCGGATATGAGGAGGTCGGAATGACGGAGGAGTTCTCCGGCTATGTGCAGAGGATAGGCACGGACAACGGCACCATTACCGTCGAGTGTGAAGACGGCCTCTACAACTTCCGCAAGGAACTCAAGGACGCCCAGTACAAGGACATTTCCTTGCAGTCCCTGCTGAAGAAGGTGATTGCCGAAATCGGAGGAGGCTACACCATAAACTCAACCTATTCGTGGAGTTATTCGAAGTTCGTGGTGTCGTGCGCCACTGCTTACGATGTCCTGAAGAAGGTACAGGAAGAGTCAGGCTCGGACATCTACCTGGAGGGCAAGACTCTGCATATACACGCTCCGGGAGAGAAGATAGGCAAGGATGTACTGTATGATTTCTCTCAGAATGTACAGAAGTGCGACCTTAAGTATTGCAAGGCGGAAGACCGCAAGGTGAAAGTCGTCGTCAAAGCGCTTCTTCCGGACGGGAAGGTGAAAGAGATTGAGACCGGCTCTACAGGCGGAACGAAGATAGAGGTCAAGTGTGCCGCCAATGACGACAAGTCGATGAAGGAGCGCGGCAATGCCGAGGTGAAGCGCAGAAGCTTCGACGGATACGAGGGCAGCATAACGACCTGGCTGTTTCCTGTGGTAATGCCTGGAGACAGTGCACAGCTGCACGACAAGGACTATGACTACAAGGACGGCAAATACTTCGTGAAGGCTGTCACAAATTCGACAGTAGCGGGGCAAGCCGTAAAGTTGAACTTGGATTCAGATTGAGTTGATATGGCAGGAGAAGCAAGACTGGCGAAGAATATCCGCGACATCGCAGGAAATTCGCAGATTGCCATCTACCAGGGAATAGTCTCGAAGGTGGATGGATCATCCTGTACGATAAAGTTCGGCAGGCAGGAGATTACGGATGTGAGGCTGCGGGCATCATTGTCAAAGAACGACAAGCAGATACTCATCGTGCCTCGCGAGGGAACGGCGGTAGTGGTCGGCTCCCTTTCCGGAGACCTTTCGGAACTGGTGGTCCTGAAGGTGGATGAAATTGAAAGCATCGAGGTTAACGGCGGTAAGCTCGGAGGCCTCATAAACATAGAAGATTTGACAAAGAAATTAAACAACCTTGTGAATGAAGTGAATGCGCTGAAGAATAAATTCAACACACATACGCATACTGTGGCGACTACAGGCACATCAGCAGCTCAGAGCGGAACTGCGGCTCCTGTGACATCACCTGCGTCTGCGGCTTCGAAATTCGACAAGGCTGATTATGAAGACAAGACAATAACTCACTGATATGGCAGGATTGCAGCTCATAGATATGGATCTTGACATCAAGGTCGTGAAGGACTCTTCCGGGAAGATAGAGTCCGGATTGGTGTTGGCGGACACATTGTCACAGAACCAGGCACTCATTCTTCAGCTGCACAAGGGTGAACTGAAAGATGATGTCTCAGTGGGCGTCGGCATCGCCGATATGCTTCTTGATGACGATGTGCTTGGCTGGAGAAGCGAGATTCGGGAACAGATGGAAATGGATGGCCAGACGGTTAACTCCGTGGAGATAACCTCTGACGGAATAGTGATAGATTCAAAATATTGACGGCTATGGACAAGAGAGTAACAAATGACAATTCGAGTGAACGACAGTTCATTCTTGCCGTATGCCTCATCTTTTTCGGATGTTCGCTGTTGCTTGCCGGCTTCATCGTAAGCCCTACGGGTGTCATTCACAACTCCGTGCTTGCAGCGTTCGGCGAAATCTGTACGATGGTAGGGGCTATACTTGGCATTAACTACGCCTCGCACAAAAAAGTCGAGAAAATAAGAGAGGATTTGTATGACCAGATAATGAAAGGAGAGAAAAAAGATGAAAATTCTGATTGATAACGGCCACGGCATCGAGACGCCCGGCAAACGCTCACCTGACGGGATTCTCAGGGAGTACAGGTATAATCGTGAAATAGCAGCTGCGCTCGTTCATCAGCTCCGCGAAAGAGGGTACGATGCGGATCTGCTCGTGCCTGAAGATGAGGACATCCCTCTCACCGTTCGTGCCAGGAGAGTGAACATGATGTGCGAGACGCTCGGAAAAGACAATGTGCTGCTTGTTTCCATCCATTGCAACGCTGCGCCTCCGGATGATGGCGGGTGGCACAATGCAAGAGGTTGGAGCGCCTACACCACGGAGGGATTTACAGAGTCGGATGTCTTTGCCGATTTCCTCTACGCAGCTGCTGAAGATGTGTTCACGAAGGAGAAAGGATTGTCGCTCCGCAAGTTCCGGGACGCAAAGTATGATAAAGACTGGGAAGCCCAGTTCTATATCCTCAGAAAGACCTTGTGTCCGGCTGTGCTCACCGAGAACTTCTTCCAGGACAACAAGGCGGATGTCAAGTATATGCTCTCGGCTGCCGGAAGGAAAGACATCGTGAGTGTCCACCTTACAGGTATCGAGAATTATCTGAAGAACAGAAAGAGATGAAACGTTTGTTTACCATAATGCTTGTTTGTTTGGCAGCCGTTTCCTGCGGCACGGCATCGAAAGTGTCGCAGGAACAGACGGCTCAGACAACGGTTGCGGTGGTTGACAGCTTGAGGCTCCGTCGGGAGATTCAATCAGCACTGGAGGAGACGATCATCGCAAACCTCACATTGGAAAAGGCTGAATCACTTGAGATGGTTACAGAACGGTTCTCCACTCCGGACAGCACAGGTGCGACGCATCTTCAGGAGAAGACGACAGTCAGGTACAAAGGTGAAGCCAAAGGACACAAGGCGACCTCAGTGGAAAAGGCTGTGAGCGCCTCAGAGAGTGTCGTGAAGGACAGCATATCAACCGGCGAAACCAAGTCTGATTATCACGAGGTGATTTCAAGCGAAGAAGCGCCTGCCAAGACTTCCCGTACTCCGTGGATTGTCAGAGTTCTGGGGTGGATTGGAGGATTCACCGTCGTGTTCCTGGTGTTATGGGTTCTCGGAAAATTCAGGGTAATATGAAAGTGACAGCAATGAACGGACAGACGCTTGCCGATATAGCAGTGCAGGTGTATGGAACAATAGAGGCAATGCCTGTCATTGCCAATGCCAACGGCATCTCGATGTCTGATGACCTGGCGACAGGGCAGATAATCGAGTGTCCGGATAAGGTCTTCGACCAATACCTTCAGGACTATGTCCGAAACAATAATATCAAACCTGCGACAAAACAATGACACGAACAATATCAGATATCAAAAGAAGTATGACCGACCAGTTTATGGCAGAGCCGGTCATACGGGAGAAATACGGCTTGAGTGCGAATGACTCATTTGATGAGAAGTTTTCCAAGGTCAGTCTTGAGAATATATACTTCTTCATCGTGGCAGCTGCCATATTCGCTCTTGAAGCCATTTTCGAGCAGTTCAAGGCAGATGTGGACAATCGGATTGCTGAAGCAGTGCTTGCGTCCATTCCTTGGTATCACAAGGTATGTATGGACTTCCAGTATGGTGACGAACTGGTCTATGATGAGAAGACCAAGACCTTCGTGTATGCTGAAGTGAACGAAAGCAAGAAGCTCATCAAGTACGCAGCTGTCAGGGAGAATGCTTCAGGAATCAATATCCTTGTGTCCGGCGATGAAAATGGAGTTCCTAAAGCCCTTTCAGATGATGTTTTAACGGTGTTCAAGACGTATTTGAACAAGCGGAAGCCTGCCGGAGTACTATTTCAGGTGTACAGCTATGACCCTGACTTGATTCAGCTGGATTTGACGGTGCAATATGATCCTATGCTGCTGAATGCGGACGGCTCGATAATCGGGGACACGGCCAAGTTTCCGGTAGAGAGCGCCGTGAAAGAATACCTGTCAGGCATTGTATATGGCGGCACCTTCAACAAGACTAAACTCGTCGATGCGGTCCAGGGCGCCACTGGCGTCGTCGATGTCGTTTTAGGCGACGTGCGCACAAAGCCGATGACCAGGTCGGAGTTCCTCTTGGCGCAAGGAAATAATGTGGTGTCGGTGAGTGGTGCTTTCGCTGTGGATTCACTTAAAAATACGATAAGTTATGTTCAAGAACTTTAACATACAGGCCTTTTGCCTGAAGCTGCTCCCTCCAATCCTCAGAAAGGATAGGATTCGGGCATTCCTCCGGGTCCTGCTTTCTCCACTTGAAAGCATCCTCGCCCGGTTCAGAAATGTCGTGGTGGATACGGATGTACGTTTGTCGCACAATTCTTTCACGATATATCTTGAAAAATTTCTCAACGACCTTCTCGATGCCACAGAAAGAAGAATATATATAGCAGATATCATCGATGATTTCTCAGTGTATCTGTCAATGAAAGATGAAGCTGCCATATATGAAGATTCTATGACTCTCAAAGCGGAAGACCTGGATACGCTGATTGTCCCATCGGAGAAACCAGACAGATTGACGGGGCGCTTCGGCGTTTATATACCCAAAGAACTTGATTCGGAGATCAATCGACGGCTCATCAAACAATGGGTCGATTATTATAAAATGGCAGGAACCAATTATTCGATAGAAACGTATGGATAGATTTTTAACTTTCGAAGGACGTCAGCCTATATGGCTCGATGACTTCAATTTTATGCAGGATGCTGTTGAGTCGGACATCAAGAAATTGGTGGACTCTCTTTTGGAGGCACTGGACTATGATGGAACTTCGGCCGTCATTTTGTCCGGATGTAAGACATCGAGTGAATACACAGCTACATCAACCTATACCGAAGGTGTAATATATTCAAATGGAAAGCTCCTCAAAGTCAAACAGTCAACCGTGAGTAACAGGAATAATCTACCAGGTTCATATCTGACATTTACAGTAAATAAAGAATATGATACTGCTGGAGATCGTACTATGATTGACTCAGGGGAAGAAAAGTCTTGTTATGAGAAACCGGTCGCAGCGCTTACGAGGACGAACTCTGGGCCTCACCTTGTGCGTCTGATGAATCTCATCAGGGCCAAATATGGAGAAAAGTTATTGTACGAAGGCACCCGGGACGGATTTAAGTTTCGCTTGGTTCGAAAAGATGAAACCTATTTTCTCTCCGGAAGATTCGCTACGGAAGGAGGCCCATTTACCAAAACATTTACTGTTGTCGACGAGGAGATGCGTCAGGAAGTAAGGTTTTTAATTCCTGAACAATTCCTCTCATCGGGAGAGACGATCGGTATAGCAGGTTATCGCTCGAACAGCGGACAAGGCTCAGCAGTTGTCTATGTCACAGTCAAGCCTGGCACTGCGGAGAATGCGGTGGATGTTACGGTATCTATACCATCGACACTGCCGGAAGCTGCACAAGGTTCTTTTTCTATGATTCTTAAAACGCGGATCTGATGGAAGCAATAAGAATTGGAAATGACATTGTGGTAAGGTGGGATATCTTCCGCAATGGTGCTCCGGCAGAGCTGGAGAAGATAGATGATTTGGCCATCGTGCTTTCTTGCAGAGGAGAGCAGAGACGAATCACTGACTACCTGATTGAGGACAATACATTGGTATTCACTTTCTATGGCCGCGATCAGAAGAAGACGGGAGCCTATACATTGACCTACATCGAGAACGAATCCCGCTCCGGAATGTACACAAGAGATGAAGTGGATGCGTTCATCCTTGTGGACTCATCTGCTAAAGCAGGCTCCGATGGCTGCCAGTGCTGCGTGCAGGCGACCGCTGTCGTGGAATTGAGCTCAAAAATATCTGTCCCTTCAGATGGATTGTCTGCCTATGAGGTGGCGCTGAAAAACGGCTTTGTAGGCAGTGAGACCGAATGGCTCGCGAGTCTGACGGGCGATGCGTTCACTCCTGATGTGGCGACAGAACAGGACATCCTCGATATGTTTGGGGAAACATTGTAGAACATTAAAAATTCGCATTATGACTAAATTCATAACACTTGATGCACTGAAGGTATTTCTTCGGGAAATCAAAAGGCACATCGCTCTGGCTGTAAGGCAGCAGGTCGATGTGACCTATGCCGAACTGGTAGAACTGCGCGATAATGCCAAGCTCATTGCCGGTTGCTTGTATCGCATCACCGACTATGTGACGAAAGTCTATTCCGCCTCCGGATTCGAGCGCAGCGCAGAACATCCATTCGACATCATTGTTCGTGCTCTTTCGGAGAATACTCTTGCTGAGGAGGCGTATGTCGCACCTCGCAAAGGCGATGAGTATTTTGTAAATGCAAATCTCAACGCCTGGAAAGTATGGTACTGTCTGGACAATGATGTCACAAAATATACCTGGGCTGATGTTACGAACGGAAAAGGCGTCATCTACAGGATGATTGACGAATGGCAGAACGATATGCCATACGACTTCAAGAATGTGCAGTACCGCCGATATAGGGTGAATGACGATTCGCCTAATGGTGAACTGGCGGATTTGGATGGACATTGGCTCGCTTGGAGTGAGACAGATCTTCCAAATAATTTGAGTGTCACTTCTGAGTTTGTTTGGTGTTATACCTTCAATCACTTCAAGTTGGATGAAGAAGGCATTGCCATTTCGCAAATTCCTTATGATGCCACTGTATATTTCTATGAAAAGGATGTGGATTTCGAAGGCGGTGGATATTCCATAGCCGGAGGTGTGGAAAAAAACAGAATGTATGCCAGATCTTGCACCGTCTATATTGATGATATGATTGGCAATATAGGTCAAGCACTCACCAATATAGTGTGTCATACGTACAATAATTGGGATGTATCCGACAATCAATCTGATATGAAGAGTGTTAAGAGCAACATCTGGCGACCGGGGTGTTATGATATAACATCTTTGGGTAAGTTTGTCGCAAATAAAATTGGGGAGGCCAACCATTCTTGTGTATATGGCTATGGTTTTGCGAATATGACATTCGGGAACGATTGTGAGAGGCTCACATTCGGGAACGGTTGTAACGGAATGACATTCGGGAACAATGTCCATAATGGTACTGTGCTTGACGGAGTTAGCAATTTGGAAATACTTGGTGCTGAAAACAGTAGCGAGGCTGTACAGAACTTCGTAATCCTCACAGGAACAAGTCCTTCTGACAATAAAAAAGCAGTTGTTCCTTTCGAAAAAGGAAAGAGTTACACCCAGATGGCAGGCATAAATTCTGCCGGGAATTTGGCTGTTTGGATACCCGCTGACGTTGCATAAATTGTGATGACATTTGCCTATTGTTGCAAATATAGTGTGATAATAGGCAAATATTCTTCCACTCATTCGAGAACCATAGCCGTATAAGAGATTGACAGCAATGATTTTGCACATATAAAACAGTAACAGGCAAACTAATTGTTCCCGAACTAATTTTAATAAATATGTTGCAAAAGATTCGTTATCGTTTAGTATTCAACCGCTCTGGCAGACTCAACGCCAGAGGAGAAGGCTTGATTCAAATCGAATGTGCCCAGGCCTTGCGAAAGATTTATTTCTCAACACACACCTACGTGCGCCCTGAAAGATTTAAGCACGGCCAAGTGGTCGGTGATTGTGCAGACAGTTTGAACTATGCTCTTTATCTGATGATTCAAGATATTGAGCGCGTAGAATTGGAGTACATCAAACGAGGTGTCGATGTTAATTTAGTGACCTTAAAAGAAGCGGTGAAAGCCCATATATCGCCTGCTGCGAAATTATGCGATTTCGGTATGGAAGTAGTCAAGCAAAGCGACAGAAAGGATTTGACAGTCGCCAATTATAAGACACTTCTGAACAACATTGAACGCTTCAGAAAAGGTGCTCTAATTACGGACATAGACTATCAGTTTATCGTCTCATACGACAAGTGGCTTCGAGAAAGTGGCATTATGCACAATACCAGAATATCTCGTCTTCGTCTCTTGAGGGCGTTGTTGAATGAAGCTAAGAAGAGGGATATCATATCTGTGAATCCTTTTGACCGCTTCAGAATCCAGCAGATGGTGTCAAAGAAGGGTTATGTCACGGTTGACCAGCTTCATAAGCTTGAGAAACTGACATTGAAAGGACGTGAGGACATTGTACGAGATGCTTTTCTCTTTGGCTGCTATACAGGGCTTCGTTTCTCTGATATATCATCCCTTAGACAAGACAACATCAGCGATGGTTGGTTGTCAAAGAAAATGCAAAAGACAGGAGGTGTTGTTGAAATCCCGTTGAAAGAAATTTTCGGAGGGAAAGCACTGCTTCTCATCGAGAAGTACAAGGGAGACATCGGTAATCTCACTAAGAAGTTGGGGAATAACCAGTCTGTGAATAAAGTCCTGAGAGGGCTGCTCGATAGAGTGGGTGCGGATCCGAAGATTACCTTTCACTCATCACGCCACACCTGTGCAACGTTGCTTGGACAAAAAGGTGTGGACATATCAGTAGTTCAAAAGATTCTCGGACATACCAAGATGCAAACTACTGAAATATATAGGGAGGTGGACCGTTCCACCATAATTAACAGTTTAGGAAAATTAAAACGTAAATCAAATGGAAAATAAACGATTTTTGATTGGCTCTAAAGCATTCTTCAGTGGAATGGAAGGCTTCGAACCGAAAGATTCGGACTTTCTGACATTAGTCAAGACAGGCAATGGATTCTCTCACTTCTATCAAATGACAGATGGTACTTGCTGCCACTACATTTTTATCAGGAAGTCGAAGAAGGAAATGATTGACTATGCCCTGAATAATGGACCGGCAATGCAGGTGGGAAAATTTCTCGTGCCCGCTGTAGCTACTGAGTTGAAACTTACCATCCAAGACCTCAAAAAGCTCAAACCACTCATAACTAAACTCGATATCGAGCATATTTATGAGGAGGCAATCTATGAAGCCTATATCGAAAATAATGGCTTTTTCCTCACTGACGAGCAACGCCAAAAGGCATTCGGCCTTTATAGGGCAGCAAGACCTTATCCAATAGACAAAGGAAGACGCCAACGCTAAGATGAAAGAAGCGCCGTTTAAATGCGAATCAAACCACATTTGAACGGCGCTTTACTATATGTGTGTCAAATATCCCTCACATCTCGTTTTCAACCAAAAACATCGCATTTCGTTTCCCTATACGACACATTTCGTTTTTGCGATTATATATCAAAGTCAGAATCAATCTGTTGCATCGGGTCAAACAACGCATATTCATCTTCGGCCTTTTTCTTCGCCTGAGCCGCAGAAATTTTGCCTTTGTCAGGAAGAATCTGATAGCGGCGGAATGTCAGGAATTCATTGATGCTGGAAGCGAATTGCTCCATATTGAAAGTGTTTTCGCGCTCTATAAGATCTTCGATATAGTCGAAATAGCCTGCCACAGTGCGTTCCAATTGTCGGATTTCCTTTTCTTGAAGGTAATTCTTTGCAATGCTTACATCTGATTTTAAGACTCGTCCGTCCGGAGAGTTCTTCCAAGTCGTCAGTCCCATATGTTCTTTTGTATGGTCGGCTTTGGTATAGATGATTTCTGCCGCCGTCTGACCAGTTATGGCGTAGTGGAAACGGTTTTGGACAATTGCATAGAAATCTCGTGTGGTCTTTGCGTTGCGGTCATAGTCAATGCTGCACTCAGCATATATGTCCGAAATCTGCTGCCAGATACGGCGCTTACTTGCTCTGATAGAGCGTACTCTTTCGAGCAATTCACGAAAGTAGTCTTTTCCGAATAGTGCCGGACCTTGCTTCAGGCGCTCATCATCCATTGCGAAGCCTTTGCGGATGTACTCGTTGAGAATCTTTGTGGCCCATTGACGGAAACGAGTGGCCTTGAGAGAAGAAACACGGTAACCAACGGCAATGATGGCATCCAAGTTGTAAAAATCAATAAACTCATTGACTTCTCCTCGTTTGCCTCTGTTTATGATTGTTTCCATTTTGGAAATAGTCATTTCTGATGAAAGTTCCCCCTCTTCAAATATGTTCTTCAGATGTTTGCTGACAGCAGGAACACCGACCCCAAATAGCTGTGCCATAGCTTTTTGAGTACACCATATCGTCTCATCTTTGATGACCACCTGCACCTTGCCGCTGTCTTCCGGCATATTGTACAGTAAGAATTGAACCTCTCTATCCATATCTACTACTTCTTCTGCTTGAAACCATACGTATGGCCTCAATACAAAGATAGCGAATTTTATGGACTTGACAGTTATCCGATACGCTTCCGATGGGACAGTTTTACGTCATCGGTGCGGTATTTACGTTTTCCGGTTGATATCCGTTCAGTGATTCCGGAGAGACCCGTTCACTCTGGTGACAGTTTCAATATGGTTATACAAAGTTAATATTTTTTTCTTAGGCTCTCTCCAAGGAACTGGATGCGTATGGATTTGTGGGATATTCTGTCCATGCATTCATATAAAAGAATGATGTTCCATATGATAAACGTAATGTTCGATAAAAACAACTATCTTTGCCTTAACGAATCATATCAAAAAACACGAAAGAACATGAAAGAGACAATCGCAAAGATTAACGAGGTTATGGCCTCTCTTCAGACTGAACTCGCAAAGGCAGCAGAAGGAAACAAGGCAGCTGCTGCACGCGCACGCAAAGCAACACTCGAGCTCGAGAAACTCGGAAAAGAGTTCCGCAAACAGTCTATCGCCGAGCTCAAGTAGTCAGGCAAGACACAAATATGACAGTTCCCGCAAGACCATCGTCCTGCGGGAACTTGTTATTTTATTCGATACACCCAATATTAGCTAAAAAGTGAATAACAATTATTATTTCCAATCACTTTCATATATAATGTCATGATACGTAGATGGCAACATGGCCTTAATTCTAACACTTTGTCCGATTTGAACATGTATCTTTTTGACATTTCTGTCAAAAGCAAAAGGATCAATAAATTCAACTGATTTAGGTATGTGAATTTCAGATATACCATAGTTGCCAAATAAATTTTTGCCTATATACTGAGTTGTATTGGGTATGATCATGGAATCAAAATGTTTACACGCTGCAAAAGCATTATCCTCTATACGAAGTAATCCTTGAGCTAAGCACAGATGTTTTTTTAAACTCCAACAAGATATTAAGGCCTTCGTGCTAATTTGATACAAACAATCATCTATAACCTTAAAATCTTTATTTGCCATCCGAAGATCAATATTAAAACAACCATAAAAACAACCTCCCTCAATAGATAATACGGATTCTGGGATATATAGACTTTTTAAGCATTTGCATTTTTGAAATGTACTTTTTTGAAGTTCTGACAACTGTGAAGGTAAAGAAACATATTGTAGATTCTCACACCAACGAAAAGCATCGTGACCAATTATTTGTACACTATCAGGAATTTCAATAAACTCTAAAGAAGAGGCATGAAATGCATGATGGCCAATTGCCTTTATAGAATTTGGCAGCAGAATTTTATTGAGTTCACAACCGCTGAATGCGTAATTTGCAATATATCTGGTATTCGGGTGAATCTGTACAAATCCCTTAATATTTGGGCATTTAATTAATTTCTGATAACGAAAAGTGTACAGCGCACCTTGTTCGTCAAAAACTGCAGTAGATAAATCTTTCTCACTTACTGCCGTACACTCTTGAATATTCATCGTATCCATTATTTTGTGTTGCAATTTATTGTTTCATATTTTATGAGACTAGAAAAGTGTCATAAAACTATATCTATCCCATATGTTTTTCAAACTGTTTGCAGCCAAATTTACGAAATGTCTCATAATATGGAGCCATGTTTTTAGTCGATTTATTTTCATCGATTGAACGCTGAATATGGCCCGTTTTGGTGGTTAATCTTCAAGTTCCTTGATGACGACACACGGATTGCCTACAGCGACGCAATGGGAAGGAATGTCTTTAACGACTACGCTTCCGGCTCCGATGGTGCTGCCTTCACCGATTGTCACTCCTGGAAGAATTGTCACATTGCCGCCTATCCAGCAGTTTCCGCCTATGGTCACAGGCTTGGCCCATTCCTCCCTCGTGTTGCGCTCCTTTGGGTCCGTGCTGTGGCAGGCCGTATAGATGCCTACATTCGGCCCGATGAAGACATCGTCGCCGATTGTAACTGGAGCCTCGTCAAGGACGACGAAATTGAAGTTGGCAAAGAACCTCCTGCCGACCTTGATATGCTTCCCATAGTCACAATGGAATGGCGGGTTTATGAATGTGTCGTCATCGGCCTCACCCAGGATTTGCTTCAGTTTCTCATTCCTTGACTTGAAATCAGTAGGCCTTATCTGATTGTATTCCCAGCATAGTTCCGAACAGGCATGCAGGTCCTTCAGAAGAGACGGTTCTGCCGCGTCATAAACCTCACCGCTGAGCATTTTTTCGTATTCTGTCATTATTTTGATTCGTTTGGATGCTAAGATAATGATTTTTGACATAACCTGCATCCCTCCCGCGTCGCCGCCGTCAACGTTGCTGCGCATCCCGTAGAAAAATCTCCAAACCTGCGGCTGCGAAGTTTAGCCGGTCCGCCGGTTTTGAAGGAACTTGCTTTTGAGAAAGGAAAGTTTGGCTTTCCATTGTTTCGAGTCCCCGCCGGCCGCGATGGTCCGCTGGGGACTTTTCTTTTTGCGGTTATTTCCCTATGCAGGAGTTAGATAAAATGTATATCTATTTGAAATATAAATCGTTGTTGTTTTTTCATATTTCATTATTGTCCACCAACTGTCCACGAAAAGTGAATTTCTGTTTTCGGGGGACAATTTTAACGCAGCTCCTTGAACTCCATTATGTCAAGCATTGAGAACTGGACTCCGTCAATAGACGAACTCCAGTTTTGATGAAAGTGTCCATAGAACCAATGTTCAAGCGGATGGTTATTGGCTTTCAGATATTCGAAAATATGATCCATTGCCCTTCGCTCGCTGTCGCAATCGGCAAGGAGGTTCGAGTCGCGTGCAGCCCATTCCGATAGACCTGCTTTTGAAATCAGTTCGCAGAATGTCGGGGAAGTGTGCGTGACGACCGTGTCAATCTTGAAATTTTGTCCGATATCATTCAGGGCTTCTTCATTAAAAAACGGCATCTCGTTTTCCCAATATGAGACGACACTTGAATCAGGATGTTTAGCATCGTGTTTTATTCTATCGGTTCGGTCAATGCTGACGGCTCCACCCACGCATAATATGTTGTGTCCACAGGCTTGAATGACACTGTAGTCGGGTGTTGTGCGGAACCTTTGGTGGGAAATCTTTTCTTCGTTGAAATATGACGGATCATCGTGGTTGCCGCGCATCATCACAATCCAATTGTTTGATTTGCTCAATCTAGAGGAATTACGATTAAACACTTGTTCGTAATATCCGGGCTTCTCGAATCCGAATCCGCAGTCTCCGGCAACGATAAGCAGCGTGTCCGTAAGCTGGTATTGAATGCACAACTTGTATATCAGAGAATTGAATTCTCCGTGAATGTCTCCGCAGATGACAATGTTCTTGGTTTCGGGGAATGTATGTGTATGGAGAGTATTCATCAATGATTGAGTTTGTTCCAATAAGGCAGGAGTCTTTCTTGCAGATATGCGACAATGTCTGAGAACAGAATGCTTTGCCTGACGGTTATCTTTTTCATGAATGCCTTCCAGCGAGTCTCCATTACCGGGTTAGCCCCGAAGTCGTTTCTGAAAAACATCGTGTCGGGGTCATATTGCGTATGTCTGTTCTCGAATGTTCGAACTATTGCCTCTTGTAGAACCTCGGTGTCGAGTTCTTGGTTGTTCAATATTTGATACAGGTCATAATAATCTTTCATTCTGCTGCTTTGGTCTGCGAGGTCAATGACAGCGTGCATCTTTTCAGCAACGACAGTCTCAAGTGAGTATGCAAGAATACTTGCCGTAGGAAGATGCTCTAACAATGCTGGATAGTCAAGATTAACCGGTGCCGGAGTCACAACGTCTCCGAACCCTATATCCATCGTCAGGACCTGTGCGACTGTGTCCATTGACACGGGAATGCCGAGTCTTACTCCGTGGTAATCCTTGAGTTCCGTGATGTTTTTTGAAGTGATGTGCTCTACATCATATTTTACTCCATCCTCTTTGCATGGGACAGAACATATTTCACGGAAGGCCGCAACGATTCTTTCGCCTTTGTTGCTGATGTTGTTTCCGAGAAAGTCGATGTCCAAAGTCGGTCTGGCCGCGAACCTATCGTGGGCATACATCAGTGCCCCTCCTTTCAGGTAGAAATTCTGACGATAGGAAGTCTGAGACATTCTATATATCAATCTCTCCTGAAAGTAACGTGTCAGAACAGTCTGGTAATAGATGTTTTCACTCTTGGCAATGTTCAGCAGTCGGTCTCGGATAGACTTTCCGTAATTTTTGACGATTTCCTTGCTCATAGTTTGATCTCCAGGTATTTCTCAAGAGTCGTGTGTACTCTGAGGAGTTTTGCATAGTCAATAAGTTTCGAGATGTTCCTTTCGGGACGCTCAAGGTAGTTGCTGATTATCTCGGAACAAACATCAGTTCCGATTTTGTTCCTGAATTTCACGGCATCGCAGACGCACTTTTCCACATCATATACATTGACGGCAAAGCCATCAATGGTCATTTTCATTACACCTACATTGAGGATTTTTTCAGTGTAGTGGTGGATTTCAATCTGCGGAAATGCAGGGACTGTCACTTTTCTGCCTCTCCGGATTGCGATATGGAATGCCTGTGGCATTGACGTGGTAAGTTTATGAATATTCCAAGCTGACCACAGGCAAAGTATGCCACCCTTTACGACAGCATCAATGTCTATCATATTGCCGCTCAGCTGCTCTGACGTGGCATAGATGCCTCGGCAAATCTGAATCAGATCGCCTTGTCTCGCCTTGTCAAGCATCTTGTAATATTTGCTTCTCCCTTGTTCTTTGACAGTTGAAGAAGATATGAAGTGTTCTGTGTTGTGCATATACATATAATAATTTTGTACAAATGTACCACAAAATTTGATAAGTGTAGTAGATTTGTACAGAAAATTGTTGGGCTTTTAGTGTAAACAATTTGACAAAATGGCTGATTAAATTGATTTTCTGAAAAATATGCCGATAGTAAATCGCCCGAAAACAATGCCAATTGTCGCTGCGCCAGCCCACATCAACGCCTTCAGCCACCATTTGAGGACATTGACTTATTTCTCAATGATAGTTTCGACAAGTTGGACTTTCTGCTCTTCTTGACACCGTTCTTTGTGGGGCAGATAGATGCCCTTGGAATCCACAATGGCCTGGTATAGGGCAGTGTCTTCCAGAGCGGCTTTGCCATAGTTTGTGTCCATCAGTTTTTCGAGATCGTAAAGATGGCGGCTCATCCGTCTGGAGCGAGGTTTCTCTTTTTGGAATTCCTCGTTCAGCAAGAAGGCCTTTTTATATAAATATTGCATGTTCATACCATTTTATAACGACTACGCAAAAAGATTTCGTTTCATTTTTGTACCTTTGCACGCAAATTAGACAAGGAAATAAAAGAAACAAGAAAAATCCTATACGGAATGAGACTTTATATGCACATAACATCGCAATCATTCGTTCAGAGTTGTCGACGCTTTGAACGGAATAGTTATGTACATATATCAAGTACAACAGATACAGCCGGTATAGGATTCCCACATCATTATTCGCATAGTTATTTCTATCGGGCATCATAGCAGCACGCCCCGCAGAGAATACTGAAAATATAGAAGAGTTGGAGTTTCCTTGCCGGGAGAATCCAACTTTTTACGTTTAAATGAAAGAACTATGCCAGCAAATAAGAATGCCTTAATAAGGTACAAAACTATAGACAACTGTTTGAGAAACAGATACAGAAGATGGACTCTCGATGATCTTGTGGAGGCATGTAGCGATGCACTCTACGACATGGAGGGAATCACCAAAGGAGTATGTGCCAGAACTGTTCAGATGGACATACAGATTATGAGGTCTGACAAACTGGGCTATAATGCTCCTATCGAAGTTTATGATAGAATATACTACAGATACGCTGATCCAGACTATTCTATCACTGAAATGCCTTTATCCATAGAGGACTGCAAGCTGATAAAGAAGGCTATCATTCTTCTTGAAAACAAGAAGGATAAGAATAACGAAGACACCATCCAGGTGCTCAATAAGGTTCAGGACAGGCTCAAATCTATTCTGAACTTTGTGTAAGGATAAAAGAGGAAAATTATGAGTGGACAGCAACGAGACATCATCTTACAAGAAAGCTGAAAGGCTTCTTTTCAAGCAAAATTGCCTGAAGAGAAGCCTTTCTTATGTAGAGCTTCAAGTAGGATTCGAACCTTCGCTAACAGGACCAAAACCTGTTGTGCTACCATTATACCATAGGGCAAGTTGAGTTCGGGAGGTAGGACTCGAACCTACGAAGTCATCAGACAGCGGATTTACAGTCCACCCTCGTTGCCACTGGAGCACTCCCGAATTTTTAAGTGGAGCCTCGTGGAGTCGAACCACGTTTTCGGGATTTTCAGTCCCGCGCATACACCAAGTCTGCCAAAGCTCCAATGTTGTGACTCGTGAGAGACTCGAACTCCCGACACCGACGTTCGTAGCGTCGTGCTCTGATCCAACTGAGCTAACGAGCCAAAGTGCGGAAGCAGAAGGATTCGAACCTTCGGAACCTTTCGGTTCGGCACGTTAGCAGTGTGCTGGTTTAAGCCGCTCACCCATACTTCCTTGTTTTGACGATGCAAAGGTAGAGAGGGAGAATGCAACCTTTTTTCGTAGCAAGAAAAAATTCAAAAAAAATATAAGTTTTATTTGCGTTCTTTTCCTTCCGCTTCACATAAAAGGTGATAGTTACCTTTGTACGCCTTTTCTACACGCACATTCTCAAAAATAGTATCACCAATTCTGAACGAAACATTCTTTCTTTGTTCTAACAATCCCCACTCTGCCAGATGATTGTTAAGGGTGGTTTCTACAGCACCTATCCAACGCTGACTAACTTCGCATTTTTCTGCAAAGAGTCTGAATTGGCGAATGACAGAAGCAACTTCATCTATGATGGTTTCTGCCTTTCTGATACCGTTATCTTTGCCAAGAGCCAAAGCATCTTCAAGAGTCAGACCTTGAAATTTACCCTGCATCATCAGACAATGCATCTTTTCAGGAAGGAAACCGCCGACATTGAAGATATAAGTCATATCGTATGCCGGAGAAAGTTGCCATTGACCGCTTTCATCCATCAGGAACGAGAAGTTCTTGTTGTGATCATCAGTATTGTTGGCAAGAATATTGAATACCATTCTGCGAAAGACTTCCTCCTGGGTGCTTTCCGGTAGGCGCATCTTGCGACAAACCATCAGCAACTTTTCATAGCTGTCAGCATCAGGATATAGAGCAGCCAATGTTTGCATGTGCAATTTGCGTTCTTCATCACGATCAAAACGATGTGTAATGAAATGCTTCTGACCTTCCACCTCTATAATCTTGCAAGGCATCATGTTTATACCTGCAGCCATGGCCATTTTATAGTAAGCCATTTCCAATTCTGCAGACGAACGTTCTGCATCGCCAAACTTCAGTATGCAATAATCAAAGCCCTTGTGACCGGCAATCTGTCCGCTTCTGATTTCTCCCGTTTTCGGATTTATCGCTATGATTGCCTTAGGTTGGCGACCGCCAGCTGATGTTCCGACAGCTATCAACGACTGCATGGTCAGCGATTCGTCTGGCATAAGTCTTACATTCTCACGCTCAGCGAATATTCTCTGGGCCAAATCTGTCAATGCTTTCATATTCAGCTTTTCCGACTTTCTGATGCCTGATGATTCGGGGATAAACTCCAAAGCTCCCATACCTCGCTTACCTATAAACGACAGAATTTCAAGCGGAGTAATTTCCTGATTGCGAATACCATTCTGTATGCGCCAGCACTCAAACACCTGGTTGCCCCAAGCATCGGGCAAAGAGTCTGCAAGAAAAGGAGGCAGTTTGCGGTAAAGCTTAGTTCCCTTGTCACCCATGATGGGACGTCGGCTGGCAGGTGACTTGACAGAAGCCACAAGTGGGAACGGATCAAGTCCTCCACCAAGGAAAGCTGGATTATACTCGAAAAACGAAATGCCTCTCCTTGCATCCCAGGACAAGCGACCGATTTCCTTGTCCCAAAGCATTATTTTCAATGAACTTGCTATCATGACTTCTTATGCCTAATTCGTTGGACTTTCTTTTCTTCCTTCACGAGGTATGCAGATGGCGGTAAATCCGGCATCAGTTCGTCAAGTGCATCTATCTGACCGATTGCCTTCAGCAGCAAAAGGAAGGTGCCGAGCGACACATTGCCCGATGTGCCATTCTCAAACTTATGAATGGTAGAGATTGTGATACAAGGTGCTACCAGCAAAGGGTCACATTACAGGAAGGAGTACTTCGCATATCCGAGAGCGGTCGAGACTGAGCAGGTCGGCGCCATAAGATCCGGTCAGTTGCTCCTTGAGATTAATGCATTTGCAAATCCGTTCCCTTATACTTCTTGCACAATCAAAAGTTTCCTTACGGAATTCTTGGAGAGAAGCGGCAATCAGTCGCTGATTGACGAGTATGACATGCAGCCTTTCACACTATCTGTGCTTGACAAACGCAGAACGCTGACTGAAAAGCTCGTCTCACTAATCCGATGTTCCTTGGCTGACAACTATCTCTATGAACTATCCGCGAAAATTCGTCATTTCTATGACCTTCATTTCCTCCTGGACGATCCTGAGTGCAGAGAGTATCTGAAGAGTACTGAGTTCAAGGAAGACTTTGATGTTCTTCTTTCGCACGACCGTAAACTCTTCGCAAAGCCTGATGGATGGCAGACCAAAGACTTATCCGATTCCCCTCTCATCACAAACCTATCAGACACATGGGAGACTCTGCAAGAGACCTACAACAAAGAGATGCCAGGCCTGGCTTATAAGTCTATACCGACAGTCGGTCAGATACAGGCAAGCATCCGGACAATCCTGAGTATAATATAAACGATGAATCTTCGAAAATTTTTGGAAAAGTAATCAGTTGTAGCGCTAAATCTTTCCGTCTGTGTAAAAGCATACGGGAGAAAAGATGTATATTTACTGATATATCGAGATTTAGATATGAGAAAGCTCTTTCTTTTAGGTATATTGTTATCACTTGTTTCCTGCACCAGGACGCCAGAATGCATTCTTTCAAAGACTTGGGGACTCAATGTGAAAGGGTTAGAATACAGCATGACCTCCTTTAAGGACCAATGGAATGGCAATGGTGATGGCGAAACAGAGATAAAAATGGCTGTTGAATTGCCGCAGAAAGACATTGACAATCTGATTTCTCATGGTGCAAAACCGCTTCCAATTGTAGGACCAGAAAACAAGAAGAGATGGCTTGAACGAATATCAGGGATAGATTGTACTACTGATGGCGTATATTTCTTAGAGCAAGGCAAACAGGAACAAGAGTGTAAGTTCCTCATTTACGATAATGATTCGCATGAGTTGTATTATTACTTGTCAATCATGTAAATTCGGATTTGTATAATACTCATTGTGAAAAATGCATAAGGCCAGACATATAGTTCTAGTTACTCTCGTTGCATTCATTATTGCAGCAAGGGTAAATGTATCTGTCGGCGAATGGTATGCAGCGAACCTCTACCCCATTATATCTGCAGGACTATCATTCTTGGTATCCTGGATTCCTTTTTCAATGACTGAGGTTCTGGCAGTTTGTGTCATCGGGCTGATAATATGCCTCTTAGCCAAGGGTATACGGAATAAGGACAAGGTATGGAAGATTGCATTGAGAGAAGCAGAACTGATTGCATGGATATTCATCTGGCTTTATATGGGATGGGGCATGAACTACTTCAGGGAGAGCATATATTCGAGAGGCAATATCGAACGCCAGCCATATGACGAAAAGGTCTTCAATAAGTTCCTATCTGACTATGCTGACAGTTTGAATTATGCATATACTCAGGACTCTGTCGATCTGCCAGCATTCGAGGACGATATAAAGTCCATATATACATCCGTTCCCGATAGTTTTGGACTATGTGAACCGAAGAATTGGCAACACCCGAAACAACTTTTGTTCAACAGACTGTATACTTCTGTAGGAGTCGGTGGGTACATAGGTCCGTTTTTCTGTGAAACACATATAAATGCAGACCTGCTTCCTGCTCAGCGACCGTACAGTTATGCACACGAACTTTCGCATCTGCTTGGAGTAAGCAATGAAGATGAAGCTAACTTCTGGGCATATGAAATATGCAGAAGATCCGATATTCCTGCCGTGAGATACAGCGGATACTATTCTCTGCTTCCATATGTGCTTTCTAACGCTTCAAAGGTATTAAGCGCTGATGAATATAAGACTTATATAAGTTCGATCAAGCCTGAAATCATACAGCAGCTGATCGATCAGCAGAACTTCTGGAAATCAAATTATAACAAGATTCTAGGCAAGATTCAATCTGCGGTGTATGATTCAATGCTGAAGGCCAACAAGATATCTTCCGGCACTAAGAATTATATTCAGGTCATTGACTTGATAATTGCTTTTGAATATTACAAATAGGAGGAATAATTTAATAGTTATGAAAATATTTGCAAAAGAAAGCGCAGCATTTATAGTTCTCGCATTCATCATCTGGATAATCCTTGAAATCATCTACGACTTGATTACTGGGGTGACCCTTGCAGAGATGGTATCTGCAAAGTATGTTGTAGGCTATCTGGTAAGCGCGATTGTATTCGCTACAGTCTTGCTGTTATTCCAAGTTTGGAACGAGAAAAAGAAAAAGTGAGCTAACATGAAACGAATCTTAACAATCCTTTTAATCTTGATAAGCTGTTCCGTAAGTGCCCAAACCGGAACAGCAGATACGATATATGTAGATGTTCCTGCAGAAGTGGAAGGATTGAGAATGCAGACAACCGAATGCATCTCTGTTGGCAAGAAGGACAAGGAAAGGTTTGGAAAGAAGTTCCTCGGATACTCCTTTATGCAGACATGGTGCTATAATGGAGCGAAACTCGACACGAAGAAGCACAAGGAGATTTTTAAGGACATCTATCATTATCCTTACTATAAGGTTGTCTTCAATGGTTTCCTTCTTGACAGGCTAGACATGGACTATTCCTTTGAGGCATGAGTAATTCCAGCTCTGATTGCAGGAAAGTATCCGGTTCTGATTTTCAGACGTGAGGCTTATATGAGGGCAAAGATTGATTCACTCCTTTGCGATATAGGCCGAAAAGACCAGGAAGTACGCGCAGAGTGGGCAAAGGTGGCTACAGGTAATGTCACGCAGGAGGAAGCAATAGAATATGCATTGAAGATGGAAGAGACAGACAGCACCAATCTGGTATCAGTCTCACGAATCCTTGATACATACGGCTGGCCTTCCGGCCTTTCTGATGCGGCAAACAAAGCTATCTTCCTTGTGATCGACCACAGCGATCTCAAGATCATGAACAAGTACATCGGACTCTTTCGCGATGCAGTGGAGAAAGGATATCTGTCCATGAATGATTTTGTCACAATGGAAGACCGTATGCTGATGAATTCCGGTAAGCCTCAGAAATACGGCACGCAGGCATATTCATTGGTCGAGGATGGCAAGACGGTGATATACATCTGGCCGGTAGAAGATCCAGACAAACTTGACGCACTTCGCAAGTCTGTCGGTCTGGTACCGATTGAGGATTATCTTAAGATAGTGAAGCAGCAAGGCGTGGAAATCATCTATGACAGCACAAAAATTGTGAAGGATTTCGAGTATGAAGCTAATGCATCTATAGGAATATATAAAAACAATATGCGAATCTATACCTTGTCAAAGAGGATCTTGTCATAGTGCCTGATGCCGGAATGGCAGGTGTGAGTGATTCCTTTCCTCCTGAGAAAATTGAAAGTCCAGGATCTGGAGCGCCCGGTCATCTTCAGGATGTCGTTAAATGTGTAGAAATCGGTAGGGAAGAACAGCCTCTGCGCAATCATGGTGGATTCAATGTCTTCTCGACTGATTCTTGTGGCCCTGGATGACAGCCTCGTGGCCTTCAGGCGCCCGTCGTATATCATCCGATAGACAGACATCCGGGACAGGCCCAAGATTGATGCGGTCTGTGTCACGCTGAAATAGCAGACCTCGGGCATGAGTCCATGGCTTCTCTCCAATGTCTTGACAGCATCGGATTTCCTCTTCTCCTTAAGTCTCATTTTGTAGGCGGCTCGTACGCAACTCTTGCTGCAGTAGCGGCGCAAATGAATAGGTGTTGTGAACTCTGTCCCGCAGAACTCACAATGTTTTGTGTAAGTGATCTTGTTCATACCTTCTATGCTTGATTGGTTGATGCCTCAAATGATGTCACGCATTGTCACAGTATGTCACACGGTGTATCACGGTGTCACACAATGTCCACAAATTCACCCTCTATGTAACATACGTCCAAAAAGGTGTACAACTGGTGACCAAGGTATGTTATTATTTGGAATTCTCGTACATTTATAAGCAATTGATTATCAACAAAAAAGCCCTCTGCTTAATTGCAGAAGGCTGTACATCAGGCGTATATATAACTAATTAAATATCAATAACTTACATGGTTTTATTTTCCTTTGCTTTTCCTCATATCAGTATCGTGGTTTCCAAACTTTTCCCAATAATGCCAATTATTTGGAAAGACTCCGTAACCTCTTCTATTCTATTTCTTTTTTGCTTTTACTCTTGCGCATTCGGTTCTTTTTGCTAACTTTGCAACAGTCGTAAAATTTACGACTGTAAAATTTTGATGAAATGAAATTTTATGACAGGAAAGAGCAGTTGAAGACACTGCGCGAAATGAGGGAACTATCGTACAATGGTTATTCTCGACTTACGGTTGTCACTGGAAGGAGACGTATAGGGAAGACGACTCTTATCAAGGAAGCCTATCAGGATGAACCCTATGTATATCTATTCGTAGGTAAGAAAAGTGAATCAGTCCTGTGCGGAGAATTCTGCGAAGAGTTCCAGGTGAAGACCGGGGGGTTCGTACCTCCGATGAGTGCTTTCCGTGACGTCTTCCGTTTCCTGATGGAGGAAGGAACGCGCCGGAAATACACGCTCGTCTTTGATGAATTCCAGAATTTCCTGGAGGTCAATCCATCCATATACAGTGATATTCAGAATTGGTGGGACAAGTACCAGAAGGAGAGTCATGTGAATATGGTTGTCAACGGTTCAGTTTATTCCCTGATGGAGAAACTTTTCAAAGACAGGAAGGAACCCCTTTACGGAAGGCAGGACTCAACCATCAAACTGCAGGCTTTCCCTACTTCAATCCTCAAACAAATCATGGAGGACAACGCTCCGGGATATTCCAACGACGATCTTCTAGCTCTATATACATTTACTGGTGGCATCCCTAAATATGTGGAGTTGTTCATTGATGTGAAAGCCACGACTTCTGGAAAGATGATTGCCAAGATCTGCAAGGAGGATTCTCCATTGATAGAAGAGGGGAAGAAACTCCTCATCCAGGAATTTGGAAAGAAGTATGCAACGTACTTTTCAATCCTTCAGGCAATATCGTTGGGGTATAATACCCAGGCTTCCATTGAAGACTACCTGGGCGGAAAGAGTCTAGGCGGACAACTATTAAAACTGGAAGAGACTTATGACCTTATTCGGAAAGTCCGGCCTATTTGGGCAAAGCCCAAAACTCAGACTGTACGTTACGAGATCAGCGACATCTTCCTGCGTTTCTGGTTCCGCTATGTGGAGAAAAACCAGCGACTTGTCGAAATCGGTCAGTACCCGGCGCTGCGCAGAATAATGGAAAATGATTATGAGACCTATTCCGGTGATGTGCTTGAAAGATACTTCAAGTTGAAACTCGTGGAGAGCATGGAATACCGTGATATCGGAGGGTGGTGGGACCCGAAAGGTTACATTGACAAGGGAGGGAATCACCAGCAGGCCGAACTGGACATCGTTGCCCTTCGTCTCAAAGAGAATGTACTCGATGTGATAGAGGTAAAGCGCAACCCGGAAAAGTTCAATAGGGGGCTTCTTGAAGAGAAAACAGCGTACTTCTCTTCCAAGGAGAAGCAAGCCAGAAAGAACAGATTAGTACTCTCATGCTTGTCAATGGAAGATATGTGATGAATATAGCGTTCTCTCGGCAAATGAATAGTTTAATTCTTGTTAGCTAATTGTTTTTGAGTTTATCGTGTCATGGTTTTTCTCCGTACACTTTTTTTCGTTTATGAAAGATCATTTGGCAGTTCTCAAACAGTTAGCAGCAATTGCTTCGTTTAGGATTCTTCTAGATAAACAAGGGGAAGTATTGTAATTGGTTGAGTCATAATAGGAAGTTGTTGAAGGCGGGGGAGATGAAGGAGGAGAGGGTGGAGAAGTTTAGAGGGCTTCTGGAAATGATGGAACGGTATAGGAGGGTGAATCAATATATTTAATTAATGTGGTAGAATTAAGATGATTGCTTTCAAATACAGAGCATGTAAGGAGGTAGATGGTATAAGCAGGGACATAGACATGTTGCTTGCAGACCAGGTATACGCTTCGCCGTTAGATAAACTTAATGACTGTTTTGAGGGTCGGTATACAGATAGTGTTGATAAACAGTTGGACATATTAGCTGCTACCTTCCATTATGATGTGAGTGCTATTAAGACGCAGTGGAAGGATTTGAAAAAGACTGTTGAGGGTGTAGGCGTATATTCTTTATCTTTATCAGACGAAGGTTATCCTAATAACAAACTGCTCTGGTCGCTTTATGCTGGAGAATATTCAGGTTTTTGTGCTGCATACGATATAGATAAGTTGATTCAGAATGAGCAGTTTCCTTGGTTAGTTAATAGGGTAACTGTAAACTGTCAGGAGAATGTTCCAATAGTAGACGCGACGGACTTCTCGTCGGAAGTCCTATTGTTACAAAAGATGCTTGGTACAAAGGGACTGGATTGGGAACGTGAAAAAGAGTTCAGATTGGTATATGATAATCCAGGAGTAAAGACCTATAACAGGGCAGCGCTGAAAGCTGTTTTTCTGGGGTTTAGGATGAATGATGCGCACAAGCATCGCATTATTGATGGTCTGCAGGGTAGGAATGTTGATATCTACGAGATGGACCCAATGACAGGTTCATATGATTTCAATGCTGACTTGAAGTTTTCATTACGTCGCAATATAGAGAATGCTTTGCGAGAAGACGAATATGAGATCATTGATACTAACCATCAACAGAAAGTCGAAAATTTCTATGTGCTATACAAGGGAACGGATAAAACCGAAGAAAAACTGACATCTTTCATAAAGAAATTCAGGGAGATGTATGCCTCAATGGATGCAAACGTAGAGTTGTTTGATTCAGTTGTTGTTAAGCCGATATTAAAGAAATATCCTCTCAATAGCGAAGAAATAAAGATTATGAGAGAACACTCTATAGGAATGTCAACTTTTGATGCCCCAGAATTCTTTTGGCGTGGCATTTTTGATTAAGATGATAATTTGAAAAAGATATGACTACTCCAAAAGATACGATACTGAAGATTACGCGCAGAGGCGAACGAGGCTCGCAAGGCGGGTATTTCCCGCAATACGAGGAGTTCGCTATTCGCGTCTACGATGCTATGGTGTCTGGCGACCTGGAAGAGATTCGAGTTGCTGATATGGAGGAAAACGTAGGCAAGCTTGATGATATAGTCTATGTGACTAGTAGCGAGGTACATGCTTATCAGGTGAAATGGACAACGGCAGAAGATACGATGTCGTATCTGGACTTTATTGCACTGATACCCGGCATAGCAAAAGGATGGAAAAATCTTAAGCGGCTATATCCCGATAAGACCGTCTATCCCAAATTGCTAACCAACAAAACCCTGTCTGATGGAGATTACAGCATTAATGATCTTGCTGGAAAAAACGCTGGCGGTTTTGTGGCATACGAGCGCGAAGTGCTGAGGAAACTAAAAGACGGGCTGCCAGTAGATGCAAAATGGAGCAAGGCTGTTGCAGAACTTAAAAAGGAAAGCAAACTTACTACAGCAGAGTGGGATGTTTTTCGCTCGGCTTTTTCTTTCGTTTTTAGCTGTAAACAAGAATTGATAGAAGTAGCTGATGCCAATCTGGATGCGAGGAAATGGAATATAGTTTGTTTGAACCGCCGTATTCAAGAATTAGTTGCTCGTCCGGGAGTAGAGAATCCAATAACCTATAGAGAACTGTTGGTTGGTTTGGGATGGGCTCACCAATTTGAGACTATTTATGACCATAATTTGGTTGTACCAGAGGAGTCGTACATCCCAAATTCGACGGGATTAATTATGTTGGATGCTGCCTTTCAAGGGAAGACGAAGGGATATGTATTTCTGAAAGGTTCGCCTGGCTCTGGAAAATCCACTTTGTTGACTCAATGGGTAAGAGGACGCGAGAATCCTTCTGTTCGTTTCTATGCCTTTGATTTTTTGCATCCTTCTTCACAGCGGAATAATGACAGTAGCAGAGGAAATAGTATCACCTTTCTGAATGATATTGTTAAACAAATACATAAGGCCGGGATTCTTGACAAGACAACGCTTCCTCCTGTTATGGAAATGTCTACGCTGAAAGCGAGATTCTATAGTCAGCTGGATAACATATCAGAAAACTATAAGACGAGTGGTATTCCGTTTATTATTATTGTTGACGGACTTGATCATATTACACGAGAGTACAAGGAGTGTCGGGAAAAGCTAATGGATGTGCTTCCATCGCCATATGATATTCCTGATGGAGTTATATTCGTTTTAGGTAGTCAGCATTTTGACCGGTTAGGACTTAATCCTGCCATAGAAAAAGAGACGACGTCAGCGGCGAACCTTATTGAAATGCCACCGTTGAGCAGAACAGAGACTGACGAACTCTGCAAGAAACTCTTGGCAGCAGACCTAATAACAACAGCTGTATTAGATAAATGTTGGCGCAAGTCGCAAGGACATCCACTGTATCTTAGATATCTTCTGAACCAAATAAGTAATGAAGGTACAGAAGCGCTTGATGCGATGAATGATGCTCCAGAAGGTATAGAGGACTATTACGCACGCCTAATAGGACCACTGCTGGATAAAGTCCCCTTGAAGCAGGCATTAGGACTTATTTCAAGAATTACCGGTGCAATAAAACTTAATGATGTGAGGGTACTCTGCGAAGAAGATGCTTTGAATGATCTCAAACGGCAGATGTGGCATCTCTTCCGGTATGATAAGACTGGGCAGGAGATTTCGTTTTTCCACAACTCTTTCCGCCAATATCTACTAAACAAAACAACGGAAGATATCATTACCGGTGAGTTTGATAATGGGAAGGCTGTCGAATACTATCATAAGCTTGCAACTCATTTTAAGAATACTTGGGATAGAGGTTATTATCTTTACAAAGCTGAAGAATACGATGTTTTTGTAAGTGAGATAACCCCTGAACATTTATTTAAGCAAACGCAAAACTACAGGCCTCTGTGGAGTGTGAGACGGGATATGGAAAGAGGTGTGGATATAGGCAAGATTAAGAATGACCCTTATTTACTCGTCCGCTATATGCTACTTGAAAATCAGTTGAGCCAGATGGAGAATCAAGACTACTCCGTGCTGACAATAGTAGATGAGTTTATAGCCTCTGGACGTGGAAATATGGCCAAGTCTATCATCCGTGATGGGAGGCAGTTGCATTGCTCGCAAGACTGCGCAATGGATCTTGCCGTGGCTTATCTTAAACAAGGCGACAAAGAAGAAGCGAATCTATTGTTTGAACTTTCTTTCCCTAATTTCTTGTCCAGAAGACCTGAAGAGCATCATAACAAATATGGAGATCTGAGATACAAGATTGAAAGCTTGACGAATTGGATTAGAGTCGCCGGATTTTTTGTCGGATGGGAAGACATAGAGAAACGAATCGCCATATTTATTCCATATCTGCAGGCCTTTGCTGATTATGATCAATCTCCTTTTAATGCAGATGAAACAAGGAGAGACTTTATTAGTGCTTATATAAGCTCTCTGGTGGAACAAGGGCGTTGGCAAGACTTGGACAGCCTTATTACAACGCATTTTGCAGAGGACAATTATTATGGTGTGGTATTCAAGGCATACGATGAGGCGATAGTGCACTTGAGCGAAACAATGCGAGAAGATGAACTCCTCAAACGTTATTTTGAGAAAGTTGAGGAACTCTATGGAAAGTTAATGATTAGTGACAATATCAATCTCAGAATGTCATATCTTGCTTTGAAGGCAGGACAAATTGATAGGAAAATAGCTTTATATATAGAAAAGGTTTCATGGCTGTCGCTTGGCACATTCTATCAAAACGATACCCGCCAGTCTTTCAAGACCTTATCTGCTCACATCTTCTTTGTAAGGACAAGAGCCCAATTAGGTATCCAAGATAAGATGATAGACCTTGTGCCTAATGACAAGACGCACGAGGACAATGAATTGATGGTGACTTACGCCAGGAGAGTCTTTACCATTGCACAGATGGCGGGAAGGGCGCAGGCTGGTGTGAAAGACCCATCCTTCCTGTCACAAGTTAAGTTCTGTATAAGGTCTTTCGATGGTATGAGAAATCCTGTGCCTCATAACAGGTTCTCATATACGATATCAGAGCAGAGGGCAGACTTTTATGAGTATGTGATAGAATCTGCCAAATGCTTCGGTGATGAGATGGTTGATGCAGTTGCTAAAGAGTTCCTCTCCTATTTTTCAGAGGGTTCTTGTCAAGCAGATGCAGATTCTAGACGAACGGTTGCCCTTTCTCTATACCGGGTAGGTTATGACAGAGATTGGTGTATTGAACAACTGGGAAAACTTGATTTAACCATGCTTCATTGTCAGGATGTTGACGGGAGAGAACGTGAAAACCTAAAACAAGGACAGGCTTGGTTGGAAGTTGGTTGTTATGATAAGGCAGAGGCTTGTTTCCACCAAATGATAGAGGAGAGTTTTGGCATTGGCTATCGAAAAGACTCACAACCGTCTTTGTTTGCGGAGTGGATAGGTGATGCTATAAAACACAATCCGGATAAGACAGCCGAATACATTCATTGGCTCACATCGCGACTGAAACACATCGAAGATGTGGCTGAATCCAGGACAAGGTTAAGAGCCGCTGAGAGGTTGCTTGAGGAAACGCTGAAATATAATCTACGCTCGGGACTAAAGCTGGCTGTATGGTTACTTGATTCGGAGTATGACTATTTTCAGTCCGTTGAATCTGATTTGTTAGGGGCTTTGGTTAAGGCGGCGAAGGATGAATCGGATTATCGTGCGTTGTTCAGATACTATACGGAAATATATTTGTATACTGATGACAATGATACAACATCTTTAAATACACATCTACTGAGAGCTGTCGTAGAAAACGGGAGAAGAATCCTTGGCGAAGTGTTTAATGCTTTTGTACCTGTTCTGAAGAATAGAATAGCCACCGAGTGTCCAGAAAGCATTTCTGCTGATATGAAAAAGTCGTTGGACGAGATGTTGAGTCAGGGAGAGGAATCAAAGGATAAACAAGAAAGGGAAAGAGACAAGATATTGGCAGAAGCAAGAATTCTGCTGGCTACGGGGCATAAAGATGATGCCTGGGCCAAGACTATGGAATATCTATGTGAATCCACTCCGTCCGGTTGGGCTCGCTATTATGACGGCGGGACAAGAATCAACGCTTGTGAAATGTTACAGGCCATTGACGAAGAGAAAGGACGCGCCTACACTTTAGACCTGTTTGCGCAAGATATACCTACTGGATTTTCATATGGTTCCATGCACTATCTGGAGGAAATAGTTCCTCTGCTGACAAAAGATGTTGATAAGAAACGACTTTGGGAAGAAGAGTTTTCTTATATGAATCGCATATTGCGGGAAGATACGGTCTGTGAAGCAGATAAACCAGATATCTCACCCGATGATAGTAGCGTATGTGAGATCATGCGTGATTGGTTGCTTTATCTTGCAAAGTTGCCAGTTGTTTGCGTTGCAGAAAGGGCAAAGATGTTGTTGGCACATTTGTACGATGAAAGCCCTGTAACTATGGTAGATGTTCTTCCAATAGATTATCAATCTGAAAGGCTCCTTCTTGAAATAGGATGCTATCTTGTTGAATTACAATCAGCGCGATTACGGGATTTCATTGAGTTGGCGAAGAAAGGAGCCGTGTCTGAGAATTATCAACTTCGTGTTTTTTCTGCAAAGATACTTCGAGCTTTAAGCGAAGATGTGCCAGATGCTCCATTTAGGGCATTGCCCGCAACGTATTCATTGATATTTTCTGATTCGGAGAATAAACCATTATCGTGGTTGCTGGGAGAGAAACATGAAGCAGATGTCAACTGGAGGGATGCAAGCAGTATTATGAGTGTTGCTTCTTATTGGGGCGGATATTTGGCTCATTGTACTGGTATTGACAAGCGGACGATTGACTATCGGGCTGTTGAGTTGATGAAAAAATATGGTGATGCCACGGCTGCCAATGAGAATGAAGATGCTGCTATCAGGCTTCATTTTGATTCGATAGCTTTGCGCTATTCATATAAAAAAGCATACGCAGGTGCTGCCCTTGACGGAATGTTGGCAGTGGCGGCAGAATTGAAAGACGGAGGTGCAGTAAAGGGACGTTACATTGATAGTATTTTCGTGTCGCGCGACTTCAAGAATATTTTGATTGAGTCTCGCGCAAAACCAAGTTTCATACAGAGGATTGCAGACCCTCAATCGTGGGTGGCAGATAAGAATTGGCTTAACGAATCTAATTTATCTTCACGTTTTGCTAAGGATTTGTCCGAATATGAGGGCGGTGTGGTGATAGGGGAGTATTGTCACATTAAGAAGATGGCGGATAAACTACCAATTGAAGAGTATCAAGCTAGAATTGCCTTTGATGATGAGAAAGCACAGATGCCACCTCAAACCTCTATTTTTGGCGAATCGCCTTTTGTCAGAGACACATCAGAGTATTTGCATACTGGTTGGAAAGACACTGAACTGATAATTCTGAGAGGTGGGTACTTTACCGATTTCTCAAATAAGAGTCATTGGATAGCATTGAATCCTGCTTTTGCCGCATATTTGAATTTAAGCCCGTGTAATGATGGATATTTTGCATGGCAGAATGCGGATGGAGTGAAAGTTGTTGAGTCCATCTATTGGCAAAGTGGGAATATTAATGGTTCGGCAAGAGATAATTATGAAGCATCTGATGGCTGGATTGTTGTTATGCAGAATGAGTTATTTGGTGCAATTTGTAAAAAGGAGCGAGTCTTCAGTCACAAAATGGTAATACGTCGTTATTCAACGGACTTGTTGGATACTTCTCATAAAACTTATAAAGTCAACGAAATAAAAGAATCGATTGATTGATAATTGCTATTTGATATTACTGTTGCTTTTATGTCTTCTCTGAGCGGGGAGATTTTGGCAAAGCGAATGGATGGTCCGCGACTTAATGAGGGTTGATATGATTTCCATCGATGGCGTGGCCCCCAGCAAGGAATCGCTGAGGAACAATAAGTATCCTTTTGTGTCAAGCATTTACGCCGCGGTCCGCAAGACGGAAAATCCCGAGAGCATGGCATACAAACTCTTTCAGTTCCTCTTTACAAATAAAGGCGCTGATATGATTGACGAGAGCGGGTACATTGCTATACGGAAGTAATAGTGTTCTTTAATCAATAGAGCTGCCGTCATCTCGGATCGAGGTGGCGGCAGTCCATTAATAGCGAGTTGAATCACAAATAAGTCATTATCTCTCCAGTTTCGCAATGACCTCTTTAAGATGCTCCTTTGTGCAATGGAGATAGGTCAGGGAACTCCCCAAGAACTTATGCCCCAGGAAGAAAGCAATGGTCGGGATATCGACACCTTTGTCCAGCAATTGCATAGCGAAGGTATGCCTGAAGCAATGAAAGGTGATATGCTTGTCGATACTGGCCGCCTCTATCAAAAGCGGGACTTTGCGATTGAGAATGTACGGCGAAAGGGTAGGGAAGATGGCACCCTTCTTCCTGATTGGCCTCAAAATGGAAACTGCCTCCTTGGAAAGTGGTATACGGACGTTATTACCTGTTTTCTTGATGGTAATGCACATATAATAGCGCCGCTTCACTCTTTCCAGATTCTCCCATCTAAGAGCCAGCAAATCGGCTCGCCTAAGACCACAAGCAATATCGAAGCGAACAGCCTTTTTGACTTCTTCATCTTTGAATGGAGCATATTTGATAGCCTCTATCTCTTTGCTGGTCAGCCTCTCGCGTTTGCACGTATGATCCCATTTGATTCCTTCAACAATCTCACCAGTAGGATCGAAATCTATCATGTGGTCTGCGTAAGCGATTCGCAATAGCCTCTTGATGTTCTTTAGATAACCGGAGGCCGTATTGGTCGAATAACGGCGGCGGCCATCTGCTTTCGTTGACTTCAGGAGATACTCCCTATATGCCGTCATGAAAGCGACGGAGACGTCTCCGAACCGGCATGAGTTGTTGCAAAACTCTTTGAATGTCTTAACGGCCGCATAGCACTCCTTCCTTTTATAGGCACCGTGACTTTCAAAATAACCGATAACATCAACATCCTTGTTCAGCGAAAGGAAAGAGAAATCCTTCTTAACGGATTGGATGTACCGGAAGCAGCGGATCTCCTCCACCATCAACTCTACAGTCTGATTGAAACGCCGCTCGACATCATTGCAAGGTTTGTTATAAGTGGTGAGATTCAAATGCTCCTCTTTCAAGTATTTGCCATCAGAAATCATGATAGGAGGCATGTATTCGAGCGAATACTCTGTCATACCGTCAGGTCTCTCAACTCTCTTGACGATTACTCTGCCATTCTCTTCCATAGCATCTTGATGTCTTTACGTGAAACAAGCTGTTCTCTCTGTCCGGGACGGACTTGGACGACTCCATGCAATCTGCTGCAGAACTAACCGGATATCTAACCCATAAACTCCTGGAACCTGGAGGAGTGGAATCCATTCGTCCCACATGATAGATTCTTTTCTCCAAGCGCTGTCGACGTCAGTCATGGCGTAGAGATAGTGGACACCCAGACACAAGGTCCGGACACAGTTCCTCTTCAGAAAGACCAACGACCATGAACGGCCTTTCCCCGTTGCGTCCATGACGCCCTTTAGGGTATAAGTCGGTTCGCCGATGATGGGGAAGTGGTAGATGGGATTGGATCGACAGGTCCTTTTCAGAAGATTACGCAGCGATATTTCACGCTGGCCGGCATAGTACTTCAGCAACTCATCTACTGATATTGACAGCAGATCGGATGCTTCACGGACAGACAGTATCCTGTCCAGTCCGCCAATCAAAGATTGTTTCCGTTTCATAAAATTTGTATTTAATTCACCCAAATATGGAACGGAATCTTGAATAGAACACAGAATTGCAGAAGGGGCAGTTTTGGAAAACTAGCCCCAAAAGCCTCTAGGAAACATCTTTTGCAAATTCTGCAAAAGAAATTCAACCGCAAAACTTATAAGTACATCAAAACTCTGTATATCAACGTGTTAATATAGCGTTAATATGCCGTAAAAGTACCCCGTGGTAGAAATGTGGTAGAAAAACTTGCAAGAAATTGGACATTCTCGAAATATCTTCGAGAGATTTATTGTAATTCGCTAAATATTAATTGAAAATCAATACGAAAATCGGCACTTTTTCGCATTGTGCAGAACTTTGCAAATCATTGATAATCAATTAGTTAAGTGAGATTATTTTCCGATGCACAACGCTTAACCGTCTGAGAGTCAATATAAAGCATTTTCTTGGGCCTATTTTGGGCGCCGAAGTTGCACAAAAACGCGCACCATTTCCGGCGGTCGTCACCATAACGGAGATGGGCAATGCAAATATATGCATATTATGTGATGTCGTCAAAAAAGTTTAACGACGTGTTGGTGCTCACACTGAATTCTTCACAGAGACTGTCGAGTTGCATTCTCAAAAATGATTTTTTTTACAATAATACCCTCATGAAATGACCTGAATGAGCAATTTTGTCGGATACGAGGTGGCTTATATGGTAATTTTGTCGATTAATGGATACTCCGACGGAGTTCGGCTTCTGTTATGCTCAATATCTTTCCATCAGGGAGGGGAATAGGCTTGGATGGAAGTTTCCAATCTTTGATTAAGGCCTTCCTTGTCTCGTGAAACAAGCGAGATAACTCATAGCATAATTCTACGGTGTGAAGGAACTATGCTCGGAATTCATCAAAACTCAATTGCGAGAAATTAAGGTCGTTCTTGACTCTGTCACTATATAATTCTATATATCCCTGAACCTTTGCTGCAGGAGTTTGATTCTCTCCATCAAGGCATCGAAAGCCATAGCTTCGCCATAGATGTAGCCATTGACCATGTTATCATTGTAATCACGCCTATATGCATCCAGCGTTTCGCCTTCAGGCACGAACTTGATGGCAGCAGGGTAGTCCAGATCATAGTTGACATAGCCAAGTTGATAAAACTTGCGGCGGTGCTCCACAATGGCCTGGTATAGGGCAGTGTCTTCCAGAGCGGCTTTGCCATAGTTTGTGTCCATCAGTTTTTCGAGATCGTAAAGATGGCGGCTCATCCGTCTGGAGCGAGGTTTCTCTTTTTGGAATTCCTCGTTCAGCAGGAAGGCCTTTTCAAGAAAAGTCCTGGAAGGCGTAACTGTGCGAATGTCCACAGATAAGGCCTCATCAAGTTCCGGAAACTGGTTGTGTATGAGCGTAGTTATCGGTTTCGCTTCAAACGGCTCTGACATCGACAGGCAACTGATCTCGATCTTCACTCGAGGCAGGATATCGCCGTCATACGCGGGGAAGACGCTGTCATAGTTGACAAGGATAACAGTGGGGTCACTATCGGCATCAATTGGCTTAGGACCTTCTGCCGCAGGCTGTGTGGTCTGATTCTCGACAGTAAACCCAACAATACCCATCTCCGAAAGACGCTCATCCAGTTCTTTTGACAGCGTGCCATGGATATACTTGCGAGAGGCTTTGCGAAGATTCTTGAGCTGCGTGTTATTTTCAGCGGCAGCACAAGATAGTTTCCTCACTTCAAGGAAGAATTGCCGGCCAAGAGACAGGTCAATGTCTTCACTGAAACGCTCAATGATTGGCCATCCCTTGCTGATGGACGTTCCGCCTTTGAAAAGCAGATAGTCACTGCAGGACGTTGAGAACAGCGCTTTGAGGACTGCTGTTACCCACCAATCCTTTTCAACTGCGCGGTCTTCAATATTTTTGCTTGCCGCAGTGGTTTGAACGGCCGCAATGCGTTCGGGCATATCGAGTTTTTGCCAACGAGTCATTGTTTGATGGTTTTAAGCGTTCTGACGAATATTTTACGAATCCAAGAAGGCATTACAGCTAGGTCCTGTTCTATTGTATCTGGCTCCGGATGTCGTAGGATGATGTCTTGTATGTGGATAAAATCGTCTTCCGAGAAGTTCTCTTCTCTGATTGATTTCAGCGCTTGAACAATCAGGCTAGTGTAACGTCCTTGGACTGCGAAATTCTTTGGAACGGCACGGCGGAATGTGATGGTTCGGCTCCCAAGTTTGATTATTCTTGCGGATCCGGAAGTGAGGAACACTGCATTCATTGGCACTTGAGTGGACAGGCCAAGGATATTCTGGGCTGTGGCCCCAGTAGGAATCACCTGCGCATTGTCACGGCGTGCAATGGCCTTTGCAATATCTTCAATAGGGGGATAGACCAGACCAAAACGGGTTTCCTCTGTTTTGAGATATACGCCCCTGGAAAGATGATGTATGATACCATCCTTAGCCAAGTCCGATAGGATTTGGCCAACGTATTCATCATCAAACTCCTGGAAGCTGTTATTGAAGAACAGAGTCCCGTTCTGAGCCTTCTGAATTCGCGATTTGATGATGTTTATGATCTTGTTTTCCTTTGCCATAAGAGAACTTTTACTAGGTAATTTTTGCAAAAATACCGATAATTTCTCAAATGTACAAAATTCGGAGCATTGTCACCCGCTTGTTAGTTATCTTTGTAACTCAACCATAAATTGAACAAGCCATGGCAGGTAAATGTAAAGAAATGAACGAAATCAAGCAAGTGTTGCGTCTCCACTTTGATGGAGAATCAAACCGGTCGATAGGCCGTAAACTGGACCTGTACAATGGTACGATCAACAAGTACATCACTCTGGCAGAGTCTTGTGGGATACCCATACCAGTACTTCTGGCCATGGAAGGAAGGGGGCGCTGAATATAGACACCAGCGCCCTGCAGATAATTAGATCCTGCTCCACCAAGCGCGGAGAAGACCATGGTACAACCGTACCCCATTGGGTTATGAATGCTTTCTGTATCATAAGTCATCAATTTCTATTTCTTGATTCACTATCAATTTCCATTTCTTGTCCACTTCGGCGTTATCAACCGATGTGCCCAGTCTGAGCGGCACTGCTTTTATTCTCATACCTCCGGCTTTTATCAGGGCGAGCAGACCGTCGGCGATGGCTTCTTCTCCCAATACACAGTCCAGTAGGTAGCCTAGACGCTGGAATACGGGAGCGGAAGCGACCTTCAGGAAATCGCCGTCCATCTTGGTGAAATCCAGCTTCAGAGACAATTCTTCCAATACCGTTGCTGCCCTCGTGAGACCACCGATGTGATCCTGATATGCTACCATGTCCACTGCCGTCAGTTCAGGGCAGGAAATGTTCAGCCAGCCGGCAGGTACCTCCAGGCGTTCGATATAAGACATTGAGATTTCCCTGCGCTCGGCATAACGGATGGCATAGCCTTCGCGCTCCTTGTCTCGTAGAACAGGTGGCTCAACCATCACCTGGAAGCCCATCGGTGCCTGGTGCGCTGCGCCGTGGCGCTCGGCGGCACTAAGCAGTGAGACGTAGTATTTCCGCTGGAGATACTGCATCATCCGGTCCAGATACACTTCCTGCGGCACTGCCTTCCATAGACGGTATTCCTCGGGCACGACCACATAAAAACTGCGGCAAGGGGAGAATACCCGGCCTTTGGCCACGGCGCGATGCAAGGACGTGGCGACGGTAGTGGCGGACATCGAGGGAAAGGCCTTCCGTACATCCTCTTTGGAGAATGTGTATCGGCCGCTCGGAGCCAGTCCTTCTATCCAGTCTGCAATGCTCATAGTTTTACGTATTTATTCTATTCACTTGCAAGGTTAGACAAATTTTGTATAATATCGCAAGTAAATGGAAAATATTTGAATGCTGTTTCTGAAGTAATTGGACAATTATAAGGCATATCTAGCTTACATATATACATATTATGTGATGCCGTCAAGAAAGTTTAGCGACGTGTTGGTGCTCATACTGAATTCTTCTCAAAGACTGTCGAATTGCATTTTCAAAAATGAAATTTTTTACAATAATAATCTCGTGAAATGCCCGAATGAGCAATTTTGTCGGATAAGAGGCGTTTTTTAGGGTAATTTTGTCGATTAAGAAGAGTTTTGGCTTATTTCCTTGTAAGATTGACAACCGGCAAGGGGCCGGTGGAAGTTACATCAAATGATCGTCTTTATTGGAGCACATGTGATAAGCTCTGGCTTATTCATCTTTAGAAAAGCCTACCGCAAATGTTTGCTCCGTTTTATTCTGATTCGCTGTTTGCAATCACAATTGGAGGCATCTGCCTACTGACTTTATCCATAAGTTCCTTGTCTTCACGGTAGTATTGGCATTGGTGGGCGTATTGTGGCTCTGGATTCTCTGGCGTGCCGTATTTTTTATAGAGACAGCAGAAGATTGGATCTAAGCGGAGGCCGACCTCGTATCCACTTCGGTGGTATTTGCAGAATTGGCAAGTTCGCACTTGGATTCCATTCTGAATCGCTGCCATATATCCGAACTCATAAGGAGAAGGGGAATTCAGGTAGAAACAGTCGATGCTGGCCTCGAAAATAGCTTTGTCATTATCTTTCGTGTGAACCTCTCTGCATGATTTGGGTTCGTCCATATTAGTAACGAATGCCTTTCCGCTGCGGAATAGGTAGAATCGTTGTATGTCGCGTTTCTCCAACGGTTCAGGTGAAGAGGCTTTCTTCTTGAAGTTGTGGAACTTGGCGAACCCGATCGTTTCTATGTCCCTGATATAACCGAATTGTGTGTCAGGGTTTTCAACAATAGGCGAGCTCAAGAGTGATTTGATGTCCTCTTCTGTCTTTATGCGGATTTCAATGATTCGCAGCCCTGACTGGAGCTTTTGGTCTGTGCTCTTATGCGATACTTGAATCTCTATTAAGACCGGCTCCCGATTAGGCTTCTCTGAGCTGGTAAGCAGCAGGTCAGCAATGTAGTCATCTACTGATTGTTCCTCAATGCAGGTGTCATAAAATTGCTTCAGGTCAAATGTGTCCAGTTTCCATTCGTGACATTCTTCTGGCTTAGCGAAAGGACAGGTGTCTTGATCTGAGCATTTGACTTCGCGGTAGTAGCCGACCTCAAACGCGCCTTCTCGGTCGAACTTCTCTTTAATCAGTCGCTTGGCCAATTTGTGGAGATAGGTCTCGTTTCCGCAATTGTCCTCATCGCCACGATGAGCAAAATGGCGGGAGCGCACTTTACCCATTCTAGGAATCATGCCGGCATCGCAGTTCAGACAATGATAGGAATGGGCGTGTCTATCTTCTATTGAAACTTCGTCAATGCATACTAGATGGTTTTGCTCATCAAGAGCATAGTGATATTTAATACCAGGCATGGTAAGATTACTTTTAGCTGTTGGGAATCAAATCCAAATGTGCGTCAAGGATAACGCATATACGGGAGAGGATGTCCACGCCGGTGGAGTACTTGCCCTGTTCAATGCGGGAGAGGTTGGCAGCATCAATACCTGTGAGCAGGGCCAGATCGCGTGCTTCCATCTTTTTGGCCTCACGAAGTTCCTTGATGCGCTTACCAATGCGAACACGCTCGGCTTGTCGGTTACCGGAGTCCATGCCCATTGATGGCACGGCATTAAGTAGAAAATCTCGGCTGATGCGGCTTGCCATCTGTTCTTTGTTATCGGAGAAGTTCCGGTCGAAGATGAATTCAATCAAGTGGAGGACATAGGCCTTGTATTCATCGCTGTCGTACTTGGCAATGTCTGACATGATTTTGAAGAGTTCGCCATCTGGCGTCTGTACCTCAACAAAGTGCCTGTCGAGGATCTGGGCGCGAGACCTAGTCTCGGTCGCCATAAATTTTTTTAGATTCTTGTCCATAATTTTCCAAGCGTTTTTAATGTGGTGCACCCCACAGGAAAATTTAACTTTGGGCAAATTTACCAATTGGATTTTCTGCATAGAGAACTTTGCCCCACACCACTGGCAAACCATTCCTTTGTATATCATTATATTTCTCCATTTCCGCCCAATTGCGATCAATGTAACTTATACTGTGTCCAATAGAGTCAATAAATCTACTACATCGGTGACATTGGTAAAAATTATCCTGAGAGGGCGAAGGAAATTGTGAAGATATTTTCCAATACTTCATCCGGGAAGTTTTCGTCCACTATTGCACCGAGATGGAAGTAGGGAGAACGTATTACGAAGATTTCGGAAATAATCTTGCCGCACCGAAATATTTCGTAAATTCGCATCAGAAATCAGCGGGCTGCTGCAACACATAGCAGCTTTATGGAAATTACCGACATTGTTACGTCCGATTAACGGCTGCATATGAGCTCGCAACGGACATTGCCGAGGCTGTAAAGCGCATTTTTCCCCAACATAAAAATCAGATACGACTTTTCGGATGGTGATATAGATTGGGAGGAAGACTTTAAGATCCGCGATGGACCCTCAGCCCCTGCGTTTTATCGGAGGACGGTTTTATGACCAAAGAGAAGGAATGCTGCTGGCTCCAGACCTAAGATGCATTGGAAGTACTGACAATGGCGTACGTTGAAGGGCTTACTGTTTTTATGAATAGTTGATTTCTCGCTGGTCTTTCTGTGTCGTGTATCAATAATAATTTAAATTTGCAAAGAGGAATTAAAATTATATGCAGTCAACTACAGTATTCAAAGGAAAATGGTGGCTACCAGATAAAGAAGATGATAAAGTTTCTGGCATGTTAACATACCTACAGGGTGAAACACTTGAACTTGAACTGATTGGAAACTTTAGAGATTCAGCACAAGATGCTTTATCGCTTATGTTTCAAGATGACAGGATACCTGTTATATTTGGCCAGGCATCTGACGGTTCAAACATATCATTATTCGATTGTGGCTGTTACATTCATAGGACTTATATAGCTGATTTCCCCATTGTTAAATATACTCCGAGGGCAATTGCTGTCGGGATTCACATCACCGACATAAATGAAAAGCGATTCTTTAAGGCAATCGTAAAAATTCCAGAATTATCATATTGGCTGTTCCCTGAGACCATTGAACAAAAATATTTTTTTGAGAATGATAAGGTTAAAAGTGTTAACGTCAAAATGGATAAATTGACAGAAACAGAACGCACAGCTGCTAAAACATTTCTCAACAGTGGTTTTACTTTTTCGTTGACACGCGATGCTCATTTTGATAACAGCGGATCAATGTTTTCTGCGCGGTTTGAACAGTTTACATCATTAAAAATTGAATCGAAAAGCGACTCTTCAATAAAAGGATTCTACGAAAAAGCTGTTCGGTTTGAACGTTTTTTATCACTGGCGACCTTCAGAGATGTTGCATATTCCGAACTGTCTCTATATTCAAATGATTGCTGTAAAACTATTGGCAAGGACACGGTAATATATGACCCAATAAGGATAGACCCAATATTTCATAAATCACCGTGTGAAAAGAAAATTGAGAGTATTAATTTTCTTTTCAACTATGACGATATAAAAGATAAATACAGCTTCGCTATCAAAAAATGGTTTTCCGAAGATAAACAATTTGATGCAATTCGCGGCCATATGTTGGAGTCTATTGATTACAAAGGGCATTTCTCATATATGAATTTTCTTATTGTGATTCAGGCTATTGAGGGCTATGGGTGGAGATACAGGAAATCTGAATGTAAAGTAACGGCTGACAATAGATACGCCCAAGCATTGAAAAACGGCAAAAAAATGAGATAAATAGAATCATCCTAAATGACATTCTAACAACATTGATATCTGAATATAACGACATATCGTGTATCAACAAGAACATGAAGATAGCAGCTGCCGTAGATTCAAGACATTATTATTCGCATTTGACAGAAAAACCGAAAAAGAACAAATTGGAAGGAATTAAACTCTTTGAACTGACTCAGGACTTACGGAGGCTATTATTCTGTTGCGTTATGACATACTTAGGGTTTTCCAATACAGAAATTCAAAAATTTACAAGTGGAACTAATAATATTGCATTCCGAGGGAAGTAGAGTCGATATCTGTATCCGGTAGGCAGATTATATCCACGTCAATGCTTAATCTGCGTAGCTGCTGCTCAAGAATCAGTATCAGTGATATGCCACCCTGATAAAAGGGCATCCGGATTTAACAATCAGTGCTACCAATGAATATGCGAATTCCCTTCTCAATCAGATTCTTGTCAGGATAATTCATTTCGGACGAAACGCTCTCAATCCATCCTTCTGTAAAACATTCTTTACTTAGGGATTGCCGTTAAATGTTTTCAATCTGCGCGAAGCAGCGGGCGATCCCTTCAATTTCCGCGTCCGACTCATCAAAATTCCAGTTTTATATCTGTTCCGGTCGTTTCGGCCGGTTTTTTTGTCTGTTTTTCATGGCGAGGATACAGTTCCCCCGCAGCTGCAACCGCTCGACAACAACTCGCGTATGGCCCTGCTGCAGATATTCCATACAATCCTACCCGTGTTATTCAGCGTATAGGACGAATCAATCGTATCAACAAGAAGATGTTCGACAAGTTGTACATTTACAACTATTTTCCAACTGATATTGGTGAGCAGGAGACCCGAACTAAACAGATTTCCACACTGAAAATGGCTATGATTCATGCTATTATGGGGGAGGATACTAAGGCTCTCACAAGCGATGAACAGCTCAATGCTTTCTTTAAGGAAAGATATCGTAAGGAATTGGCATCGAGTGAAGAACTTTCTTGGGACACAAAATACCGCCGCATCCTTGATAGCGTCAAAAATACAGACATCCATCAGGAGGCTCTGGACATTCCGCACAGGGCTCGCATTGGCAGGAATGCGGAAAAACCTATTCAGGGTGTCCTTTTATGTGGCAAGAAAGGCAACGATTTCGTCTTCAAGTTGGGACAGCATGATGATATAAATCCAATCTCCATAAGCGCAGAAGATGCTTTTGGACTCTTTGAGGCCGACGAAAGCGAAAAACCTCTCGCCGTTAGCAATCAATTTGAGCCCGTGTATCAGGCAGTCAAAGCCAGGCTCTTCAAAGACACAGTTGACACCGAAGCTGAACGTAGCCGACGTGAAGCATTCTCCATCATAAAAGCTTGGATGAAGAACAAGATTCTTTCAAGTGACTATCTTGAAGACTTGTTACTACTAATGCGCAATGACGGCCTTACCGGAGAGGAGGTTCGCTTTATCAACAAGTTGTCCATTAAGGATGCAGATAAACTACCTAAGAAAATCACGCCGGACTATATCAAGCGCTGCATCATCAAGATGAATGCTGTGGACGAAGGTGAGGAGGCCCTAATTTTAGCAGAAGAAATCAAATAAAAAATCACAATAGACTATGCAGTTCAATAAATCATATAACCGTCAGGAATTCGTGAACTTCCTTCGCGATTCTTTTCTTCCTGATGATTTCCAACCCATTGAAACTCCTGTTAAGCTGCACACGCAGACTAAATACACCGGGTCAGTCACCAAGCTCGGCGCCTGTCCATCCCTGGATCTCGTAGTCTATGAGATTCAGCATCATTCCAAGAATGATGCTCGCGTGGGACTCTCAAAGGAAGCGTTTCGTGTTCTAGCGGACGAGTGGGAAGACCGTGCGTTGGTGATTTTTGTGCCGGAGGAATCTGCTTCAAATTATCGCTTTTCGTTGATCACTGTAGATTTGGATATGACCGACACCGGCAAACTGAACAAGCGTTACTCCAATCCACGTCGCTATTCCTACTATCTGGGGACTGGCATTGCTACGCACACGCCTGTCCAGTTTCTTATCCAGAAAGGTCGCGTAGCCAATGAAGAAGACCTAAAAAACCGCTTTTCAGTTGAAGTTCTTACCAAAGCCTTCTACAATGAACTTTCCGATTGGTATGCCTGGGCAGTCCGTATTGTTCGTTTTCCGAACAAAATTGACGACTCCTATGACGATGATAAATTCAATGCTGAGGCTACCATTCGCCTGGTCACCAGGCTTATATTCGTTTGGTTCTTGAAACAGAAGCATCTTATTCCAGATGAATTCTTCGACGAAAAGTATATAGCCGATAATCTTCTGAATAGTTTTGAGCCCAATGCCATTGTAAATCTCTTTGGGAAATCCGAAGAGAGCTGTTACTATAAAGCTATTCTTCAGAACCTGTTCTTTGCAATGCTCAACAGTCCGATTACACCAGAGGACAAGGACACCATCAGTGAGCGACGTTTCAGGAATGGACGCAGCGACTATGATAACAATAAGCTGATGCGCTATGAATCAATGTTTGCCAATCCAGCACTCTTTGTCGAGTTGGCAAACAAAACGGTACCATTCCTTAACGGTGGTCTTTTTGATTGCTTGGATGACAAAGACAACGGCAATTATGTTGATGGATTTTCAGATAGAGAAGCCGTACAACGCGCACTGATAGTCCCTGATTACCTGTTTTTTGGAGACACGGTCGGCAAAAATATTGACCTGTCAGAGTGGTATGGTGATGCCTCCAAGAAGAAAGTTAGCGCTTCAGGCATCATAGATATCCTTAAACGCTATAATTTTACAGTAGAAGAGAACACCCCTTATGACCAGGAGGTTTCCCTTGACCCTGAACTTCTGGGCAAAGTCTTCGAAAACTTGCTGGCCAGCTACAACCCCGAGACTAAGACAACTGCACGAAAGCAGACGGGGTCATTCTACACACCTCGTGAAATCGTGCAATATATGGTGGACGAAAGTATCATCGCCCATCTCAACAAAACTGTGGGTAAAGACCTTGAACCGGAGTATCGCAAGCTTGTAAGCTACACAGATGAAATCCTTAACTTGACGCAAGAGCAGAAGTCCAGTATAATCAACGCCCTTTATGACTGCAAGGTTCTTGATCCGGCCTGCGGTTCTGGCGCTTTCCCGATGGGCATTCTTCAGCAGATGGTTCACATCCTTTCCGAACTTGACCCAAGTAACGAAATGTGGGAGGAACTTATTCTTAATAAAGCCATACAGGAGAGTGATGATAAGGATATTCAACTTACCCAAGATGAAAAGGAAGAGAAACGTCGTGATATCGAGCGTAGCTTCAATGAAAGCCTCAACCACCCGGACTATGCCCGTAAACTATATCTCATAGAGAACTGTATATATGGCGTAGACATCCAGCCTATTGCTATCCAGATATCCAAGCTCCGCTTCTTCATCTCTTTAGTGGTTGATCAGAAAGCGAATAGCAATCCGGTGGAGAACTTTGGAATCCGACCTTTGCCGAATCTGGAAGCAAAATTCGTAGCTGCCAATTCCCTGATAGGGCTCAAGAAGAATAACTCTCTCTTCGTTACCAATATCATTGATATCGAGGAACAGTTGCAAAAGGCTAATCATAAGATATTCAGCGCCAAGACCTATAAGACCAAGCGTAAGTATCGTGAAATCCTGAAGACCCTTAGGCGTGAGATGGTGGAGGAACTTGCAGAAATTGAGATCATCTCCAATGATCAGATTGAGCAGCTGGCTTCCTGGGATATGTTCGACCAGAACAGCTTCGCATCCTTCTTTGACCCTGAGTGGATGTTTGGTGTATCGACCGGCTTTGACATCGTAATAGGAAATCCGCCGTATATTCAGTTACAGCTAAACGGCGGTGAGCTTGGAAGGATGTATGAAGACAGTGGTTTCCAATCATTTACGAGTACTGGAGATATTTATTGCCTGTTCTATGAACGTGGTCATCAACTGCTGAAAGCAGATGGTCATCTGTGCTATATCACATCTAATAAATGGATGCGTGCTGCATATGGCGAAAAGTTGAGAACATTCTTGTCAAGCAAAACAAATCCACTGCTCTTGATTGACTTTGCCGGTGTGAAGGTTTTTGAGAGCGCAACGGTAGATACAAACATCTTGCTTTTTGAAAAAGCGAAGAATGCTCACCATACCATTTGTGCAGCCACAAGTAAACAGAACCGTGATAGCTTAAAGAATTTGAGCGTTTTTGTGCAGCAGCAGGGCACTTTCTGTGACTTCTCCGGAGGTGACAGCTGGGTGATTCTGTCTCCGATTGAACAGAGCATTAAGCGAAAGATTGAAACTGTAGGGACTCCTCTGAAGGATTGGGATATCCAAATCAATTATGGAATTAAAACTGGGTATAATGATGCTTTTATCATCTCCACTGAGAAACGTAATGAGATATTGGCAAATTGTAAGACTGAAGAGGAGCGCCGAAAAACTGAGGAATTAATCCGACCTATTCTTAGAGGCCGCGACATAAAGAGATATGGCTATAACTGGGCGGAGCTCTGGCTTATCAATACTCATAATGGTGTAAAGGGGCGTATCCCGCGAGTCAGAATTGAAGATTATCCTGCTATTAAGGCTCATTTGGACCACTATTGGAGCAAAATCAAGGATAGAGCAGATCAAGGAGACACTCCGTACAACCTTCGTAACTGCGCTTATTTGGAGGAATTTTTTAAGCCAAAGGTAATGTACCCGAACATGACCAAGTACATTCCATTTTATTATGACTCTCGGGGGTTCTATCAAAACGACAAATCCTTTATGATAACCGGTCGCCACATCGCCTTTTTGACGGCTTTTCTGAATTCATCAATCTTTAAATTCTGTTTTCTCAACAATTTCCCGGAGTTACAAGGAGGAACCCGCGAACTACGTAAAGTGTTTTTTGACAAAATTCCTGTTATTCAAATAGATGACCAGTTGAATGAGCGGTTTGCGTCTCTGATATTAGAGATACAAAATAATCCTACTGTGGAGAAGGCGAAGAGTATTGATAAGTTGTTGTTTGATGTCTACGGTCTTACTGATGCCGAGAGAGCTATAATTGGATTCATTGAGATTCAATGACCTTAATTTCATCCACGGTCAATCCATAGACTTTGTATATTTCTCTGTCTATCAGAGCTTCGTAGTTCTTCGCATCCTCTATATTACCAAGGATCGAATCGACATACCCCTCAAATAGTTTCTGTCTCTCAACATTCAATTGAGCGATAGAAAGCTTTAGAAAGTTTGATTTTTGACCGATCTTTGCATTACATCCAAGATTACCTGTAATATGACCAAGCAACCACTCCGATACTTTAGAATTCAAGAAGGCTAGAAGACATTTCGATGAATAATGTTGAGTTATCAGCATGTACTCATTACTTGAAAGGAAAACCCCTGATTCAGCAAAAGAATATTCAGCGCCGTCTTGAAATTGACCATATACTATTTTCGGTTGAAAGAAATCCTCCAAATAAGCGCAGTTCCTTAGGTTATATGGAGTATCTCCCTGATCTGCCCTATCCTTGATTTTATCCCAAAACTGGTCAAGATGAGCTTTAATAGCAGGATAATCCTCAACCCTTATCCTCGGAATTCTCCCTTTTACTCCGTTATGTGTATTGATGAGCCAAAGATCCGCCCACTCATATCCATACCGCTTAATATCCCTGCCGCGAAGAATAGGTCGAATAAGTTCAGCCGTTCTTTTCCTTTCATCTTCGTTTTGACAATTGGAAAGAATCTCATCTCTTTTTGAGGTAGTAATGATGAAAGCGTCATTGTAACCTGTGAGAACGCCACGGTTAATGTTGATGTCCCAATCCTTCAAGGGTGTCCTAACCGCCTCAATCTTCTTCTTTATGCTCTGCTCAATTGGAGATAAGATTACCCAGCTGTCACCTCCGGAGAAGTCACAGAAAGTGCCCTGCTGCTGCACAAAAACGCTCCGTCTTATTCCTCCATATTCAACTTCATATAACGGGCAAGGGTATTTCTATCCACCTTGCAGATTTTTGCAACTTTACGTTTAGAAATACCCTGTTTCAAGAGTTCAGTAATCAGTGTTTCCTTGCCGGAAAGCTTGTATCGGTCAGGTGCATTCTTTCTACCTTTAGGACGTCCAAGAATGACTCCTTCTGCTTTCTTCCTGGCCAACGTCTCTTTTGTTCTCTGACTGATAAGGTTTCGCTCTATCTCCGCCGAGAGTCCAAAAGCAAAGGCCAGCACTTTGCTTTGGATGTCCTCGCCCAGCCGGTAATTATCCTTGATTGTCCACACTTTGCACTCTTTGGTCATACAAATGTTTAAAATTTCCATAATCATGAAAAGATTCCTGCCTAGACGGGAAAGTTCTGCACAGATAATCAGATCATCTTTTTTTACCATACGAAGAAGAATCCCTAGTTGTCGCTTATTATAAGCCTTGGTTCCGCTTATAGTCTCTTCAATCCATCCGTCAATTGTAATAGAGTTTCTCTTGCAAAAGTTGTTGATTTCGAATCTTTGATTTTCAACAGTCTGCTTATCACTGCTTACTCTGATATAACCGTAAATCATATGCTGATAAATTTTATAGTGGCTCATTGACATAAATCTACAATGAATATAATTACGCTTCGGCCACTCTTCGTGCATTTCGCCTCGCGGCTTCATTCCCTTAGAATATCCTCCATTAGCAGCAAGGTATCAGCCGAATTCCTGCAGTCAGTCCACAGATATATTCAATAACGGAAGCTAAACTTCCAAACCAAACGCCCAGCAAGACATCCGGCATCTCCGCATCCACTCCGATGCCGAAAGACTTGCCTTAATGGGGCAGAGCGGAACCGGAAGTTTGACGCTCTCCGCTGCGCTCCGACCGCAAACCTCCGGCCTTCCAAACTCGCTCCGCTCGATAACACAGTAGCGGTGTCGAGACTTCAGCCTTTCTCCGTTTCTCTCCGAAAGCCAGAAGACTCGACCATTTCCTCCCCCACAGCCCCACAGGGGGCATAACCGACACCGCTCCAAAAGTGCAAAAACAACCCTTGTTCCTCGAATACCGCAGCATAACATAATCTATCGAGATTGTGTTATGCGGCTCCTCTATAAGAACGCGAAGGTCCGTCCTTCGAAAGACGCCCTGACGGGTTGGCCGGCAATAACAGGAATTCGCTTCTCTAGCCACCGGCCTCCTGATTCCGCACGATTGTTAAATAGAATTCTACATACAATCCATTGATAAGGAAGTCATTTCACATACCTTTGCAAAAAATCATGTTAATAGCATTATGGCAACGACAATTGGAAAACTTATTGAGGAAGAAGTCAGGAGACAAGGCCGCAGCATCACCGCCTTCGCAGATGAAATTTGTTGTACTCGCACCAATGTTTACGACATCTTCGGACGCAATAAAATGGATGTGGCTCAGCTTGAACTTATTTCAAAGGTATTAGGCCACAATTTTTTTAAAGATCTGGCAGAAAACCCTGCTCTGGCAGACGCAAATAATCCCGAAGTTGAAAAAGACCTTCAGAATCGTCGCGCGGTGGCGCAGTTTTTCGATGTAATGCCAAAGGTGCTCAGGAATCTTAACATCGAGACCAACATCGTGATGCCAATCATGAAGAATGAATTCAACGATCCTCTTCCCGATTACGGACTCACAGACTATGCAATCTTCTTTACTATCGGAGAACGACTTCTGGATAGATTTAATAACGAAAGCATTGCTTGTTTTGATGTCCAGACAGAGATTGCAACCGGAGGACATCCTATCGACATATGGCATAATAAAGTTCACCACAGTTGCTTCGCTGATGTTAAATTAGATTACAAGACTGAGCAAGAATGGGGAGACATTATTCTCTATCTCCTGAATTGCTGTATGCCTGTTATTAAAATTCATCATCAATAAGTCCCCTATGGAGCAAAATATCATCAATGTCTTTTCCGACGAGAAGGTTTGCGAGTACAAAGGCCGTCGTTACTATGTTCGTGACAATGGCGCCGTATATCGCCAGTGCCAAGATGATGGAAAACTTAGAAAGTGGGATGAGGAATGGACTTTCGGCAAGTTCGATCCAAATACAGGATATATGCTCATCGGTCAGGAGCGAGTCCACCGTATTGTTTGTACGGCATACCACGGAGAACCTGTCGGAGACCGAAATGTAGCAGATCATATTGATACCAACCGCTGCAACAATCGGCCTGAAAATCTTCGCTGGGTCACAAAGCTGGAAAACACGCTTCTTAATCCCATTGCTCGGGCAAAGATTGAACTAATTTGTGGCAGCATTGAAGCCTTCTTGGAAAATCCCAGTCTGCTTTATGGGCATGAGTCAGAAAATCCGAACTTCACGTGGATGAGAGCCGTCACCAAAGATGAATCAGAACGTTCTCTTGAACGTTGGAAGGAATGGGCTACAAAACCCATTGAAGAGCGCAAGGCTAAAGGAGAAAGGAAAGGCCCGGGAGAATGGATCTTCTCCGAAGAAGAAATGGCTGAAGCCCGTAAATGGAATGACGACTGGGAGAACCGTGAATACAAGTCCTGGTACCAGCAGAAGGCTGAGATTGAAAAAGAAACCCAACGCTATTACGAAGAGCGGTATGGCCTCAAAGATTCGCTTACCCCGGGCGCAAGACAGTTGAACTGGAAAACCCCCACAGAATTCGTATTGTGTCCTCAAAAATGTCAAGAATGCACATTGCAGGCATATATGGACAATCTCATCAAAGGAAAAGTCTTCACAAGGACGAAATATGGCGACGGAGGCGAGGTTCTGGATGCAGGATATAATCCCGCAGAAGATGCTGTCTATGTTCTTACCTATAAGGAAGACGCCATAAAACCCTGGGCTCTCTGCAAAATCACCCTTAAGGATGGTTACTTTGTCCATGAGAACCAGCACTCCTTCTTCGATGAAGACGGTGGTCAAAAGTACTTCACTCTCGCCATGGGCCGCGAATGGACCGGCGGTGATGTTTTCGACGACTTCTGCTAAGCCTACCTAAAAATCGCTTCCTGAATAACCTAGATACTGCCGGTCGCGACATCGCGAAACCCATTCCCAGGACGTTCCAGAACCAACTTTGACAAAGTTGCTGCGATTAGTGACAGAATCGTGACTAATCGCAACTAATCAGAACAAAAAAAATCCCAACACGTGCCTCACCGGTGGCTCACATACGACAATTATTACGGGCGAATACAACAATGCGTTAGATTTATTTATCTAATGTGACGCTTTACGTCTGGTAGTTAGAGCATATTTATTATTTGAGGAATTTATATAAATTATTCAGTAAAAGTTCATACCTTTAAAGAACTACAAATATGAACACCATGTTAATAGTTCCACTTCACAAGAATCTACGAATAAACGACACTGAATATATTGAAGACTTTACGTTTCAATCAGGAAATATAGTCCCAATATTTGACGTATTATCTATGCATGGATTAAACCAAATAATTGGACATGCGAAGTTCAATAATAAGGATTATGCAAATGTATACTATCGTGGAGAATGCAAACTTCATGACTCCCTTATTCCATCGTTATTTCGAGGTTGTATCAGAACATCAAAATCAAGAGAATTACATAGAGGCTGACCCAAAAGGTCAGCTTCTTTGTTTATAAGGATAGTATCTGAATGTGATGATAGATATTGCAGAGGACACCATTCGCATTATTCGCTCCAGATCATCCAAACGTTTCCTGCGTGCTGTTCGATGACCACTTGTCGCTGTCGGGCGCCCTCACGATACCCGTATCAGCTGGTAGACACGCATACTCAGCCCCTGTCATCCTCCCGCTATAGCCGCGTCAAATCGAGTAGGAGGAAAACGAAGTAGTTTTCTTCCTACTTTCGTTTTCCGACCTCTCACACCACCGTACGTGCGGTTCCGCATACGGCGGTTCTTTATTTTACGTGCAATCTGACATAGTAGTCCATCAGACAAGGGTAGCCTGCGGCACGGAGTTTATCGTTGGTTGCGGCGTGGTGCATTATACCTTCCGCATTTGCCCAATATCCCTTGCTGCTGTTGCCATAGATTCTTGCCCAATACGGCTTGATGCCGCATCGTATGAGATTCTTTACCCTTGTCTTGGGCTTCTTCCAAC
>ENA-OYYT01000073-OYYT01000073.1-human-gut-metagenome-genome-assembly--contig:-NODE-73-length-64091-cov-9.518162_pt1 | contig 64091 bp, 64 predicted proteins | sample MGYA00243251_ERZ653453 | MGnify/ENA primary metagenome ERZ653453 (study PRJEB26926, sample SAMN06165174) | human gut metagenome | biome: ENVO:00009003; feature: ENVO:2100002; material: ENVO:00002003...
CTACACCCTAGAGTTCGTCGGCAGCGTCAGATGTGTATAAGAGACAGATGTTATAATTGAGCAGAATGCTTGAACTAGAAATAGAATTAGAGGAGTGTATTTATTGTGTACAATTATTTAGTAGTTGGCTCTGGCCTTTATGGCGCAATCTTTGCTCATGAAGCTAAAAAAGCAGGAAAATCAGTGCTGGTGATTGACAAACGTCCAAACATTGCCGGAAATATTTATACAGAGAAAATTGAAGGAATTAATGTACATAAGTATGGTGCACATATTTTCCATACAAATAACAAGAGAGTATGGGAATACATTACGCAGTTTGCGGAATTCAACAGATTTACGAATAGTCCTGTTGCTAATTATAAGGGTGAATTATATAGCCTTCCTTTTAATATGTATACTTTCAATAAGATGTGGGGAGTTGTAACACCAGAGGAAGCTTCAGTAAAGATTGAAGAGCAGCGTAAAGAAGCTGGTATTACAGAGCCAAAGAATCTGGAAGAGCAGGCAATTTCTTTGGTAGGTCGTGATATTTATGAAAAGTTGATCAAAGGTTATACAGAAAAACAGTGGGGGCGTGACTGTAAAGATCTACCGTCTTTTATTATTAAACGTCTCCCGGTACGTTTGACATTTGATAATAACTATTTTAACGCACTGTATCAGGGAATTCCGGTAGGTGGTTATACTAAGATGGTAGCAAATCTTCTGGATGGCATTGAAGTACGTTTGAATATGGATTATCTGGATAATAAAGCAGAGCTGGATGCACTGGCAGATAAAGTTGTATATACAGGTGCTATTGATGCATACTTTGATTATAAGCTGGGAACATTGGAATACCGTTCTGTTCGCTTTGAAACTGAAACACTTGATAAACCGAATTTCCAGGGAAATGCGGCAGTTAATTATACAGATCGAGAAACACCATGGACAAGAATCATAGAGCATAAATGGTTTGAATTTGGTAAAGATGAAGATGGTAATGAACTTCCGAAAACAGTCATCAGTCGTGAATTCAGTTCTGAGTGGAAAACGGGAGATGAGCCGTATTATCCGGTAAATGACGAAAAGAATGGTGCACTTTATGCAGAGTATAAGAAACTTGCTGGTGCTGAAGAAAAAGTAATCTTTGGCGGTCGACTTGGCGAATATAAGTATTATGATATGGATGCAGTTATTGCGTCTGCATTGGATATGTGTGAGAAGGAATTACAGTAACAAAAGAAGGAGAATCTCCATGCAAACAACATTACTTATCATGGCAGCCGGTATTGGATCACGATTCGGCGGTGGAATTAAACAGTTAGAGCCGGTAGATGAAACTGGACATATCATTATGGATTATTCGATTCATGATGCAATCGAAGCCGGATTTAACAAGGTGGTTTTTATTATCCGTAAGGATATTGAGAATGAATTCAAAGAAGTCATTGGTGACAGAATTGCAGGTATCTGCAGCGAGCATAATGTGACTGTAGATTATGCTTTTCAGGATATCAATGATATTCCGGGCGTTTTGCCGGAAGGCAGAACGAAACCGTGGGGAACGGGACAGGCTGTTCTTGCGGCGAAGAATGTGCTGACCACTCCGTTTATCGTGATCAATGCGGATGACTATTATGGAAAAGAAGGATTCCGTGCGGTTCATGAATATCTGGTAAATGGTGGTCAGTCCTGTATGGCTGGATTTGTTCTGAAGAATACTTTGTCTGATAATGGTGGAGTTACCCGTGGTATCTGCAAAATGGATGCGGAGAACAACCTGACGGAAGTTGTAGAAACAAAGAACATTATTAAAACCACAGAAGGTGCGGAAGCAGATGGAATGAAATTAGATATTGATTCGCTGGTTTCCATGAATATGTGGGGACTTACTCCGGATTTCCTGAAAACGCTGGAAGAGGGATTTAAAGAATTTTTTGAAAAAGAAGTTCCGGCAAATCCGCTGAAAGCAGAATATCTGATTCCGACATTTATCGGAGAATTGTTGTCAGAAGGAAAGATATCTGTGAAGGCGCTGCGCACCAATGACACCTGGTATGGAATGACTTACAAAGAAGATGTTGCAGCAGTAAAAGAAAGCTTCAGTAAGATGCTGGAGAACGGTACATATAAGGGAGATTTATTCTCTGATCTGTAAGGCATGTAGCCACGGGAAACCGTGGCTATTGTGCTATCTGGCAAAAACTCAATTGACATTCTTAGCCCATTTTGTTATATTAAAATTACATATCTGGGAAAGTTCTTTAACCGTTCGGTTATCTAATCCCCATATGAAAAAATAAGAAAATATGGCGGAGAGGATAAGGCGGGACATGTAAGATATCGGCATTCTTCTTTGCCATCATAAGAAGGGAGAATGTGGATGCAGAGAAGAAAACTGGAAGAATTGAGTCTGATGGATGATTTCCTGTTTAATGCAATGCTGACTCATCCGGAAACAGGAGAGAAGTTTACCAATAAGATTCTGAAGCTGTTATTTAATCGTGAGTTCAAAAATCTGAGGGTAAGTGTACAGAAGGTTTATGCAGGGATGAATACAGATTTGCGAGGTGCAAGGTTAGATGTCTGTATTGAAGGAGATTGTGTAAGCATTGAAGGTGATGAGATCCCTTCGGTATATGATGTGGAACCGGATCAGAACAATAAGGCAAAAGATATTGCGGCGTTTCCAAGGCGGTCAAGATTCTGTCATGCAATCATTGACAGAAGGAGCCTGAAATCTGGAGAAGATTTTGGTAAGCTGAAGCAGGTATACGTCATCTTTATCTGTAATTATGATCCGTTTGGTTATGACAGAGTATTGTATACGATAAAGAACCGGTGTCTGGAAGAACCAGAGATGAATTATGATGATGGTGCTGAAACTATTGTGTTGTATACAAAAGGAACAAAGGGAACGATATCAGAAGGACTCAGACAGTTTTTGAATTACATGGAGAATACGGACCAGAATAATGCAGTGAATGAAGATTTGAAGGACATCCAGAAAATGGTGGATGTAGTCAAGCGAGACGGGGAGGTGTCATTACAGTATATGAAGAGTTTTGAACATGATCAGTTGATGTATGCGCAGGGTGAAGCTGCTGGACGTGAAGATGGACTTAGAGCAGGGCGTCTGGCAGAAATAAAAAACACAGAACGTGAAAAGAAGCGTGCTGATATGGCGCAGAGCCGGATTAAGGAATTAGAGGCAGAACTGAAGAAATATAGGAAAAAAACTACGGTGTAGGATAAGCTGTAACAAAGTAGATAGCCATGGGAAACTGTGGCTATTACGTAAATCCTTAAACATGAGTACTGGGTATCAAAAATCCCCGCATTTTAACGGGGATTGAGCATATTTTACAGAATAGATATGCACATTGAAAAATCAAGTTTTTTTGTATCGGCTTGGACATTCTTTCTGGATTCTGGGCGACCATGGAAGAAGATCATCAATAAACCTGAGATCTTTGTCATCCATATGCTGAGGGATATAATGCCGTGTGGACAAACTGAACTTCAGGAGTTCACACGGTATATTTTGAGGGCTGCTATATAGTTTATAACGAAAATAAAAGAAACGGAGTGAAGGGAAGATGAACTTATTAAAAATACATCATATTGCAATTATCGTATCTGACTACAAAGTTGCTAAGGATTTCTATGTGAACAAGCTGGGCTTCTCTGTCATCAGAGAAAACTACCGCCCAGAGCGTAAGGATTGGAAGCTGGATCTTCGTGTCAATGAATATACAGAACTGGAGATTTTCGCTGAGGAAAATCCTCCGAAGCGTGTGAACTATCCAGAAGCCTGTGGTCTACGCCATCTTGCGTTCTGCGTAGACAGTGTGGAACAGACAGTGAAAGAGCTGAGGGAATTAGGCATAGAATGTGAGCCGATTCGGGTTGATGATTATACCGGCAAGAAGATGACTTTCTTTCATGACCCGGACGGATTGCCGTTGGAGTTGCATGAGTAAAAAGGTGGACAAAATGATATTTTGCAAGGCCGAAAAAGAGGATTTTAATAGAGTCAATGGTAAGGTATATGAAGAGTTTTGAACATGATCAGTTGATGTATGAAGAAGGGCGCCTGGCAGAAATAGAAAATACAGAACGGGAAAACTCGCTTTACGTAAAAATGGTTTCATGATATCATTATTTTTATAAATGATGGTTACGTGGAACTTTTTTTCTTGGCTTGTGGAGGTGCTGGAATGACGGGAAAGAAAAAACTGCCAATAGGAATAGATATTTTTGAAAAAATGGACAGGGAAGAATTCTATTATGTGGATAAAACTGGGATGATCGAAGATCTGATACAGAACAGGAGTGAAGTGAATCTTTTTACCCGTCCGAGGCGTTTTGGTAAATCCTTAAATATGAGTATGATGAAGGCTTTTTTTGAAATTGGCGCTAGTCCTGCATTGTTCAAAGGCTTGAAGATTTCGGAGAGGAAAGAACTTTGTGAGAAATATATGGGACAGTTCCCAGTGATTTCTATCAGTTTAAAGAGTGTGGAAGGACTGGATTTTGAAGCAGCGAAAAAAGCCTTGAAGGATATTTTGGGCGAAGAGGCTGGCAGATTTTATTTCCTTACACAAAGCAGTAAGCTTACAAATGAAGAAATAGAATCTTATAAAGCACTGCTCAGGGTTGGTGAAACAGGAGATTTTCTGATGTCTGATACGGCAATGGAGAAAGCTCTTCTGAGATTATCATTGTTGCTTCATAAACATTATGACAAGCAGGTTATTCTTCTGATTGATGAATACGATGTGCCTCTGGATAAGGCATTTCAGTATGGATATTATGATGAGATGGTGTCTTTGCTCAGAAATATGTTTGGTAATGCATTAAAGACGAATCCGAATCTGTATTTTGCTGTGCTGACAGGATGTCTGAGAATTTCGAAGGAAAGTATCTTTACTGGTCTTAATAATCTGAAAGTGCTGACGCTTACGGATGTGAGATTTGATGAATATTTTGGATTTACGGATACAGAAGTAAAAGGCATGCTGGAATACTATGGATTATCTGGACATTATGCAGAAGTGAAGGAATGGTATGACGGATATCGCTTTGGAAATGTGGAAGTGTATTGTCCGTGGGATGTGATCAATTACTGTGATCTTTTAAGAGCAGATCCGAATGCGCTGCCACAGGATTACTGGTCTAACACAAGTGGAAATGCAATGGTGCGCAGATTTATTGATAAGGCGGATACTCAGACTCGTGATGAGATTGAGCGGCTGATCGCCGGCGATGAGATCTTGAAGGAAATTCATCAGGAATTGACATATAATGAACTGGACAGCAGCATCGAAGTGATGTTGGGTTGATGGAGAAACAAATGATTACAAAGGTAAATTTTGGTAAGAGAATAAGTGATTTACGAATCGGGGGGGGGCAAAACTCAGCTCGTGAAATGAGCCTTGCGCTGGGACAGAACCCGAGTTATATTAATCGGATTGAAAATGGCAAAGCACTGCCATCGATGCAGGGATTTTTCAGTATCTGTGAGTATCTGCAGATCACACCGGGTGATTTTTTTAATGAGGATTCAGAAGCTCCGCGGGAAGTGCGGGAGTTGATGGAGAAGATTGAGAAGCTTACACCTGAACAGAGGACTCTGATCAGACAGGTAGTTGAGCAGTTTTTGGGAGAATAATTCCATAAAAGATAAGCAGGAGACCTTTACGGCCGCCTGCTTATCTTTTATATTGTGAGTAAATTTCTGAAATCAAACACATCTTCTTCATCCATCAGGCGTTCCATTTCATTGAGATTCGGATCGGAGTGTTCAAGTTCTCTTGAGAATCGATAGCAGATGGAAATCATATCTTCAAAGGTAAAATGACGGTCATTTTTTAACCAGGTTCCTACGGCAAGTTCGTGGATCATGAAGGTGCAGATGACAGCCATTTTGGCTTTGGCAAAGATCTGATCGTCATAAACAGCCCCACAGAAGTAGGTATAGATCCAGTAGAGGAGAAGCTGTTCTTCGTGAACCGTCCAGTCTGGATAATCGTGTGCGAAGGCGGCATAAATTTCTGTGAGTTCCGTATCATTTTGGCAGGAGCCATAGAGTGGAACGAGCGTTTTCCGAAGATATGTATGCCAGCCTGGGCGAAGAACCTCCATCTGTGGGATAACCGTGCGCCAGATCTGTTTGCTTAGAGCAAGCAGTGAGGCTCTAGCAGAGGTAGAATCTTTGCTGGGCTGTTCAGAAGATACCTGGCATTCGTCATTCCATTTCTGGATCTTATTCAGAAATTTCTCGCCATATCCGGATTTTTGATGCCGACCGCGGATATCTTCCCACTGGAACAGCTCATTTTTGTCCAGACTGAGCTGGAAATCATGTGCACATGCCAGAAGTTTCTGACGGCGTAATCTGACTGGTATGGAGCGATCCTGAATCACGGAGAAAAGATAATCTCTGGTGTCCATCAAAGCGGTAAAAAGAAAATAATCGAAGTCATCGTAAGTTTCTTCCGGTGCTGCGACTTCTCTGGTGAAGAATGTGATTTTTTCTTTGTGGGACAAAAAAATTCTCGCGGCTTCCGGGCAGGAGAGGGACAGGGAGTATTCACGCAGCCCTTCAAATTCTTCAATGTGACGTGGATATTTTCGACAGGTGTCGCATAACATATCTTTACCGGCTTCGCTGTAGATATCGCAGAGATTGTCTTCATTCAGAAATGCACAGCGTTTGTCATACTGACAGAAAAAATGTTCTTTCCAGTCGATGTCATTGTGAAGTCTGTTTCGAAAAGGACCTTTGAATCTACGGTATTTCTGGAGGCTTTTTTCATCGATCATGATTTGCCATCCGGCACAGCAGGTATCGGGACAGGCACCTGCGATACAGGAAAATTCTTTATAAAAAGTAGGTTTTGTTATCTGCATGTCTTGTTCTCCTTAACTTTATGTGCGATAATGTTCAGCAAAAGTATAACATTTTGTAGTGTAAACTACAATGAAAGGAGTCATTCATGGAACAATATATAAATAATGCACCGTTTGCATTGGTAATCGTGTTTTTGATCATAGGTTTTGTGTTCCTGATCAAAGGAGCAGATTTTTTTGTTGAGGGAAGTTCCAGCATTGCAAAGAAACTGAAAGTTCCTTCGATCATTATCGGTCTGACAATCGTTGCAATGGGAACATCCCTTCCGGAAACTGCAGTCAGTGTGACTGCATCATTGGTGCACAATAATGAACTTGCAGTCAGTAATGTAGTCGGATCTAATATTTTTAATCTGATGTTTGTGATAGGTGCTTGTGCGATAATGACACCGATCATGGTGCAGAAGGATACGATCGCGAGGGATATCCCGCTTTCTGTTATCTGTGCGCTGCTCCTTCTGGGACTTGGATATCTTGCATGGGGGGATGCGCATGGTATGACACTGGGCCATTTGGACGGAGCTGTTTTTCTGGGCGCATTTGCGGGATATATTTTCTATATGATTCGGACTGCAATGAAAGCAAGGGCCGAAGGGAAAAAAGTTGAGATCGAAGCAGTTGAGGAGCTGGAAGATGGAGAACTGAAACTGTTGTCTTATCCAAAGAGTATTCTCTGCATTGTTGGTGGTGCAGTGGCAATTGCATTTGGTGGGGATATGACAGTTGATGCAGCAAGCAGGATCGCAATAGATCTGGGAATGAGTCAGACTCTTGTGGGACTGACAATCGTTTCGATTGGAACGTCACTTCCTGAACTGGTTACTTCTGTGGTTGCGGCACGCAAAAATGAAGTTGATATGGCAGTGGGAAATGCAGTCGGATCGAATATATTTAATATTCTGATGGTCCTTGGTATTGCATCTGCTATCAGTCCGGTGTCGCTGATCAGTGAAAATGTGATCGATATTCTGGTCCTTGTCGGCTTTTCTGTTGTAGTCTGTTTTTTTGCCAGAAGTGACAGGAAGATCACAAGAAACGAAGGTATTGCCATGGTGGCAATGTATCTGATCTACACGGCATATATTATTATGAGATGACTGCCATTCGATATGGTAATTGCAGGCATTTGCAGATAAACTTGAACTCCTGCAGTTTTTGTGTTATGATAGACCAAAATTTGGCTTTTATAAAATTATGCTTATTTTTTACATTATAGTTTGCTTTATATAAAGTTAAGAAGAGAAGAGGAGAAATATTTATGTGTGGAATAGTTGGTTTTACAGGATGTCATCAGGCAGCCCCGATCCTTCTGGATGGCCTTTCTAAGTTGGAATATCGTGGATATGATTCTGCGGGTATTGCGGTTCGTGATGGCGAAGGTGAGACAGAAGTCATTAAGGCGAAAGGACGTCTGAAGGTTTTATCCGAGAAGACAAATGACGGAGAATCTGTTCCGGGTACATGTGGTATCGGACATACCAGATGGGCAACTCACGGCGAACCATCTGAGAACAATGCACACCCACATGTAAGTGATGATGGAAATGTTGTTGCAGTTCATAACGGAATCATTGAGAACTATCAGGAGCTGAAGGATAAACTTCTTCGCAAAGGTTATGCATTTTATTCTGAGACCGATACAGAAGTTGCTGTGAAACTGGTGGATTATTATTACAAGAAATACGAGGGAACACCGGTCGATGCAATCAATCATGCAATGGTTCGTATCCGTGGTTCTTACGCACTTGCGATCATGTTTAAAGACTATCCGGAAGAAATCTATGTAGCTCGTAAAGACAGCCCGATGATTCTGGGTGTTTCTGATGGAGAGTCTTACGTTGCATCTGATGTTCCGGCTATTCTGAAATATACAAGAAATGTATATTATATCGGAAACCTGGAGATGGCTCGCGTTCGTAAAGGTGAGATCACATTCTATAACCTGGATGGCGAAGAAATCCAGAAACAGATGAAAACAATCGAGTGGGATGCAGAAGCAGCAGAAAAAGCCGGTTTCGAGCATTTCATGATGAAAGAGATCCACGAGCAGCCGAAAGCAGTTCAGGACACTTTGAGTTCTGTTGTGAAAGACGGACAGATCGATCTTTCTGAAATCGGACTTACAGATGAAAATATTCAGGACATTGACCAGATTTATATTATTGCATGTGGTTCTGCATATCATGTGGGAATGGCTGCACAGTATGTATTTGAAGATATGGTTCGTGTTCCGGTTCGTGTTGAGCTGGCATCCGAATTCCGTTACAGAAATCCGATTCTGAATCCGAAAGCGCTGGCAATCATTATCAGCCAGTCCGGTGAGACTGCAGACAGTCTTGCAGCACTGCGTCTCTGCAAAGAAAACAACATCCGTACACTTGGCATTGTGAATGTGGTTGGTTCCTCTATTGCACGTGAAGCAGACAATGTCTTCTATACACTTGCTGGTCCGGAGATTTCCGTAGCAACCACAAAGGCATACAGTACACAGCTGATTGCGTCCTATGCGCTGGCTATCCAGTTTGCAAAAGTAAAAGGTACGATTTCCGAGGAACAGTACGCGGCATATATTAAAGAACTTGAAACTCTGCCGGATAAGATCCAGAGAATCATTGATGACAAGGAGCGTATTCAGTGGTTTGCATCAAAACAGGCAAACGCTAAAGACGTATTCTTCATCGGTCGTGGCATTGATTATGCAATCTGTCTGGAAGGCAGCCTGAAGATGAAAGAGATCAGCTACATTCATTCTGAGGCATACGCAGCAGGTGAATTGAAACATGGTACGATTTCCCTGATCGAAGACGGTACACTGGTGATCGGCGTTCTCACTCAGCCATCCCTGTATGAAAAAACAGTCAGCAACATGGTAGAGTGCAAGAGCCGTGGCGCTTACCTGATGGGTCTGACTACATTTGGAAATTATAATATCGAAGATACTGCGGACTTCACCGTATATATGCCGAAGACAGATCCGCATTTTGCAACATCCCTTGCAGTCATTCCACTGCAGTTGCTGGGATACTATGTAAGTGTTGCCAAGGGTCTTGATGTAGATAAGCCGAGAAACCTTGCAAAGAGCGTAACGGTTGAATAAAGAAAATACACTATAATGGTGTGAGAAGTTGAATATGTAAATTAGAAAACATCACCTGGAGGGTCGCGGAGACTGGCAGGTGGTGTTTTTGCATTTATGGAATAATATTTAAGGTTATTAAATATGAATATAAGTGAATTATAATAAATATAAATGGATAAAATAATACAAAATGTATTTCGTTTTCAAATCAATCATGGTATAGTAAGGGCAGGAGGGATTTTCAACATGAAAAACATATATTTGCTCAAGTATTCTGTTAAAGGTATAAAAACATTGGACGAGTTAGTTTCCTTATCTTTTTATAAAAAAATAATTCCTAAAAATCCAGATACACAGGAATATAATATAAAAGCGATTTATGGTATGAATGGTACGGGTAAATCTGCGATTGTATGCTCGGTTGAGATACTGAAAAATTTGCTTGTTAATGAAGAATATTTAACGAATCCATTAGTGCAGAAAAAACTGGGTGAACTGATCAATAAGAAAACAAATGAATTGTTTATAGAGGCTGATTATCTATACAAATATGATAATGGACAATTACTTCAGTTCTACTATAATGTGATAGTATCCAGAACTGTTTCGGGTAAATATGTTGTTTCATATGAGAAACTGACATCAAAAAATGCTACGTCAAAAAGTGAAAAAATGACAACAATTTTTGAAATTCAAAATGGAAAGATTGTTTATATTGAAAGAAAAGAGGAAGATAAAGAGTTCACTGAACTGCTCTTTAACAAAACTATGAACCTTTTGGAAAATTCTTCTATGGCGTGTTTGTTTATGAACAAGTTGTTTAGAAATATCGTGATAGAAGATAAAACAATCTATAAAAAAGAGCTTTTTTTCAAGTTGGTTTCTGTTGGGGTGTTTGGATTGAATCTTCATGCATATATGGATCAATATGATTATCATAAGGAATATTTGATAGAAAATCCGGAAAAATATTGTGAGTATGATATACAAACAAAGCAATTACAATATTTGATCATGAGTATAGATGGATTGTGTGATTTGAAAGGTTCAAAGAATTATGTATTAAAAAAAGCCTATAAACAATTTTCGAAAGCTGTAGGAGAGCTATATGAATTTTTGCACATATTTAAGTCTGACCTGAAAAATATAGAGATTGACAGGAAAGAAAACAAAGACTTTTGGTTATGTGATTTGATTATGGTTTATGATGATTACAAAGTGCATGCAGAATTTGAAAGTACGGGTATTAAAAAACTTATTCGTTTATTTACCTATCTGCAGAAGATGGTTCGCGGAGAAATTGTTTTCATTGATGAATTCGATTCAAATCTGCATGATGTTTATTTGTGTGCGATTCTGGAATATCTGATGGAGCATGGTAAGGGACAGTTATGCTTTACAACACATAATGTTGGGCCAATGGATGTCCTGAGACGACGCAAAAAGTCTATTGATTTTTTATCTGAAAATCATAAAATATATCCATGGACAGCAAATGGAAATTATTCACCTGCAAAACTGTACAGAAATGGAATGATTGAAGGATCTCCATTTAATGTGGATTCTATAGATTTTATTGGTGTATTTGATTCGGGTGAGGAGGATGAATAATGAGCCTCCAACTGATTTTTGTTGTTGAAACAAATAAAACATGTAAATCGGACTGGATTTATATCAAAGATACGATTGATTATTTTTTTGAGTATGATCGAACAGCAATTAAACTCACTCCAGTCTATATGGATGGAAAGGGAAAATACAAAAATAAAGAAAAAGAAATTTCAAAAAATATTGCTGCATATAAGGCGGGAGGAAAAGGACGACAGACGAAAGTAATCTATTGTTTTGATTGTGACGATTACAATACAAAACAGGAGGATGCCTTTTTTTTGGAAAAAGTGAGACAGTATTGTGCAGAGCAAAAATATGATTTTGTCTGGTTTTGTAAAGATATCGAGCGTGTTTATACGGGCAAAAAAGTAAATGCTGTTGATAAAAAGAAGAAATCGGAGGAATTTAAGAAAAAGAAACAAATTTCTGAAGTGAAAGTGGATAAACTGTCAGCAGCAGAATATCAGGAGAATACAAGTAATATATTAAGGATTTTGGAGCAGTATTTGGATATGAAGAGGTGAGATGAAGTGATAAGCTCTCTTATATTTTGAACGGAGCATCTGATAGATGCTGGAGATTCAGAGTATAGGAGAGTTTTTCTATAATTGAAATACATTCAGAATATCGATATAAAGTTTCAACATGATGGAATATATTTAATGGAATATAACACAGATTAGTGATATGCTTTATAAAATAATTAATACATATGCAGATGAGTCGGATTTTATACTGAATTTAATAGATGATCATCCATATATTGGATGGTATATGTTGCTTAGATTGGGTGAGAGTGACACAACAAAAGCAACATTAACGCGGAGAGAATGTATAGAAATTATTAGAAAAGATGGAAGTTATGCACGAAACATATTTTCTTATGTATATAAAGCTGTGGATATAACTGTTGGTAATATCCAAGAAAAAGCAGATAGTATTTTTGGAACTGCATATGAACATATACTTTTAAATGGATTGGAGATTTTAAGTAGATTTGCGTCAATAGCAAATATAACTGAACAGAAGAAATTAGTAGTATTGATGATAAAGATTATTGATGCAGATGTGGTTAGGAGATTCAGAGTACTTAATGACTGGATAAGACAAGTTATGAATGTGCTTGATGAACGTGTGAAAATTTCTATGCTGAATGAATTATTACAATGTTCCGGGAAGAAAAAGAGCGACGTGGCATAATGAACCTGAAGTAGATCCGTTTGATGTGTTTACATGTAAAACGGTAGCAATAAATGATTACCAAAAAATAGAATTAGAGCCATGCAGGGTAAATTCTATGCTGGATAGTTGTCTAAGTGATGAACAGCAAAGAATGCATTATATACCAAGATTGGGAAAACTTGCCGAAGTTGGGATGCTGACATCAGAACAAAGTAAAAAATTTGGTGAGGTTTTATGGGAGAATATGGGAAAAAATGATTTTCCGTTAAAAGACACATATTATTTATGTACATATTTAAAATGGCCATATCCTGAAAATATAGATTTAGAAGCAAGAATAAAGAAAAGCATTTTGTCAGAAGAAGCAACGACATAATTGAATGAGACATAAAGTGAGGACTTTCCATGAATCAGTAATAGTGAGAAGAAAAACAGTCACAGATATTGCATGGAAGACCAAGAGTTTGCTGAACGAGTTAAATAAGGTAAGAAACCATCAAAAACCCGGCAAAACATGAGTAATTAGATTGTGTTCTATAAGATTATAGGTCTTATGAACAATCTAAGAAACTGTACGTTTGCCGGGTTTTATTTTTTAGAAAAATTCATTTTTGGAAGCTGGCGGGTTGTGTGTATGCTTCATTATTAGTTCGTACCATTGGCGGTCTTCACTGGAAGTGAGAGACAGTTGGTAGTTTTCGTGTGGATATATTTTAACAATAGGTCGGATACCTTTATCATTCAGAGATATATTTGCTTTTGTAATTTGATTGATAAATCCCATTTTAAATACTCGAGTGTCAAAGGGACCGTCACTTGTTGCCATTACAAAGGACAGGCCACCATGATAAGGACGATTATATCCAGGTGGGAAGCAGTCTATATTAAAAGTTATTACCATTTTACGGATAGGTTCTATGGGAGAAGTGAGGAAAATTAAAATTGAACTGGTTGTAATATCCACAGTTCCCTCATAGAAAGAGCAGCGTTGATTTTCGGTACTTCGTGTTTCGAAATAGGTTTGAAAGTGCTTGCTGGTAGGCGGCGTATTTGAAAAGATATCAGCTAATTCATTTCCAAATAATTCTTCATTATTTCTTATTCCGGTAATCATAACAGCTTTTAATATATCGTTGTCTTCATACACTTGCAATACTGCGCCCAAATTTTCACCAGAGGTCGAAAGGTAGTAGCCATAGTATTTTCCTATGAAACGTTGATCGTTGATAGTTTTTGTTTGATAACGGATTTCATCGGTTTTCTCTAATTTCTCATGCAAAAATTGATAGGTGTTGATCTGAGGAGAAAGATTTTGGTTGTAAAACTGTACAATGCTGTCAACTGTGCCGATGCTTGGCTCATAGTCAGTTTTGAAACATTTAGAACAGATGGAGTAAGCCGGCAGATATGCTCCACCTTGAATATGGCTGGCTTTAGGTGTTCCTGTTTTTACATGGTAATATGTAGTACTTAACTTATTCCACATATATTTGTAATTTGCATGAAAGAGATTATTTTCATCCTTAGTCATAAACGACAGCACCTTCCTTTCGTTTTCTTTTAGTATAACGAGTGAAGTGTATGTTGTCTATATGAAAGTGAATGTAAAATGAATGAATATGTAATGTGTATGAAATTTACGTACACCACAAAGTTAGATATAATGTGAAACATAATAAAGAACTGGAAAGATATGAGGAAAGGAGGAGATGACCATGATAGCTGACAGTACAGTGCGAAGTATGTGTACAATCGGGCAGGAAATAAGTATATGGTGCGAAAAGAACCATATTATAAATCAGGAATTAGCAGACGCACTTGCTGTCAGTAGGGAAACCGTGAAACGTATTAAGAATGGGACACGTGAATTAACATCGAAAGAAATAAGAAAGCTGTCTGTTTTAATGGAGAAACAGGCAGATTTCTTTATTCCTAACGATGATGAGTTGGATGAGGATACATCTATTCAAATTGTGAAAAGGAAAAACGCAGGCCAGGAAGCATTTTTAAGAGTAAAAGAAAAGGCTCAAAAGAATAATGAGATGGAAAAAATGTTGGCTGATGCCATGGAAACGATTAATGGGATCGTGAATGTTGAAAAAAAAGAAAAATTTGTGCAACAGATTATAGTTATGGCAGATATTGCAAAAATGGGATAAGCGGTCATTTGAAGAAAATGCTTCAGATGGTCGTTTTTTATCTCAGTCGAGAAGACTCCCACATCTTCAGGTGGTGAGTAATAGCAAATTTGTCTCAGTGGGAGTCCAATCTCCGACTGAGATAAACGCTCCGCGAGGATGCGCAGTGATTCTGATAGGAATATGTCAGCTTCGCTAACCAGAATCACGCGCCAAGTCTCACGGACGTTCGACTTGAATTAAAAAGTAGCAGACATCGGAATATGTAAAATTAAATTTTATAAATTTAGAAACGAGTATGACGATTGATGTACTTGGCTTTATATTTAGAGTATACGATCGTCTGATCTTTGTACAGACCATAGTATCCGGATACGGCATAACTGATCGAAACGGCAATCAGATAATAGGATGCACCGCGGAAGCCAAACAGCTCAAATGCGATCAGGATGGAAGTGATCGGGCAGTTGGTAACGCCACAGAAAAGGGCTGCCATTCCGGCGGCTGCACAGATGGATGGGGAAAGACCGATCAGGTGTCCCATGATACATCCGAATGTTGCTCCGATGCAGAAGGAAGGAACAATCTCACCGCCACGGAAACCGGCGCGCATGGTCAGGGCAGTGAGTACGAGCTTCCAGAAAAAGTCCAGCGGGCGAGCCTGACCATTCTCGACAGCAAGTTCGATCAGGTTATTTCCGGCACCCATATAATCAGAGGTGCGCAAAAAGAGTGTGATCACAATAATGATGGCACTGGCTGCGACGATACGGATATATGGATTTTTTAAAAATTTCGCATAAAGTTTGCTGACACCCTGAAGTGCCATACAGAAAATAATACTGATGGCAGCACAGGCAACGGCAACAAGAACCATCTTGAGTCCTGTTTCGATGGTAAGTTCCGGGATATTGACTACATGAAAAGATTCCGGATTGATGCCAAAGCCCGCCGCAAACTTTGAGGCAATAATGGATGCAATCACACATGGAACCAGTGCGGCATAATACATAATGCCAACGCTCACGACCTCCATAGAAAAGACTGCCGCCGCCATCGGTGTTCCGAAAACTGCGGAGAAAGCAGCACTCATACCGCACATGACCATGACATGACGGTCTTCTTCATCGAGGTGAAACCAGCTTCCAAGCTGATTGCCGATGCTTCCGCCGAGCTGGATCGCCGCGCCCTCACGACCGGCAGATCCACCGGCAAAGTGAGTCAGGATCGTAGAAACGAAAATCAGCGGAGCAGAACGAAAAGGCACATCATCCTGAGAACGGATCGTTGATAAAACCTGATTGGTTCCGCCATCTTCCTGACCGAATTTCTGATACAGAAAAACAATGATCAGACCGGAAACAGGAAGCAAGAAGAATACCCAGAAATGTTCTGTACGATAGTTGGTTACGAATTTCAGTACTCTGGCAAAAAGGCTGCTGATGAAGCCTACGCTCAGTCCGGTCAGTACTGCCAGAACCAGCCATTTAATAAGATTGGTTATATCATATCGAATGTGATCGATATAATAGTGCAGGTTATGGATTTCTTCTGGTTTTTTTTTATCCTGTGTGTTGTTCATAGCTTCCTTTTATTCCTGTGTAATTCCGGTTACTTCGTATCCGGCATCTTTGATCGTCTGACGGATCTTGTCCTCATCAACCTTTTCCGGTGCTGTGAAAACGGTTGTGTTATTTTCGTGAGAAGATACAACGTCTTCAACGCCGAATGCTTTCTTAATAGCTTCGTTTACATGTGCTTCGCAATGTCCGCACATCATTCCCTCAACATTAACTGTAACTTTTACCATAGTTTTTTGCTCCTTTTCTTTTTTATTATAATCATTTTTTACTTCAATGGAAGTAGCTTGTTTAATTTTTTTGTCCTTTTTTGTGTCGTGGATCTTAAACAGGTTCAGACGAAGGGCATTGGTGACAACGCAGAAGCTGGAAAGACTCATTGCGGCGGCACCGAACATCGGATTCAATGTCCATCCGAAAATCGGGATCCATACACCGGCAGCCAGTGGAATGCCGATCACATTGTAGAAAAATGCCCAGAAAAGATTTTCGTGGATATTTTTCAGGGTTGCACGGCTGAGACGTACTGCAGCAGGAACATCGCTTAAACGACTCTTCATCAGAACGACATCAGCGGCATCGATCGCGATATCAGTTCCGGCACCGATCGCGATTCCGATATCTGCGCGGGTAAGTGCAGGGGCATCGTTGATTCCGTCACCGACCATGGCTACTTTGCCCTGTTCCCTGAGTGAACGGATCACACTTTCTTTGCCATCCGGGAGAACACCTGCGATGACATCATCAACACCGGCCTGTGCACCGATCGCTCTTGCGGTGCGTTCATTATCACCGGTCAGCATGACAACACGGATTCCCATATTCTGGAGTTCTTTGACCGCCTGTGGGCTGTCTTCTTTGATAACATCGGCAACAGCGATAATGCCGACCAGTTTACCATTCCGGGCAAAAAGCAGGGGCGTTTTTCCTTCTTCTGCAAGTTTTTCTGCCTTCTGGGAAAGGGTGGCAGGAACGTTTACCTGGCTGCTGATGAATTTCATGCTTCCACCGATCAGAGTTTCCTGTTCGAGCACTGCAGAGAGTCCGTTTCCGGGAAGGGCATGGAAATCAGTAACCTCCGGCGCTGTAAAATGTTGTTCTTCAGCATGTTTGAGAATCGCTTTCGCGAGCGGATGTTCACTTTTTTTCTCCAGGGCAAATGCCATGGTGAGGAGTTCCTGTTCGGAGATCCCTTCTGCAGGGAGCAGATCAGTAACTTCCGGCTGGCCGCTGGTGATCGTACCGGTCTTGTCCAGGGCAACGATCTGAACCTTGCCGGCCTCTTCAAGAGAAACGGCAGTTTTGAACAGGATACCATTTCTGGCCCCCATTCCGTTGCCGACCATGATCGCTACCGGAGTGGCAAGTCCGAGAGCACATGGACAACTGATAACGAGAACGGAGATACCGCGGGCAAGAGCATAGCCAAATTCATGTCCGGTCAGAAGCCAGATGATCGTGGTAACGATTGCAATCGTAATAACTGCCGGAACAAAAATACCGGAAACACGGTCTGCAATCTTGGCGATCGGAGCTTTGGTAGCGGCAGCATCACTTACCATTTTGATGATCTGAGAGAGTGTGGTGTCTTCGCCGACACGGGTTGCTTCGCATTTGATAAATCCGGACTGGTTGACGGTTGCGGCGGAAACAAGATCTCCGGCTGCTTTGTCAACAGGGATGCTTTCGCCGGTAAGTGCAGATTCATTGACGGCGCTGGTTCCTTCAACGATCACACCATCGACCGGGATATTTTCACCAGGACGTACGACAAAGATATCACCCTTGTGAACCTGTTCGATCGGAACGGTTACTTCCTGATCGCTTCTAAGAACAATGGCGGTTTTGGGGGCAAGTTTCATGAGGCTCTTAAGAGCATCGGTCGTTTTTCCCTTGGAACGTGCTTCGAGCATTTTTCCAACAGTGATCAGCGTCAGGATCATTGCGGCAGACTCGAAATAAAATTCCATCATGTAGTTCATAACGGCAGCGGAATCACCGTCTACCTGTGCTCTTGTCATGGCAAAAAGTGCGTAGACACTCCATATAAATGAGGCCATGGAGCCGAGTGCAACCAGTGTGTCCATATTGGGGGCACGGTGCCACAGACTCTTAAATCCGCTGATGAAGAATTTCTGGTTGATGACCATGACGATTCCGGCAAGCAGAAGCTGGACAAGTCCCATGGCAACGTGGTTATCGTTAAAAAATGCCGGGAGTGGCCAGCCCCACATCATGTGTCCCATGGAGAAGTACATCAGAACGAGTAAAAATCCGATGGAAGCGATCAGGCGGCGTTTGAGAACCGGTGTCTCGTGATCTTCCAGGGCTTCCTCGGCTTCAGACATGGAAACCTGTTCTTTATTTGCACTCTTGAGTGATGCGCCGTAACCTGCCTGCTCTACGGCAGTGATGATGTCATGAGAGGATGCGGTTCCTTCAACTCCCATAGAATTTGTCAGAAGGCTGACCGAGCAGGATGTAACTCCCGGCACTTTGGATACGGCCTTCTCCACACGGGAACTGCAGGCAGCGCAGCTCATGCCGGTGACGTTGTATTGTTCCATTGTATTACCTCCTATTTCATTAGCTTCTGCAGAGTTGCAACCAGCTCATCGATGGTTTCATCTTTACCTTCGCGGATATCACGAGCCACACAGGTACGGATATGATTCGCGAGAAGTTCTTTGTTAAAAGAATTGACGGCGGCATTAACGGCGGCTGACTGAATGAGGATATCGTTGCAGTAAGCATCGTTTTCCAACATTCCTATGATTCCCCGGATCTGCCCTTCGATACGTTTCAGACGGTTGATGAGTTTCTTGCGGTCAGCTTCTGAACGGTCGGTGTGCCTGGTACAGCAGCAGGCAGGAGCGGATGGGGTGGCATTATCATTGCTGCAACAAGATTTTTCCTGAGTAGCTGCTTGTTCCTTTATAATTTCTTCTGTCTTTGTAGAGGAACTGGCATTAAAGTTATTATGATCCATAAGCAAACTTCCTTTCGTTCGAGATTTATTATATCAGATGTGAGATGACTCCCACCTCGCAGCAAGAATGTCGATGGCATTCCTGAATTGCATACCCCACAGGGGTATATTTACTATACTTGTAATATATACCCCATGAGGGTATGTGTCAAGGGGAAATATAAAAAAAGAGGGATATCAGGGAATTATACCCCGATAACCCTCTTGCTGATAAGCAAGGATACCCCGGCGGTCAGCGCTTCCGCAATCCAGAAAGCGTTCCATACTCCGACGGCTCCGAAGAAATGACTCAAAATAAAAGCGGCCGGAAGGATAATGACCAGGTACCTGCAGAGAGAGACGATCAATGAGGCAGTTCCTCTGCCAAGTCCCTCCAGTGCACCACATGCTGTGACGGATACAGAAGAGATCAGGAAACCTGCACAGATGATTCGGAGTGCTGTTTTGCCTGCGGCAATTGTTTGAGGATTTGTGGTAAACATGCCGATCAGCTGTCCCGGAATTGTCAGGCAGATGATTGTTCCGATCAACATGATCACACCACTCATGCCAAGTGTGACGAAGTAGATTTTTTTTACACGTTTATGTTCACCGGCACCATAGTTGTATCCGATGACCGGGCGCATGCCCTGTACAATCCCGCTTGCCGGAAGATACAGGAAAGTCTGCAGTTTGTAGTAAATTCCCAGAATCACCACATAACTCTGGGAATAGGCTGCCAGAAGTCCATTCAGTGCAGAAACCAGGACAGAAGGAAGTGCAAGATTCAGTGCTCCCGGGATACCGACAGAGTATAATCTTGCTGCCAGAGCCATGTCCGGATGGAGATGTCTGCGGCTGAGTTTTACCTGGATTGGCTGCATTTTGTAAATGATCAGATAGAAAACAAGATTGAATAACTGACCAAGTCCGGTTGCCAGTGCAGCGCCTTCAATACCCAGTGCCGGGAACGGACCAAGGCCAAAGATCAGCAGCGGATCAAGAATGATATTGGAAACACAGCCGACCAGAAGCCCGATCATCGTAATCTTCATTTTGCCAACGCCCTGGAAGATCTTTTCGTAAGCAAGGTTAAGCGTATTTATCGTTGCAAACAGAAAAACAATTGTAGAATAACGGATTCCAAGGTCAATGACATCTGCATCACCAGTAAAAAGTGCCAGAAATCCAGGCATCACAAGGATACAACCGATTGTCAGAATTACACCATGCAGACCGGACAATGCAAGCCCGTGTGTGGCTGCTTTGCTGGCAGTCTCTCTGTTTCCGGCACCAAGACAGATGGCAATCTGTGAACTGATACCAATTCCAAAACCAATCGCAATCGCATTGGCGAAGTTTTGGACAGGAAAAACAAGCGACAGCGCGGTCATGGCATTTTCACTGATCTGTGCGACAAAGAAACTGTCCACGATATTGTACAGAGAATTTACGAGCATCGAAATGACCATTGGCAGGGCCATGGACATGATCAGCGGAAAGACCGGCTTTTCTTTCATAAATGTGTCGTTCATAGAAACTCCTTTCAAATAAAAACATCTGCAAGTGCCGGTATTTCTGAAAAATCTGTATCGGCGGAGCAGACATAAAAAAACGCCGCACAACTACCGCAATGGGTAATTGTGTGGCGAAAAATGGTTGGACCAGAAAAATCCACACTATGTTTTGGAAATTAAAATGGTTGTAAACATGAAAGAACAAAATCGTTGTTTACAGACACAGATTGTAGCATATAAATAAGAAGAACGTCAATAAGAAGATTGTACAAAAAGGAGATATCCGACCTCATTTGGATGGTCAGGTATCTCCTTCCGTCAAATCTCCAGATCATCGGATCTTCTGATTCGTCCATGGATTTCGCTGCTGGAGGGTGATCTCTTTTGAAACGTATGGGTGGAGTAATGTATTAAATATAAACGGAATCGTTCGCAGATTATTGTATACAACTCTGTACAACTGGCCTTCTTGCGGGGATTTCAACAATGTGCTACACTAAAGTATGATTTGAAATGATGAGGATGAAAATGAATTAAGAAGAAAGGAAGCAGGTGTTTCGAAGGAAGGAAACACGCGGAAAGTAGAATATTATGAAAACACTTCTTACATTACAGCTCACGATCTTTCTCCTCGTAGCTGTAGGATTTTTGATGAAAAAAATACATATCATCGGACCACAGGGGCAAAAAAACATCAATGACCTTGTTATTTATCTGATCCTGCCGTGTAACATTCTTCATGCATTTACGCAGAGTGCGGCAGATGGAAATTTTATGAAATATCTGGAAATCCTTCTTATATCCATAGGCATCCAGGTATTCTGTGTGATTTATGGAAAAGTGATGTTCCGCAAAGAACCGGAGGGACGATATAAATGTCTACAGTATGGAACCATCTGCTCGAATGCAGGATTTCTTGGAAATCCGATCGCAGAGGGAATTTATGGCGCAGAAGGTCTGGTGCTTGCCAGTGTTTATCTGATTCCACAGAGAATCATGATGTGGTCCTCCGGGTTGGCTGTTTTTTCCGGAAGCAGTGATAAGATGAAAACACTGAAAAAAGTCGTAACCCATCCGTGTATTCTGGCATGTGTTCTTGGAATTATTCTGATGGTTACGGGACTTCCACTGCCACTTGGACTTGACGGTGCAGTAACGGCAGTCGGAAACTGCAACACTGCTATGTCCATGATGGTCATTGGCATGATCCTGGCTGACATCGATCTCAAAGATTTCTGGGACTGGACAGTCGTGAAATATACGGTTCACAGACTGGTCGTTATTCCGGTGGTCGTTTATATTATATGTAGTTTTCTTCCATTGAATAAAACAGTTCTTGGTCTTTGTGTGCTTCTGGCAGCAATGCCGGCGGGTGCGACAACCAGTATCCTCGCAGAGAAATATCAGGTCGATTCTCCGTTTGCAACGAAGATGGTTATTTTTTCCACGCTGCTGTCATTGCCGACGATCTGTCTGTGGAGTATCTTCCTGCAGTAGGAGAAGTAGAAGAGAATTTGTAATAATGCATAGAGTTCTATATATGGATATGCTAAAATAGAACAAAAGGGAGAGGCAGGTGGAAACCTTAAGCCTGAAAAATATGCTGGATGAAATATTTGCAGGGTTACTTTCATTTACAGAAGATGCCGGAGCTGATTGTGCCAGTGCTCAATGAGATATTTGGAACAAATTATCCACTTGATGTTCCGTTGGAACAGCTACGAAATGAACACCAGACGCTGAATGGTGAAAAAATTACTGATTCATACTTCAGAATTGGAAAAAAGGTTATCATTTCGAATGCCAGAGTACAGGTGACTAGAAAATGGTGATCCGAATGGTGGAGTATGATTTTGCAATCAGCATTGAAAACGTGAAAAAAGAAAATTAATAAAAGTGAAACAGCGATAATCATATTTGGAATATCCCAGTTCTTCATCCAGTTCCTGATCAAGGGCGCCTTCCAAAATGATAGACATCATATCCCGCATAATGGAATTAACATCTGTTCCATCTTTTACTTTTACATTGTTTTCTTTCAGGTAGTTTCCCATGAGTTCTCTAAGCGCTGCTTTTTGTGGTGAATCCTTTTTTCTTGCCATAAAATAAACCTCCAAACTGAGTAATTCTATCTTACATCAGTTTGAAGGTTTACACAAACTTTGGGATACTCCCCCTGCATCAATTGTTCACCTATAAAGTGAATCTAATGTAAGCAGCAAAACATCTTCATCAGATAATGAGTTGAACCAATCTGTATATCCTGATAGAGAAAAGAAAATATATTTTGAAATTTTGTATTTATTGGATATAAGAGTTCCTCTTCTGACCAAGGTTTCATAAATACCCTTGTCAATTTTTTCGTTTTTGAACTTACATTCGCCAATAACTGCTTTTTTATCTATATCAGATAAGGCAACGATATCTATATCGGCAGATTGTGCTCGTATATAACCGTTTTTATCTGTAATATTTTCTACACCCCACCAGGTTCCGACTGAAGTAACGAAACAACCATATGCACCGACTATTCCCTGATTCAGAGTATAGTATCGGCACATTTCTTCAAATACAGAACCCATAAATGAATGTAAGAATGGTTTGACAGCTTTTTGATAATAAAGTGCACCTTGTCCCATTTCAATTACACTGGTTGCTTTTGGGATAAATTCGTACCAGAATTTGAACATATAATCTTTTAGAACATATTGAGTTTTCTTTTTGTTTTTTTCCTCTGTGATACATTTCTTTTTTTCAATTAACCCAACACTGATTAATTTTTCTAATGAGTATAAGACAGTTGGCTCTTTCTCGTTAATTTTTCCGGAAATGGTATTAAGTGTATTTACTCCGGAGGCAATCTGTTCCACAATATTATTTACGAGTGATATATCAGAAAATTCCTGTGTCAGTAAGTTTCTGGTTTCATCATATAAATAACCATCTGTCCTGAAAAATAATCTTATAATGTTCTCGTCAATGTTTTTTTTCGGATCGATCATGGAAAGATATTTTGCAACACCGCCAGTAATGCCATAGCAGATTGCTTTATCTTCGTTTGAATAGTTAGGAACAAATTTGGCTGAATCTAAATAATTAAATGATTCTAATTTTATCTGTGAATCACGTCTTCCAAATAAAGGACTTTTTTCACTGAGCACTTTATTTTCCATAAAGCTTAATGCTGAACCACATAAAATTATTTTCAGATTTTTGTCATTCCAAATCGTATCTATATATTTCTGCAGAATAGATAAAAGAGAGTCATCTTTTTCAGCCCAGTATGGCAATTCATCTATTACAAGTACTATCTTATCATTAGCTATATTTTTATCAATAAAATCAAAAACAGCTTCTATACTGTTAAAACTGATGTTTTCAATTCCGGGCATGAATAAATCTAACACTTGTTTGGAAAATAGCTCCAGATTTCTGGCTTTTCCGATTTTTGTTGCCGTATAAAATACAGTTTTTTTATCTTTGACGAATTCGGTAATAAGAGTAGACTTTCCAATACGTCTTCGCCCATAGATAACGGTCATGCCAATGCCGTCTTTGGCATAAAATTCCTCTAACGATGCCAGCTCTTGTTCTCTTCCTACAAACATATGAATAGCCTCCTTTTATTTAAAATAGTTTTATTAAAATTTATTTTATTAAAATTTATTTGAATAAAAACAAGATAGCACATATTATTATATATTACAAGTAGTTTTTGCAGTTTTATTATTGAAAATCCATTTGGCGGAGGGAGAATGCAGGAGAACGTGAGACATTTACAAAAGATTTGACAGATAGTGTATAATAAGACCACTTGGAATGTTTTATGTGAAGGAGCAGTAGATGGATATCTATCAGATCTTGACGGAATACAATAATCCGTGGTCAAGCCGGGAAATCTTTTGTTTCTCGTGTATTATGGTGATCGCGGTTATTCTTATGATTTATTTATTACGTAAGGAAAAAATGAATAAGCTCCAGGCGGTAGCGATTCTGGCAGAACTGGTCTTTCTTGGGATTGTGTTTGGTTCTACAGTATTTACAAGGACGGGTTCGGTCCGGCAGTATGAACTGATTCCATTCTGGTCATGGAGTGCCATACTCAGGTACCATGATATGGAATTGCTGAAGGAGAATCTGCTGAATTGTATTTTGCTTTTACCGGCGGGAGCGTTGCTGCCGCTGATCATGAACCGGAAGGTGAAATGGCAGGAGGCGCTGGTATTTGGCGTGCTGATATCAGCCACAATAGAAACGAGCCAACTGATCACAATGCGTGGATTGTTCGAATGGGATGACATGATTCACAATGGATTGGGGTGCATGGTTGGTGCGGTTCTTGTGAATTGGATGATTGGATTTTTTGGAAAAAAGGACGAAAGATAAACTTTCCCCTATCCCCCCCACAGGCTTGTGGCGGGGACTTTTTTTTTATATACTAAAAGAATACTATTTTAGGCGGAGAAAATAATTATGACTGACTTGAAAAATGAAATTCATGACTACTGGACGAATCGTGCCAGGGGTTATTCGGAATATAATCAGCAGGAGATGGCGGATGCGAGACGAACGATGTGGAGGGACAAACTCCTTGTTTTGCTGGGAAATCAGTTTCCAGAGCGGGAACCACGTGAGATTAAGATCCTTGATGTGGGAACGGGTCCTGGATTTTTTGCGATCCTTCTTGCGGAGGCCGGCTATCAGGTGACTGCGATTGACTATACAGAAGAAATGTTGAAGGAAGCACAGCAGAATGCCGGTGGATTAGCGGAGTGTATAGTGTGGAAAACCGGCGATGCACAGGCACTTGATGTGGAGAACAACTGCTTTGATGTGGTTGTGACGCGAAACGTGACCTGGAATCTGCCAAGACCGGATCTGGCATATAAAGAATGGCTTCGTGTGCTGAAACCGGGCGGAGTTCTCTATAATTTTGATGCAGACTGGTATGGACATTTATATAATGAAGAGAAACGCAGCGGATACGAGAAGGATCGTCAGCAGACAGAAGCGCAGAATGTAGAAGACTACTACAGTGGTACGGACATTGAGAAGATGGAAGAGATTGCGCGTCAGGTTCCGTTAAGTCGTCTGGAACGTCCGAAGTGGGATCTGGATACGATGAAAAAAACTGGTTTTCTGGATGTTTTTTGTGATGAAAATGTCTGGAAAGAGGTCTGGACGGAAGAAGAGATCATTAACAATAGTTCTTCTCCAATCTTCCTTTTAAGTGGACGCAAAAGAGAGGCTTTTCATCTGAAAAACATTACGGTTGAGCCTGGTGAAAAATGGAATGGCGAGCTGGAACTGGCGAATGGAGAACTGCGTTTTCCGGCAACGGTGCTTCATGGACATGGAACAGGTAAGACGATGCTGATTACTGCCGGTGTGCATGCCGGGGAGTATGTGGGAATCCAGGCGGCGATCGAGCTTTCACAAAAGCTTAAGATTGAGAAGGTCACTGGTACGATCATTATCGTGAAGGTGCTGAACCGTCCGGCTTTTGAGGCGCGTAATGGAAGTATGGGGCTGGCGGATGCAAAGAACCTGAACCGTGAATTTCCGGGAAACCCGGATGGTACGGAGATGGAACGTCTGGCATGGGCGGTTTCGCAGGAGCTGCAGCCGGTGGCTGATCTTTATATTGATCTGCACAGTGGAGATGATTATGAGAAGCTGACTCCGTATGTGTATTATGCGGGAGCTGCACCGGAGGATGTGGTTAAGGTTTCTCGTGAGATGGCGGAGCAGGTGGATGTGCCATATATGGTAAAGTCCAACGTGGCTTCGGGTGGTTCGTATAATTATGCGGCTTCGCAGGGAATCCCGAGTATCCTGATCGAGCGTGGCGGCATGGGCGACTGGAATTATGAGGAGGTCCGTTCGACTCGAAGAGACGTCCGGAATATTCTGTGTCACATGGGAATCTATCAGGGATTGAAGGATTTTCGTACGTATTATCCGCTCGAGGTGGCAGATGTGCGCTATCAGGATGCGGAAGAAAACGGGCTCTGGTATCCGTTTAAAAAGGTCGGTGACATGATCCAGGAGGGCGATATCCTGGGTGAAGTCCGTGACTATGAAGGCAAGGTTAAGGAAGTCAGTGAGGCGGAGTTTGACGGGGTGATCCTGTATCAGACGGGCACGCTGCAGGTGGTTGGAAATGGTCCGATGGTGACCTATGGACGTATTGTAAGCCGCTATGATGAGCGCAAAGAGCGTATCGTTAACTACTGGGAAAAACGCAGCGACAGCTTTCTGGAACAGAGGCGTGCGGAGCTTCACAGTGCGATGGCGGACCGCTGGATGAAGGAGATCCAGGCACAGCTTCCTGATGATAATAAAAAGCTTCGCATCCTGGATGTTGGATGTGGAGCAGGATTTTTTACGATTCTTCTGGCAAAGGCTGGCCATCAGGTGACAGGTATTGATCTGACACCGGATATGATCAAGAATGCAAAGCAGCTGGCAGAAGAGGAGCAGGCAGAGTGTGAGTTTGCAGTGATGGATGCGGAGAATCCGGAGTTCCCGGATGGCACATTTGATGTGATCGTTTCCAGGAATCTGACCTGGACATTGCCGCACGTAAAGCATGCATATGGAGAGTGGCTTCGTGTGCTGAAAAAGGGCGGCGTGCTGCTGAATTTTGATGCGAATTATGGAATTACAGACTTCTCGAATGTGGAAGATTTGCCGGAAAATCATGCCCACAATATGCTTGGAAACGAGATGATGCGTGAGTGTGAGGAGATCAAACGGCAGCTTCCGATCAGTTCTTACAGTCGTCCGGCATGGGATCTGGAGACGCTGGGAGCGATGAGTCTGAAGGAGTTCCATGTGGATCTGGGCATCAGCAGCAGGATCTATCTTGAGAAAGATGAGTTCTATAATCCGACACCGCTGTTTATGCTGAGGACGGTAAAATAATATGGATTTAAAACAATTACAGTATTTTGTAGTATGTGCACAGACGGGTTCTTTCAGTGATGCGGCGAAGGTTCTTTATTCTACGCAGCCGAGTGTGAGTAAGGTGGTCAAAGCACTGGAGGATGCGCTTGGAATGCAGCTTTTTGAGCGGCTTCCAAGGGGAATCAGGTTGACTGTGCAGGGGCAGAAGGTATATCGATATGCGTGCAGGATCACTAATGAGATCGATGCACTGGAGAATATGGCGTCGCACGGAATGACAAAATGGATCCGTGTTTCGCTGAACCCGAGCTCCTGGTTTGCGAATCAGTTTGTGGATTTTTATAACGAAACTTATGAGAAAAATTATCATTTTCAGCTGACTACTGCAGGTGTCCGGAGCGTTATGGATCGTGTCAGGGACTACGTGGATGACATTGGTTTTGTTTATATACTGAGCCAGCAGAAGGAGAATTTTTTGCATGAAATATCCCGGAATAAGCTGCAGTTTGTTCCGATGTATGAGACGGATGTGGTGTTCTATCCGGGAAAAGAGACGGAGCTTTGTGACTCTGGTAAGAGCAAAGTTGAGCTGAAAGATCTGGATGGAGTCCGGTTTATTCAGAATTATCAGGATGAATTTTTTGACATTGGTTCTGTGCATGAAGAGTCTTTTCAGTGGAAGGATATCGACATTTCCGTGCTGACCAACAGTGATTATATTATGGAAAAGATGCTGAAAAACAGCAGGGTTTCCAACGTGAGTGGAAGCTATCTTTCAGAGAATAAAACGGGTACAACACCAGGAATTCCTCTGGATATGGGGGACAGCAAGGTGCTCTTCGGTTATATTGTTCATAAAGGAGAAAAAATTGACGAAAGTGTACAGGAACTGATTGATTTTTTGGTGGCACGACTACATAAAAGTTAAAACAGACTTATTCCATAATGTGCAAGAGATATTCCCTTTTGGAATAGCACATAACCCTCCCTGGGGGTTGTGTGCTTTTTTTTGATTTGTTAGACTTTATTTAACGAATTAATGTGCGGATAATTTGATTTATTTCAGACAGACATAAAGGAGTACTCATGATTAAATACATTTTTAAAAGGCTTCTTCAGTTGATTCCGATCTTAGTCGGGATCACTTTTTTGTCTTTTGCCATGATGCGTCTGGCAGGCGGCGATGCTGTCACGTATATGTATGAGAATGCAGGTTCGGCAGTTTCTCAGGAAGTGATTGACGAGACAAGAAAAGAATATGGTCTCGACCAGCCGTTTCTTGTTCAGTATGCAAAGTGGTTTGCGGGAATGGCAACTGGAGATATGGGAAAGAGTTACGTATCCAGGAGGGATGTCTATGAAACTTTCATAGAGAAACTTCCGGCGACGATCATGCTCACAATATCTTCTGTACTGCTTACAATGCTGATCGCAATTCCACTCGGCATTCTTTCAGCGGTACAGCATAATAAATGGAGCGATTACCTGATACGTTTCTTAAGTTTTATTGGAAATTCCATGCCAAATTTTTTTGTAGCACTGGTGTTGATGTATTTTCTTTCTATTAAACTGGGATGGTTTCCGGTTATTACAACAGAGAATAAATTACAGAGTCTGGTGCTTCCGACGCTGACGCTCGCAATCTCCATGGCATCCAAATATACCAGACAGGTGAGGGCAACGATCCTTGAAGAACTGAATAAGGACTATGTGGCCGGAGCAAAGGCAAGAGGTGTGAGAGGAAGTGTAATTATATGGAAGAATGTTATGAAATCTTCCATGCTCACGATCATTACCCTGCTGGCTTTATCAATAGGAAGCCTTTTGGGTGGAACCACGATTGTTGAAACAATTTTTATGTGGGATGGCGTTGGTAAAATGGCAGTAGATGCGATCACCATGCGAGACTATCCGATCATTCAGGCATATGTGGCATGGATGGCGATTATTTATGTGGTTGTAAATCTGATCACGGATATCATTTATCATTACCTGGATCCTCGAGTAAGATTAGGAGGTGACAGAGCATGAGATGTATAAATAACACAGATAAAAATGTTACTGTCCGAAAACAGAAAATCCGCAAAAATCATGTCAGAGAAAAACTGATCTTTTTTACAATGCTGGCACTGATCCTGCTTCTTGCAGCAGCTTTTGTCCGGAAACTCTGTCCATATGATCCGGATGTACAGGATCTTCTGATGGCACAGAAGCCACCCAGTGCAGAACATATACTGGGAACCGACCGTTATGGAAGAGATATGTTTTCGCGTGTACTGGTGGGAAGTACGACCAGTATTTATGCAACTCTGCTTCTTGTAGCAATCATTACTGTGCTTGGAACTGTGATTGGTATCATCTGCGGATGGTGCGGGGGAATCCTTGATACAGTGCTGATGCGCATATCCGATCTTTTTCTTGCATTCCCAAGTCTTGTTTTTGCTCTTGCAGTAGCAGGTGTACTCGGTGGTGGTATTCAGAATGCAATCATAGCTCTGGCGGTGATCGGCTGGCCAAAGTTTGCCAGACTTGCCCGGGGACTGACTCTTGCACAAAAAGATTCGCCGTATCTGATGGCAGTGAGACTGTCAGGAAGCATTACACCCAAGATTATGTTCAAACATATCTTACCGAATATTGCAGGTCCGATACTGGTCACATCTGTACTTGATATTGGAACTATGATGATGGAACTTGCAGGGCTTTCCTTCCTTGGACTTGGTGTACAGCCTCCGATGGCAGAGTGGGGAAGCATGATCAATGATGGAAGAAGTATGCTTCAGATATCACCATGGATGGTGCTTGCACCGGGACTTGCCATATTTATAACCGTTATGATATTTAATCTCCTTGGAGATACACTGAGAGATTTTATGGATCCAAAAGAAAGAGCAAAGAGATAAGCATATAAAGAAAGGAAACAACTATTATGAAGAAGAAATTAATTGCAGCGATTCTTACAGGAGCAATGCTGGTGGCAGGAATGTCCACAGGTGTATGGGCAGAGAGTGAAAAGTCATTCGTGTATGGAACAACCGGATACAGCGAGGAGATGGGAGATGCCGGATTAAATCCACATGATAATTATTCCGGCTGGAGTGCACTTCGCTATGGAGTAGGTGAAACACTGTTTAAATACAATGACAACATGGAAGTAGAGCCATGGCTTGCAACCGATTATGAATTTGTGGATGACACAACAGTAAAGATCACACTCCGCGATGGTGTACAGTTTTCCAGCGGACGTACCATGGATGCGGAAGCGGTTAAGGAATGTCTGGAAGACCTGATCGCAGTTCATGATCGTGCACCTTATGATCTCAAGATCGATCATATTGAGGCAGACGGCCTGACGCTTACTATTTATACGGTGGAGCCATGTCCGGCAATCATCAATTACCTTGGAGACCCATATGGAGCGATCATTGACATGGATTATGGAATTCAGGGCGAGGGCGGTTCTGCCAATGTTGCCGGAACTGGTCCATACATTGCTGCAAACGTCACTCCAACCCAGATCGATCTGGTCAAGAATGACAATTACTGGGGTGGTGATGTAAAGGTAGACAAAGTTACGGTGAAGTCCTTTGCAGACGGAAGTGCGCTGACAGCAGCATTACAGACCGGGGATATTCAGGGAACATATGGACTGCAGTATGACAACTATGCTTTGTTCGAAAATAATTCGGACTATACGATCAATTCCTGTGCGACCAGCCGATGCTTTTTTGGACAATTTAATATGGAATCTGAGACAATGAAAGACCAGAACGTCCGCAAAGCAGTTGAGATGGGAATCGACAAAGACGGATTCTGTTCTGTGATCATGCAGGGACGTGGAGTTCCGGCAAAAGCAGCATTCCCGAGCAGCTTTTCTTATGGAAATGATGCAGTGGAAACCGTTTCCTATGACCCGGATGGTGCAAAGAAACTCCTTGAAGAGTCGGGATGGACAGACACTGACGGTGATGGATATGTAGACAAGGACGGACAGAAGCTCAGTATCAACTGGCTGACTTATCCGACCCGTCTGGAACAGCCGAAGCTTGCTGAGTATGCACAGGCTACGTTGAAAGATATCGGAATTGATGTAGTTGTAAACAATACATCTGACCACATGACAATTGCAAAGAGTGGAGATTTTGATGTATATGTAAGCTCAACAACTACAGCACCGACCGGTGATCCGGAATACTTCTTTACCAGTACAGTTACAGGTGCCAAAAACTATGGAAAATATCAGAATGAAGAAGTAACAAAGTTGACAGACCAGCTTCATCAGACTTTCGACAAAGATGAAAGAGCAAAGCTTGCAGTAGAACTCCAGCAGGATATCCTGGATGATGATGCATTCTTTTTCGTATCACATTTGAACATGGGAATCGTGACAAAATCAAATGTTACAGGAATGGCAGCACATCCATGTGATTATTATGAGATCACTGCAGATCTGGATGTAGAGTAAATTTTATGGTTGTTTGCAGCAGCTAAATTCTGAGGAGAATGATTGATTATGAGTTCATTGCTTCGTGTAGAGCATGTGACAATTTCTTATAATGGAAAACCGGTGGTCCAGGACGTAAGTTTTGAACTGAAGCAGGGCGAGATTCTGGGGATCGTAGGTGAGTCTGGAAGCGGCAAAAGTACGATCATAAAAGCAATCATGGGACTTCTGGGAGAAGAAGGTCTGGTTACAAGAGGCGATATCTGGTACAAAGGTGAAAATCTTACAGACATGAGCGAAAAAAAACTTCGTAAGCTTCTGGGAACAGAGATCGGAATGGTATTTCAGGACTGTAAAGCCGCATTATGTCCTGTACGGACGATTGGAGCACAGATATACGAAGCAGTGTCTGAACATGAGAAAATCAGCAAAAAGGAAGTACGGAAACGTGCAGGAGAGATTATGAAAAAAATCGGTCTGGATGACAGTGACCGTGTGCTGGACAGCTACCCGTTTGAACTTTCGGGTGGAATGAACCAAAGAGTGGGAATCTGTACGGCCATGATCCTGCATCCGAACCTGCTTCTTGCAGATGAGCCTACCAGTGCGCTGGATGTGACCGTGCAGAAGCAGGTGGCAGAAGAACTTCTGTTTATGCGCAAAACATACAATACCGCGATGATTCTTGTAACTCATAATATCGGTGTTGTAAGGATGATGGCAGACAGAATACTGGTGCTTCAGAACGGACAGGCAAGGGAGTATGGAGAAACTGAGGCTGTTCTGGATCATCCGAAAGATCCGTATACAAAGAAACTGATGAGTTCGGTGCTTCATCTGAAGCGGGCAGAGAATCAGGAGGTGCGTTGAAATGACAGACATTATCCTGAAAGCTGAGCATCTCAAAAAAGTATTTATATCAGGAAAAAAGTCCATGACTGCAGTGGATGACGTAAGCTTTGGGCTGGAACGGGGAGAATGCCTTGGAATTGTAGGTGAGTCTGGTTCCGGCAAAAGCACGATTGCCAGGATGCTCACACATCTGGAGCCGGTGACAGATGGGCAGATTTTCCTTAAGGGAAAGGACATCACCCATGCCAGAGGGAAGACTCTGCGTGATATTTACCAGGATATACAGATGGTCTTTCAGATGCCGATGGAATCGTTTGACCCGCGACGTACGCTGGGTGATGGAATTGGGGAAAGTCTCCGGAATATGGGGATAAGCCACAGGGAAACTCGTGAAAGAGTGGAAAATCTTCTGGAAAAGTGCGGGTTGGAAAAGGAATTTGCTGACCGTTATCCTCATCAGGTCAGCGGAGGTCAGTGCCAGAGAGCTGCGATTGCCAGGGCTCTTGCAGTAGATCCGGAAATCCTGATTTGTGACGAAGCAACCAGTGCACTGGATGTAACCGTGCAGAAACAGATACTGGAACTTCTGATTGAACTGAAAGAGAAGGAAAATTTGTCATTTCTGTTGATCTGTCATGATCTTGCACTGGTACAGGCACTTTGTGACAAAGTTCTGGTTCTTTATCATGGAAAGACAGTAGAATACGGAAGTCCGGATGAGATCATTGATCATCCGAAAATGGATTATACGAAGAGACTGATTGAGTCGGTTTTATAGGGCAATTACTATAATAAGTAGCAAATAATAGTTGGAGGGCAGGAACTATGGTAGTCAATGTTTTTCTGTTTGATGATTTTGAAGTGATGGATGCGTTTGGTCCGGTGGAGATTTTGGGGCGTGTACCGGAGCATTTCTATGTGCGTTTTATTTCTCTGCGCGGGGGTCTGATCACAGGAAAACAGGAAATAAAAATTTGGACAGAACCGCTGAATCCGGTGGAGATTGAGGATATTTTCCTGATCCCGGGCGGAACGGGAGTTAAGAGCTTTCTTCATATGGAGGGAGAAAATGGCCAGCAGCTGCTGAAACAGGCGGTGGAGGAGGCATCTTTTTGCATGATGGTCCAGAATGCCTCTGCGCTGTTGGCAAGGACGGGGCTTTTGTTCCACAGACAGGTGGCCGATTATGCGTATGATGAAAACTGGAAGAGGATGTTTACGGTTGGAATTGATTACATAGACGGTGAGAAATGGATTTCTGATGGAAAATATTATTCCTGTAGTACGACGGTGGCTGCAATGGATATGACGCTTGCTCTGATCAGTGATAATCTGGATGTTTCTGTTGCAGAAAAGATTGCAGAAGAGATTGGATATTCCTGGGACAGCAGTTTCTGAGCGGAGTGTGTGAGAGATTATAAAAAAAGTACTTCCCGCGGATTTGGAAGTACTTTTTTTATGGGTTGAATTGAATGTGCATCAATATGTGGAGGTCATGCACTTTATTTGGGAGATAACACAGTTCTTTGTGTTGTTTATATTTTAACAAAACAGGGGGTAAAAACAAGCCTCCCGGGGGGATTATTACCTATGAAAAAAAGAACGTTATTCATGCTGTATATGAATATATAGATATCCCCCCCGGGCGGTTGTTGACACTTTGACACAGTGATAAAATACAGTTAATTACGAGGTGCGCGCCGAATAAAATAAAGTTTTCACAGGGAAAGGAAGTATATCTATGCATATACCTGAGAACTATTTAAGTCCGTCAACATGTGCGGTAATGACGGCAGCCATGCTTCCGGTATGGGGATATTCGATCAATAAGATCAGAACGGAGATACCTAAGGCAAAGATGCCGTTACTGGGAATTGGCGCAGCATTTTCATTTCTTGGAATGATGTTTAATGTACCGCTTCCGGGAGGTACGACAGGACATGCGGTAGGTGGAACTCTTATCGCAATTCTTACAGGCAGTCCGGCGGCCGGGTGCATATCGGTATCCATTGCGTTGCTGATCCAGGCACTGCTTTTTGGAGACGGTGGAATTCTTGCATTTGGAGCAAACTGTTTCAACATGGCTTTTGTACTGCCGTATCTAGGATTTTTTCTGTATCAGTTACTTCTGAAAAAGACAGGCAAGCGTAAACTTAGCGCTGCGATTGGTGCATATGTAGGAATCAATGCAGCGGCATTCTGTGCAGCTGTTGAATTTGGAATTCAGCCATTGCTGTTTAAAAATGTAGCAGGTCAGGCGCTGTATTGTCCATATCCGTTAAGTGTGTCCATACCGGCAATGATGGTCGGACACATTACGTTATTTGGCCTGGCAGAGATTGTATTAACAGTAGTTGTATTGGCTTTTGTAGAAAAAGTTTCACCTGCAGCACTGGACAATGTTCCGGAGAAATCTTCGTTCAAACCACTGTACATATTAATTGGAGCACTTATCGTTCTGACACCGATCGGACTTCTCGCAACAGGTACTGCCTGGGGAGAATGGGGCGTGGATGAGATGGCGACACTTGTCAGTGGCGGCACTCAGTTGGGATATACTCCGTCTGGTATGGAGAGTGGATTTGAGCTTTCAACACTGTTCCCAGATTATTCGATGACAGGTATGCCAGAATGGACAGGATATATTCTGTCAGCAGTTGTTGGAGTAGCTCTTCTGGTAATTTTCTTCAAAATTATTTCTTCTCTTATGAAGGATAAAGTTGATTTTAAAAAGAAAGCAGCATAATTAATAATGAACGATTACAGAACAGAAAAAACAGAAATTCCTGAATGGATGTGCCAGCAGGAAGAATATACTCCGTCGAAGGATAAAGAAGCATTTTTGACTAAGAGCACAAAGTCTGTTTTGTCTGTACTTGGAAAGCTAAGATTTCATGAAGGGAAGGATGGCAGATTTTCTGCTACTCCTTCTCTTAAATTATTTTATACGCTAATATATATTATACTGACAGCATCTGCGAGAAATTATTTATTTGTATTGATCATGTGTGCAGCAGTAACTGTCAGACTGGCATTTTTTCCGGCAGCAGCAATACGGCAGGTTTTAAGTGAAACAGCAGGTGCAGTAATGATTTCTGTGTTTCTTCTTTTGCCGGCAGTTTTTATGGGGAATCCTCAGACACTGGCGAATATTACAGCCAGGGTGTATGTATCGGTAACTTTGGTTGGAATATTGTCGGCTGGGACATCCTGGAATAAACTTACAGCCAGTATGCGAACTTTCCGGATTCCGTCACTGTTTATTTTTACACTGGATATTACGCTGAAATATATTTCTGTTCTTGGAGAAATCTGCGTGGATATTCTGACATCTGTCGGGCTCAGATCGGTGGGAAAAAACCCGGACAAGGCAAAATCTTTTTCCGGAGTACTTGGAATCACATTCCTGAAATCCAGTGAGATGTCAGAAGAAATGTATGCGTCTATGTGCTGCAGGGGATTCACAGGAGAATATCAGATGAGCAAGAAGTACAGACTTTGTTTGCAGGATGTTTTGGGTATTCTGATGATGGTGTGTGGTATTTGCCTGTTTTTATATTTGAATGTAAATATGTAGTCCGAGATTTTTAAAGAAAGGGAAGAAGCATGATCACACTTGAAAAAGTATGTTTTGCATATGAACATGAAGTTGCACTTCGATATGTGAATCTTCATATCGAAAAGGGAGAGTCACTGGTAATTCAGGGACCGAATGGATGCGGCAAATCAACGCTTATCAAATTATTGAACGGGATTATTTTTCCATCAGAAGGGCATTATTTATATAAAGGCCATGAGATTACAGAAAAAGCGCTGAAAGACAGGCAGTTTGCAAAGTGGTTTCACCAGCAGATGGGATATGTTTTTCAGAACGCGGATACACAGCTGTTTTGCGGAAGCGTGGAAGAGGAAGTTGCGTTTGGACCGATTCAGATGGGGCTTTCGGAGGCAGAAGTCAGGGAGAGAACAGAGGATTGTCTTCGTCTGTTTGGAATTGAAAAGCTTAGAGAAAGACCACCGTATCATCTGAGCGGAGGTGAGAAGCGAAAGGTTTCTCTTGCATGTATTCTTTCCCTGAATCCGGAGGTGTTGATCCTGGATGAGCCGCTTGCCGGTCTGGATGAGAAGACGCAGGATATGCTTCTGGATTTTCTTAAAAACTTTCATAATGCAGGAAAAACGCTGATCACGATCACACACAATCGCCAGCTTGCGGAAAATCTGGGAACGCGTTTTGCAGTTATGAATGAAGAGCATGAATTGAAAGTATTATAACTGTTCAGAAGGTAGTAATATTATAAAAAAAGGTACTTCCCGCGGATTTGAAAGTACTTTTTTTATGGGTTGAATTGAATGTGCATCAATATGTGGAGGTCATGCACTTTATTTGGGAGATAACATAGTTGTTTGTGTTGTCTCTATTTTAACAAAATGGAGGGGGAAAACAAGCCTCCTGGGGGGATAATCCTGCCTGTAAGCATCCCCAGACACAGTCGTAGGGGAGGTGTGGCGCAGAAGATAATCTGCAAATGAGAAAAATTGCGAATGCGGTCACAAATATAGAGCAGAGATAATCTACAAATGGGAAAAATTGCAAATGCGGTCACAAGTATAGAGCAGAGATAATCTACAAATGAGAATAATTGTGAATGCAGTCACTGGTTCGGAGGGGAAGATAATCTGCAAATGGAAAAAAGTGCGAATGCAGTCACAAGTATAGAGCAGAGATAATCTACAAATGGGAAAAATTGTGAATGCGGTCACAAGTATAGCGCGGAGATAATCTACAAATGGGAAAAATTGCAAATGCGGTCACAAGTATAGAGCAGGAGATAATCTACAAATGAGAAAAAAAGGAAATGTGGTCACAAGTATAGCGCAGGGGTAATCTGCAAATGGGAAAAATTGCAAATGCAGTCCCCAGGACAGCTGTAGAAGGAAGGTACAGAGGGAAGCGTAATTCGACTCTGACAAAAACATATAAAAGACACCTGTTGACAATCATGGCTGGTATGGGTATGTTTAACATAATATATAGCAAGAATTCTCCTTCCTCTACAGGTGGGAGATGAATTGTAAAAAATAAAAAAGAACATTTGTTTGGCAACGCAATCCATGGTATAATAGAATCAGTCGATAAGATAAGGTAATTATTCAAAAAAGGGCTGGTTTTATGGAAAATATGGATCACAATGCACATTCAGTGTACTTGATGTATTATCACTTGATTATGGTGGTAAAATATCGAAGAAAAGTTATCAATGATCCAATTTCAGAAAGAGCAAAGGAAATATGGGAATATATTGCCCCACGGTATGGAATTGTTTTGGAAGAATGGAATCATGATATTGACCATGTGCATGTAATGTTTCGAGCACAGCCAAAAACAGAACTCAGTAAATTTATCAATGCTTATAAAAGTGCCAGCAGTAGGCTGCTGAAAAAAGAGTATCCGGAAATCCGGGAAAAACTTTGGAAAGAAGCATTCTGGAGCCAGAGTTTCTGCCTTTTGACGGCAGGAGGGGCGCCAGTAGAAGTGATCCGTCAATACATCGAAACCCAGGGAGAGAAAAAGAATTGAACATAGCATATCGTTTCCGGATTTATCCAACAGAAGAACAGAAGATACTCCTTGGAAAAACATTTGGCTGCTGTCGTTTTCTGTACAACCAGATGCTTAATGACAAGATCCAGGAGTATAAAAAGTCAAAAACGATGTTAAAGAATACACCAGCTATGTATAAAAAAACGTATTCATTTCTGAAAGAAGTTGATTCGCTGGCTCTGGCAAATGTTCAGCTTCATCTGGAGAAAGCATATAAGAACTTTTTTCGTGATCCGAAGGTTGGATTTCCGCGTTTCAAGTCAAAACATCATTCCAAAAACAGCTACACAACAAATGTGGTCAACGGAAATATTCTGGTAGAAGGTAACCGGATCCGGCTTCCGAAATTAAAATGGATCTCCATGAAAAAACACAGGGAGCCTGCAGAAAACTGTCGTCTGAAATCAGTGACAGTCAGTATGGAGTCATCTGGAAAGTATTTTGCAAGCCTGCTGTATGAAGGATACAGCTGCGAAAACCAAGCAGCAGATAAGGATTACAGCAATGCAAAAATACTGGGGATTGATTATGCGATGCAGGGGATGGCAGTGTTTTCAGAAGAGATCGAGCTTGAAAAAGCAGGGTTCTTCAGGAAAAATGAAAAAAGGCTGGCAAGGGAACAGCGTAAACTGTCAAGATGTGTAAAAGGGAGCCACAATTATGTGCGGCAGAAAAAGAAAGCTGCCAGATGTCATGAAAAAATACGCAGCCAGAGAAGAGATTATCTGCATAAACTGAGCCGCAGGATCGCAGACCAATACGATATAGTTGCGGTAGAAGATATTGATATGAAAGCGATGAGCCAGTGTCTGCATTTTGGGAAAAGTGTACAGGATAATGGATACGGGATGTTCCGGAATATGCTGGAATATAAGCTTGAATGGAAGGGAAAAGAATTAATAAAGGTAGACCGCTTTTTCCCTTCAAGCAAAAAATGCAGTAAATGCGGAAAGATAAAAAAAGAGCTGAAATTATCCGAAAGAGTTTATCACTGTACGTGTGGGAATGAGATGGATAGAGATCGAAATGCAGCAATCAACATCCGCGAAGAGGCAAGAAGGATGCTGGCAGCATAAACTGTCCGTATCCGGATAATAAGAAAGAAAATATGCCCGTGTCCGGGCAAAAAAATCGCGGGGCACGCGAGGATAGCTTGTAGATACTTGGCTCAGTAGAGCCATTGAGCAAGAAGCCCCCACTTCAAAATCAGAGATTTAAGTGGTGGGAGCATGTCACAAGAAAGAGCAGAAGAAGAGCAGAAAAAGTTCAGAAGGAAGAGGCGGAGCGTTATGTCAGCATGTACAGCAGTCATTGAGGAACTCCATCAGGCAATCGTGGAGCAAAGGAATATGGAGGAGCTAGAGGGGCTTCTCTGGGCGGGGGTGCTCGCATACCAGAATCAAACATTTTACACGCTTTCCGGTCTGGAATTCTCCTACACGGTAAAACATAAGAAAAACGGAGACTACAGTGGAGAACTGTTGATCTCACGTAAGGAGACAAGCAAGACCCTGACCAGAAGCTCCGTGATGCTGGCATTCCACAAAGTCCTCGCCGAGATGAAATTCAAAGAAATCAATGGAGCAGCATATCTTCTTCCTCCGGAATACCGCGGACCAAAATCAATCGGGCAGATCTTTGGAATCTCATATATCTTCAGCATGTTTCAGGAGTTTGGCCTGATTCGTACAAATGAGAAAAAGAAATAAAGGAAAGAGAAAATAATTGTTGAAATTATGCTTGACAACTAATTTTTTTGGATATATACTTTGATAATCAAAATATTCTAAACCCAAAACAAATCAGGAATATGAGGAAACAATTATTATGAATAAAGAACAGACCTTAACCGGTGTCATCCGCGGAACGGGAGCCTGTGTTCCAAAGCGAGTCATGGATAATGACGAGATTGCTGGTTTTGTTGAGACCAGTGATGAGTGGATCCGGGAGCGGACAGGTGTGGAACGGCGTCATATAGCAGAAGAGGAAACAACTGTTTCCATGGCTGTTGAGGCCGGTCGCCAGGCAGTCGAAGAGGCCGGAATCTCACCGGAAGAAATCGATATGATCCTGGTGGCTACCGGCTCAGCTGACCGGGTTTTTCCATGTACAGCCTGCCAGGTACAGGAGGCTCTTGGAGCTTTGGGTGCCGTTGGATTTGATCTCAATGCTGCATGCAGTGGATTTCTTTTCGCTTACAATACAGCGCAGGCGTACATAGCATCTGGAATCTACCGTACGATTCTGATCATTGGAAGCGAGAGTCTTTCACGTATTGTTGACTGGACTGACCGTGGAACCTGCATCTTGTTTGGAGATGGAGCCGGAGCGGTTCTTCTTCAGGCGAAGGAAGGAAAAAGCTATCAGCCGGTTTCACATTCCGATGGACGAGGCGGACCGGCACTGACCGGACCGGGAGTGCTTGGAAGAGCACGCAGTATTGATCAGGATCCAAAAGAAACAAAAACAGAATACATTACCATGAATGGCAAGGATGTTTTCCAGTTTGCAGTCCGCAAGGTTCCGCAGGTGATACAGGAAGTCCTTGAGCGAAACGAGCTTTTCCTTGAGGATATCGACTGGTTTGTTCTTCATCAGGCAAACGCGCGAATCGTAGATGCGGTTGCAAGGCGACTTCGTCTGGATATTGGAAAATTTCCAATGAATCTTCAGGATTATGGAAATACGTCATCCGCGAGTATCCCGATTTTGCTGAATGAACTGAATCGAAAAGGTGTCCTGAAAAAAGGACAGAAACTGGTTCTGGCAGGATTTGGAGCAGGATTGTCCTGGGGCGCAAGCGTGCTGGAGTGGGACATCACGGAGTGATGAAGCAATTCGTAGATATCCGATATCTCAATATTAAATAGATACAGAAGAATAGAGACCATATAACATTGGAAAAAAGGGGAACAGAATTTCATCATAAAAGTGAAATCTGAAACCCAAATTATATAAATTTAATTAAAACAGAAAAAGGAGAAAACAAAAATGTTAGAAAGAATTATCGAACTTACAGCAGAAAACTTAGGAGCAGACGCAGCAACAATCACAGCAGAGACATCTTTTAAAGATGATCTTCATGCAGATTCCCTGGATCTCTTTGAGCTTGCAATGGCATTCGAGGAAGAATTTTCTGTAGAAATCCCAAGCGAGGATCTTGAGCAGATCACAACAGTTGCAGATGTAATGAACTATCTGACAGAGCATCAGGCGTAATCGTCAACCTGGCTGATCGAGAGGACATAAATTTATGAAGACAGAGATCACAGAATTATTAGGAATTGAGTATCCGGTGATCCAGGGCGGTATGGCCTGGGTTGCAGACTATCATCTGGCAGCAGCCGTATCCAATGCGGGTGGCCTTGGGCTGATCGCCGCAGGCGGTGCACCGGCAGAGTGGGTAAGAGAACAGATCCGCGAGACAAAAAAGCTGACTGACAAACCATTTGGTGTGAACATCATGTTGATGAATCCGGAAGCAGACAAGATTGCAAAGGTAATCCTGGAAGAGGACATCAAAGTAGTGACAACAGGTGCAGGAAGTCCGGAAAAATACATGGCAGACTGGAAGGCAGCCGGAGTTAAGGTTATTCCTGTCATTGCATCAGTAGCACTTGCAAAACGTATGGAGCGCTGCGGCGCAGATGCAGTCGTTGCTGAAGGTACAGAGGCCGGAGGACATATCGGGGAACTTACTACAATGGTACTGGTCCCGCAGGTTGTTGATGCAGTGAATATCCCGGTGATCGCAGCGGGTGGTATTGCAGACGGCAGAGGTATGGCAGCAGCATTTATGCTGGGTGCCAGAGGAATCCAGATGGGAACAATTTTTGCAGCATCCAAGGAATCTGTGATCCATGAAAATTACAAGAACAGTATTCTTAAAGCAAAAGATATCGACAGCCGTGTAACAGGCAGAAGTACCGGTCATCCGATCCGTGTTCTTCGTAATGATATGGTGCGCAAATATCTGGAACTGGAAAAAGAGGGCGCACCGTTTGAGGAACTGGAAAAGATGACTCTTGGCAGTCTCAGAAGAGCAGTTCAGGAGGGTGACGCTAAGAATGGCAGTCTGATGGCAGGACAGATCGCAGGCATGATCAAAGAAGAACGTTCCTGTGAGGATATTATTAAATCTACTGTATCCGATGCATGCAGACTGATGAATGGAGTAAGTGTAAATGAGTAAGATTGCTTTTATTTATCCGGGACAGGGCGCGCAGGCAGTTGGAATGGGAAAAGACTTTTATGAGAAAAGTCCTTTATCCAGGACAATATTTGACCAGGCATCTGAGGCAGTGAATCTCGACCTTAAGAAGCTTTGCTTTGAAGAAAATGATCTTCTGGACAAAACAGAATATACACAGGTTGCAATGGTGACTGCCTGTCTGGCAATGACAAGAGCGGTTGAATCCATGGGACTTCATGCAGATATGACAGCAGGTTTAAGCCTTGGCGAATATTGCGCGATCGCTGTTGCAGGCGGTATGTGTGATCTGGATGCAATCCGTACGGTACGCTCCAGAGGAATCTTTATGGAGCATGCAGCACCGGAAGGAAGCGGTGCAATGTCTGCAGTACTTGGAATGGATGCAGAGGTGATCGAGGATGTTTTAAATGGCAGAGAGGGCGTTTCTATTGCGAACTATAACTGCCCGGGACAGATCGTTATCACTGGTGAGGCAGCTGCGGTTGCTGAGGCAGGAACTGCTTTAAAAGAAGCAGGAGCAAGAAGAGTACTTCCACTTAAGGTGAGCGGACCATTCCATTCACCGATGATGAGGCCTGCAGGAGAAGAGCTGGCAAAGGTTTTTGCCGGAGTCAGCATGAATCCTCTGAAGATCCCATATGTGGCGAACATTAATGCAGAAGTGATCACAGACTGTGGAAGAATCGAAGGGCTTCTGGTGGAACAGGTCAGTGGATCTGTCCGTTGGCAGCAGAGTGTGGAAACCATGATCCGTGAAGGTGTGGACACCTTCGTTGAAATCGGACCTGGCAAAACCCTGACAGGTTTCCTTCGTAAGATTGATAAAAACGTAAAAGCTTATCACATTGGCAGCTGGGAAGAAGCAGTTCAGGTGTGTGAGGAATTGAAATAAAATTTGATAAGACCGGATAAAGGTACATCTGGTCACAGCAGATGCCGAGAGGAGAGAAATAAGTGGCAGAGCAGAGTAAGAAGAAAGTTGCTGTTGTAACAGGTGCTTCCAGAGGAATCGGAAGAGCCATTGCCCTGGAGCTTGCTTCCAGAGGTGCAGCAGTTGTAATCAATTATAACGGTTCTGAGGAACGGGCACGAGAAGTGCAGAAAGAGATTGAGGAAAAAGGCGGCGAGGCTGAGATCAGACAGTGGAATGTTGCGGATTATAAAGCCTGTGAAAGTGCCGTAAAGGACATTGTAAAAACTCATGGAAGCATTGATATTCTGGTAAACAATGCCGGAATCACAAAAGACGGACTTCTGATGGGAATGTCAGAAGAAGACTTTGATCAGGTGATCGATGTCAACCTCAAAGGAACTTTCAATATGATGCGCTTTGTTTCCAGACAGATGCTCCGTCAGCGCAGTGGACGCATCATCAGCATGGCATCTGTAGTTGGAATTGCAGGAAATGCAGGACAGGCAAACTATGCAGCGTCCAAAGCAGGAATCATTGGTATGACCAAAAGTGCAGCAAGGGAACTTGCATCCCGCGGTGTTACGGTCAATGCAGTTGCACCGGGATTTATTGAGACAGAGATGACAGCAGTATTATCTGAAGAAGTAAAAAAAGCATCTGCTGCGCAGATTCCGCTGGGACATTTCGGCAGACCGGAAGACATTGCAAAAGCAGTAGCTTTTCTGGCATCTGACGATGCAGCATACATTACCGGACAGGTAATTCAGGTTGATGGAGGAATGGTCATATGAGTAAGAGAAGAGTAGTTGTAACCGGACTTGGCGCCGTTACTCCTATTGGAAATAATGTTGAGGATTTCTGGGCAGGAATCCGCGAAGGAAAAGTCGGCATCGGACCGATCACAAAATTTGATACAACAGATTACAAGGTAAAGATCGCAGCAGAAGTTAAGGATTTTAATGCAAAAGATCATATGGATCCGAGAGCCGCAAGACGTATGGATCCATTCTGCCAGTATGCAGTGACAGCAGCAAAAGAAGCTTTTGAGGATGCTGGCCTTGATATGGAAAAAGAGGATTCTTTCCGTGTGGGTGTTATTGTTGGTTCTGGTATCGGAAGTCTTCCGCAGGTAGAAAACAACTATGAAAAGATCCTCACCAAGGGACCTGGAAAAGTAAATCCACTGATGGTCCCGATGATGATCTCTAACATGGCTGCAGGAAATATTTCTATTCAGCTGGGACTCCGCGGCAAATGTACAGATGTTGTGACAGCCTGTGCATCCGGAACACACAGCATTGGTGATGCATTCCGTGCAATTCAGTATGGGGATGCGGAAATCATGCTGGCAGGTGGAACCGAGAGTTGTATCTGTCCGACAGGAGTGGCTGGCTTTACCGCACTTACTGCACTGACCAAGACCGAAGATGTCGCAAGAGCATCTATTCCATTTGACAAAGACAGAAGTGGTTTTGTACTTGGAGAAGGTGCCGGAATCGTAGTTCTTGAAGAACTGGAGCATGCGAAGGCAAGAGGAGCAAGAATCTATGCCGAGCTGGTTGGCTACGGTGCAACAGCAGATGCTTTCCACATCACTTCTCCTGCAGAGGACGGAGCAGGCGCAGCCAGAGCAATGGAACTTGCAATGGAAGAAGCTGGTGTTCAGCCATCTGAGGTAGAATACATTAACGCGCATGGAACGAGTACGCATCACAATGACCTGTTTGAGACAAGAGCGATCCACAAAGCATTTGGAGATGCGGCAAAAAATCTGGTTGTAAATTCTACAAAATCCATGATCGGACATCTTCTTGGTGCAGCCGGTGGAGTGGAATTTGTGACCTGCGTTAAATCTCTGGAAGAGGGATTTATCCACCAGACAGTTGGAACCACAGATCCGGACGAAGAGTGTGATCTGAACTATGCGATCGGTGCTCCGGTAGAAAAAGAGATCCATTATGCAATGAGCAATTCTCTTGGCTTTGGCGGACACAATGCGACACTTCTTGTAAAGAAATATGAGGGTTGATAATTATGGAATTTGAAAATCTTCTTACATTAATAAAAACAGTATCAGATTCTGAACTGACAGATTTTGATTACGAAGAAAATGGTACCCGCATCCGACTGAAGAAGAAAAAAGAAACCGTTGTGGTTTCTGGCACTTCTTCAAATGTACCGGTTATGGGACTCCAAACAGTGCAGCCGTTGGGACAGATCACAGAATCAGAAGCAAAGATGGAGAAAGATATTGCAGATGGTGAACCAGAGGGTATGCTTATAAAATCTCCTCTTGTGGGAACTTTTTATGCAGCACCTGCCGAGGACGCAGATCCGTTTGTTTCTGTTGGAGATCAAGTCAAAAAAGGTCAGACGCTTGCCATCGTGGAAGCAATGAAACTGATGAACGAGATTGAAAGTGATTTTGACGGTAAAGTTGCGGAAATTTATGTGGAAAACGGACAGGCAGTAGAGTATGGACAGCCGTTGTTCCGGATTGCATAAATTCAGGGTATAAACCTGAAAAAATGTGGATCATTCGAATGTACAGAGAAATTAATGTGGATAAACGAAGTTTCCATTGTAGGAGTATAGATTATGAATAAATTAGGGGTAAAAGAAATTGAACAGATTCTTCCTCACAGACATCCATTTCTTCTTGTGGATTATATCGAGGATTATGAGCCGGGCAAATTTGCCGTCGGTTATAAATGCGTGACTTTCCGTGAGGACTTTTTTAAAGGACATTTCCCACAGGAACCGGTAATGCCGGGTGTCCTGATGGTGGAAGCTCTTGCGCAGACAGGCGCTGTGGCAATCTTAAGCCTGGAAGAAAACAAAGGCAAGATTGCATACTTTGGCGGGATCAAGAACTGCAGATTCCGTGGAAAAGTTGTTCCGGGGGATAAACTTCGTCTGGAAACAACGATCATCAAATGCAAAGGACCGGTTGGTGTCGGTCATGCAGTTGCAAGTGTTGACGGCAAAGTGGTAGTTGATGCAGAACTGACTTTTATGATTGGATAGGTGACACACTATGATTAAAAAAGTGCTGATTGCGAATCGAGGGGAGATTGCAGTACGGATCATCCGCGCATGCAGAGAAATGGGAATAGAGACGGTTGCTGTTTATTCAGAGGCAGACAGAGATGCACTTCATACTCAGCTTGCGGATGAGGCAGTCTGCATCGGACCGGCACCGTCATCCGAGAGCTATCTCAGCATGGAAAATATCATCAGTGCAACGATCGTTACAGGTGCGGATGCAATTCATCCGGGATTTGGTTTCCTTTCCGAAAACAGTCGTTTTGCGGAACTCTGTGAACAGTGCAATATTACATTTATCGGGCCGCCGTCAACTGTGATCGCAAGTCTTGGAAACAAGCAGGCGGCAAAAAATACAATGGCAAATGCAGGGGTTCCGATCATTCCTGGTGGCAAAAATCCAATCTATACAGTAGAAGAGGGAATGAAGGAAGCCGAAACGATCGGTTATCCGGTCATCATCAAAGCTGCTCTTGGTGGAGGCGGCAAGGGAATGCGAGTTGCTGATACACCGGCAGATTTTGAAGAAAGTTTCCGTACCGCACAGAAAGAAACGCAGATGGCTTTTGGCGATTCTACGATGTACGTGGAGCATTTTGTACGTCATCCAAGACATATTGAATTTCAGATCATGGCAGATAAATTCGGTAATGTAATTCACCTGGGGGAACGTGATTGTTCCATTCAGAGAAATCATCAGAAGATGATCGAGGAATCCCCATGTGAGGTGATCTCCGATGAACTTCGTGCCAGAATGGGAGAGGCAGCGGTGAAAGCGGCAAAAGCAGCCGGGTATGAAAATGCCGGAACGATTGAATTCCTTCTTGATAAAGAAGGCAGATTTTATTTTATGGAAATGAATACCCGAATTCAGGTGGAGCATCCGGTTACGGAGTGGGTGACAGGTGTGGATCTTGTCAAAGAGCAGATCCGCATTGCATCCGGGCTTCCACTATCCTGTAAGCAGGAAGATATTCAGCTGACAGGGCATGCGATTGAATGCCGGATCAACGCAGAAAATCCATCCAAAGGTTTTCGTCCGTCACCAGGAACGATCACGGACATGTATTTTCCAGGAGGAAAAGGAATCCGTATTGATTCCGCTGTGTACAGTGGATATACGATCCCACCGTATTATGATTCCATGATCGCGAAGGTGATCGTGTGGGCGAAGAACCGTACCGAAGCAATCCGTAAGATGCAGAGTGCGCTTGGTGAAGTGATCATAGAGGGAATCGATACCAATGTAGACTATCAGTATGAAATCCTGGATCATCCGGATTTTCAGTCAGGAAATACAGATGTAGAATTCATCGAAAGAATGGAAGCAGATAAATAAAGTGTTACTGTAAACGGAGTGAACAGTAACGTATAGTTTTGGTATTAACAGGAGTGAACGATCATGAAGTTGGATAACATGTTCAAAAAGACAAGAATTGTTTCCAGAATACAGAGCCATAGTGCGGTCCGTGCTTCCAGGCCGGAGGTACCGGAAGGACTTCTTCGTAAATGTAACAAGTGCGGAGCTGCCATCATCGCAGAGGATGTAAAACAGGGATATTATATCTGTCCGAAATGCGGAGGATATTTCCGTGTACATGCATATCGCAGAATCCAGATGGTGATCGATGAGGGAACTTTTGAGGAATGGAATCAGGATCTGATCGGTGGAAATCCTGTAAATTACAAAGGGTATCCGGAAAAAGTACAGGCACTTCAGGAGAAGACCGGGCTCAAAGAGGCTGTTGTCACAGGCAAAGGCAAAATAAATGGCAGAGATACTGTGATCGCAGTCTGCGATGGAAGATTCCTGATGGCAAGCATGGGCTGGGCAGTTGGCGAAAAAATCACCAGAGCAGTAGAACGTGCAACGGAGGAAAAACTTCCCATTATCATTTTTGCCTGTTCTGGTGGTGCCAGAATGCAGGAAGGAATCACATCTCTGATGCAGATGGCAAAAACTTCCGCGGCGCTGGAACGTCACAGCAAGGCCGGACTGCTTTATGTAAGTGTTTTGACAGAACCTACGACAGGCGGCGTGACGGCAAGTTTTGCGATGCTGGGGGATATCATTCTGGCGGAACCAGGTGCACTGATCGGTTTCGCAGGCCCGCGTGTCATTGAGCAGACTCTTCGTCAGAAACTGCCGAAAGGATTTCAGAGAGCAGAATTTCTGGTTGAGCATGGTTTTGTAGATGATATTGTAAGGCGTGAGAATCTGAAGGAAACACTTGGTAAGATCTTGGAGATACATGCGGTATCCTGGAAAACAGAAAACAGGATCAGAACGGATGCAGCTGAATTACATCACGCGGATCATCCGGGATCAGATTCTGAAAATCTGACAAATGACAAGTGTGATTCGGATAGAGGAGATTCTAATCCAGCTGGCATCAACCCTTACCTCACAGCCTGGGATCGTGTACAGATCTCACGCAAGATTGATCGTCCATCCGGCAGTGATTATATAGAAGCACTTTTTACGGATTTTATGGAATTTCATGGAGACCGAAATTACGGAGATGATAAGGCAATCATCGGTGGAATCGCAAAATTTCATGGAAAACCGGTCACTGTTATCGTGCAGGAAAAAGGAACCAACACCAAAGAAAACATTGCACACAATTTCGGCATGCCGATGCCGGAAGGATATCGCAAGGCGCTGCGCCTGATGAAGCAGGCAGAAAAGTTTCAGCGTCCGGTAATCTGTTTTGTGGATACGCCGGGAGCTTTCTGTGGTATCGAGGCAGAGGAACGAGGACAGGGCGAGGCTATTGCCCGTAATCTCTGGGAGCTTGCCGGACTGAAAACACCGGTTCTGTCTATTGTGACAGGAGAAGGTGGAAGCGGTGGGGCACTTGCCCTGGCAGCAGGTGATCAGGTATGGATGTTGGAGAATTCCATATATTCTATTCTTTCACCGGAAGGATTTGCAAGTATTCTCTGGAAGGACAGTACTAAGGCAAAAGAAGCTGCCGCGGTCATGAAACTGACAGCATCGGATCTGTATGAGAAAGGAATCATTGAGCAGGTGATTCCTGAACCGGAGAATCTGACACCGGAAAGTATGTGGCAGGTGGCTGAACGCCTGAACGATAAAATCTGTACTTTCCTTCAAAAATATACATCTCTTTCCGAGGAAGAACTCCTCGAAACAAGATACGCCCGTTTTCGTAAGTTCTGAATTGAAATATCACGCGACTCACTTCTTTCACTTTTCCTACATTATATAGAAAAAGGCGCGCAGGAAAAGAAAAATATCTGGGACAGAAAAGGAAAAGTGTGGAAAAACCGAACACTTTTCTTTTTTTGTCTATACAAAAGGACAGAAACTGGAATTATAATATATAAAAAGAAGAAAAATCGGAGGAGACACGAATGAAAGAAGTAAAATCGCCAAAGAAGCCGTTACTTTATTATTATGGAATCGTGCTTCTGATCATAATTGTTTTTAATGTGCTTGTAACCCCGATGCTCACAAAAACAATGGTCAAAGAAGTCGATTATGGAACTTTTATGTCGAAGATCGAAGATAAAAAGATTGATGATGTCCAGATTGAGGATAATCAGATCCTTTTTACAGATAAAGATGATAAAAATACCATCTATAAAACAGGCGTGATGGAAGACCCGACTTTGACAGAACGTCTTTATAAAGCGGGAGCAAAATTTTCCAAAGAAATCGACCAGCAGATGTCACCTGTAGCAAGTTTTCTGCTGACAGGAGTTCTTCCGCTTGTGCTCTTTATTGCGCTTGGTCAGTATATGAGCCGCAAGATGATGAATCAGATGGGCGGTAAGAATTCCATGGCATTTGGAATGGGAAAAAGCAATGCCAAAGTTTATGTACCGTCAACCGAAGGTATCCGCTTCAGTGATGTAGCCGGTGAAGAAGAAGCAAAAGAAAATCTGCAGGAAATCGTTGATTATCTGCATAATCCGGAGAAATACACCAGGGTTGGAGCTTCCATGCCGAAAGGCGTTCTGCTTGTCGGCCCTCCAGGTACCGGTAAAACCATGCTGGCAAAAGCAGTAGCCGGTGAATCCAATGTACCGTTCTTCTCGATGTCCGGTTCTGAATTTGTGGAAATGTTTGTTGGTATGGGCGCATCCAAAGTTCGTGACCTCTTTAAACAGGCAAAGGAAAAAGCACCTTGTATCGTATTCATTGATGAGATCGATGCCATTGGTAAGAAACGTGACGGACAGATGGCAGGTGGAAACGATGAACGTGAGCAGACCCTGAACCAGCTGCTTACGGAGATGGATGGTTTTGAGGGAAATAACGGTGTTATTATTCTGGCAGCAACCAACCGTCCGGAATCTCTTGACCCGGCACTGACCCGTCCGGGCCGTTTTGACCGCCGTGTACCTGTAGAACTTCCGGATCTTGAAGGTCGTGAAGCAATCCTTAAAGTACATGCAAAAAAAGTTCAGCTTTCTGACGATGTGGATTTCCATACGATCGCAAGAATGGCCTCAGGAGCTTCCGGTGCAGAGCTTGCCAATATTGTAAATGAGGCGGCTCTTCGTGCTGTTCGTGATAATCGTGAAGTAGTCACAGAAGCAGATCTGGAAGAAAGCATTGAAGTTGTTATTGCAGGATATCAGAAGAAAAATGCGGTACTTTCAGATCAGGAGAAAAAGGTAGTTGCATGTCATGAGATTGGACACGCTCTTGTAGCAGCAATGCAGACACATTCTGCACCGGTTCAGAAGATTACGATCATTCCAAGAACTTCCGGCGCGCTTGGTTATACCATGCAGGTAGAGCAGGGAGACAAATATCTTCTGACAAAGCAGGAACTGGAGAATAAGATTGCAACATTTACCGGTGGCCGTGCTGCGGAGGAAGTGGTATTTGGTGAGATAACGACCGGTGCATCCAATGACATTGAACAGGCAACCAAGATTGCCCGGGCCATGATCACCCGCTATGGTATGAGTGATGACTTTGATATGGTGGCTATGGAAACCGTGACAAATCAGTATCTTGGCGGTGACGCATCCCTGGCATGCTCTGCGGATACGCAGAATGAGATTGACCGTAAGGTTGTGGAACTGGTTAAGAGAGAGCATGAGAAAGCGAAAAAAATTCTTCTTGATAACCGTCAGAAACTGGATGAGTTATCCAATTATCTCTATGAAAAAGAGACGATCACAGGAGATGAATTTATGGCAATCCTGAATGGCGAGGCAAAAAAAGAGACAAATACAGAAACGAAAATAGAATCAGGAGCTGAGAAGAAGGAGGCGGATGCAGATGAACAGACGATCTGATATTGGATGGTTTGAATTAATCGTGGGTATCATTCTGATCATATTTGGTGTTGTGATCATGCGTCAGCCGGTAGGGGTACTTACCTGGATCGTGATTCTGTGTGGTGTGCTTGCAATCTTAAGCGGAATTGGGGATATTGTTCTGTATGTCAAAATGGAACACTTTACCGGGTTTGGACCGATCGTTTCACTTGTCACAGGAATCCTGAGTGTGATGGCCGGATTTATGCTCGCGGCACATCCGGAAGCAGGAAACTGGGCGCTTGCAATGATTCTTCCAATCTGGATTATTGCGCATTGTATTTCCAGACTTTCTCATCTGCAGTATATGAAGATGCATTACGGAATGACTTATTATACGATTTCACTGATTCTGAATATCCTTGGTCTGCTCGTTGGAATCCTTCTGATCTTCCGGCCGATGATCACGATCCTTTCCATGGGTGTGCTTGTAGGAGGCTTCATGATCATTGAGGGAGTGGAGCTCATTCTTGTTGGACTGGACGGCAGACAATATTACAGATAAAAAAGAAATTCAGGTACAGGTGGATCTGGTATTGGCCTGTCAGTTGCAAAAGCAATCGTACAGGCGCATAAAGGTAAAATTACCGCAGAAAATAAAAACGGAAAAGGATTGACGATCACGATTCTTCTATAAAAAGAAGAATATATGAACAAAGCCGCCGCACTCTTGTGCGGTGGCTTTTTATATTGTAAAATATATAAAATAAAACTTCTTAGGGTTCAATGACAAAGGGAGGAGAAGTTTTGAAAAATAATTATACCGTAAGCAGCAGAAAAAGATTTCTGTTCTATATTCTGATGATATTAAGTCTGCTCTGTATCATAGCATTGCAGTTTTTTGGACAGAATGAAAGGGATGGAAATACAACAGAAAAAATCTTATTTACCAGGGAACTTTTACCTGGCAGAAATCAGATGGAAGCAGTGAAAAGATCAGCGTTCCGGGACAGTATGATGTAAAAGCAAAGGATACGATGACTATCCTGACCAGACTGCCGGAAGATTATCATGAGAATACACTGGCAATCCGTTCATCACTTCAGTCGGTCCGATTTTATGTGGATGGAGAACTGAGAATGGAATATGATACATCAGGGACTAGACTTGTCGGAAAAAACTCAGCAAGCTGTTATGTGTTCTGTCCGACATCAGAAGATGATGCAGGAAAAGAAGTGCGTATTGAACTTACCACAAATACAGCAAAATATTCTGGAGTGGTAAATACTGTTTATTGTGGAGATGAGGCAGCAATCTGGGGGTATCTGTTTCAGACGTATGGACTGGAGACTGTCATTGCTCTTTTTTTGTTGTTTGCCGGAATCATTACGATCATTTTTGGGTTTTCTCTCGGGATTGCCTATCAGACGAAATTTGATATGGAATATCTGGGCTGGTGCGTTTTTATGGCAGCAATCTGGATGCTTGGTGAGTCCAAGATGCGGCAGCTGTTTTTTCCGAATCCGTCAGCACTTGCAACGCTGTGTTTTGTAATGATCATGTTAAGTCCGATCGCAATCGGATATTATATGGATACGCTGCAGAAAGGAAGATACCGGAAAGTATTTGGAGTGGTAGAAAGCATAGCATTTCTGAATGCTCTGATCTGTTCAGCACTTCATATTCTTGGGATTGCGGATTATATCGAGACACTTCCTGTTGCCCATGTGATCCTTGCAGGCAGCGTTCTGATTGGGTTCATTACGATGGTCTGTGACCTGAAAAGAGGATATGTGTCAGAAAAATATACTTTTTTCAGTATTATATTGGCAATGATCGCTATTATAGCAGAGTCGAGCCTGGTTTATTTCAGAGTTTCCGCATCAGGAATCTTTATAGGAATCGGAATGATCATACTGCTGTGCACAAACCTGCTGAAAACGATCAAAAATATCCAGAAAGTGGAAAGCCGCCGTCAGAGAGCAGAGTTAAATAAGCGCAGGAAACAGATGGAAACCATGTCACTGCAGATGATGCGGACACTTTCCACAACGATTGAGGCGAAAGATGAGTATACAAGAGGACATTCTTATCGGGTGGCAGAATACGCAGCTCTGATTGCAGAAGAACTTGGGTGGGATAAAAAAGAAATCAGAAATCTTAAAAATGCAGCACATCTGCATGATATCGGTAAGATCGGTATTCCGGATAACATTCTGAACAGGCCAACCAGACTGACGGAAGAAGAGTTTCAGGTAATTAAAGAGCATACCGTCATTGGAGCAGAGATACTAAAAAATATTACGTTGATCGATCATGTGAAAGAGGTGGCTCGAAGCCATCATGAAAGATACGATGGTATGGGGTATCCGGATGGATTGAAGGGCGAAGAAATTCCGCTGTATGCAAGAGTTATAGCCATAGCAGACTGTTATGATGCTATGAAGTCAAGGCGGATTTACAGAAATCCGCTTGGAGATGAAGTTATATATAATGAAATATCCAGAAACTGTGGATCACAGTTTGACCCCAAGATCGCAGGAGTCTTTCTGAAAATGTTGAATGAAGGTCGCGTAGTGATCAGAGAAGACGGCAAGCTTGCAGATAAAGAAGATAATCTTCTGAATATGGAAGCAGAAATTGAAAAGTTCATCTCCACTGTAATGATAACAATGAAAACACAGGAAGACAGTGAAGGATTTGATTTTCTGACAGGATTGCCAATGAGAAATCGTGGTGAAAAGCTTGCGGCACAGTTTATGCAGCAGGACAGCGGTTATCTGGTATTTCTTGACATGGATAACCTCAAGAAGATGAATGACCTTTATGGACACAAAGCAGGAGACAGAGCATTGAAATTACTTGGATCTTTCTTGATGGAATATGCACATCATTCCGTTGTCTGCCGCCTGGGTGGGGATGAATTCCTGATGTTTGTGCCGAACGTTTCAAAAGAAAAGATAACAGAGATCGTCACAGAAATCCAGGAAAAATTTGAACAGAGCAAGGAAAAGGATGTAGCGATCCGTTGTGCTTCTGTTTCTGCCGGAATCTGTGAAGTAAATAAAGGAGATCCTTTTGAAGAATGCTATTCAAAGGCAGATAAGGCCCTGTATTATGTGAAACAGAATGGAAAAGGAAGCTTTTTCTTCTATCAACAGATGGAAGGGGAAAAGATTGTTGGCTATGGAACAGGAAAAGATCTGACACTGGTTTCCAAAGCACTGAGCGCCAGCGGCGATTATTCCGGGGCACTTGAGCTGGATTATCGTGAATTCGCCAAGATATATGAATATATGAATAGTATGGAAAAAAGATACAAATGTCATTGTTATCTGGTGATGGTAACGCTGGAAACGGAAGCGGATTCTGTATTAAATATCGAAGACATAGAATATGCACTGGAATGTATGGAGCAGGCAATACGACAAAAAATACGAAAGGTTGATGTGTGCACGCGTTACAGTTCCATGCAGTATCTGATCATTCTGTTTGAACCAGATGAAAAAACAATTCCAAATATCATGGAACGTATTTTCAGTCAATATCGTGAGCAGTGCGGAAAGAAAAAACTGCTTCTTAATTATGAATATATGTCAATGACGGAAAAATAATACAGAGGCTGAATTGTTGGAACATTACGGAGTAATTTCCTATAAAGTAAAGTAAAAAGCGCGGTCGTAATAAATGCGACTGCGCTTTTTGAGGTTAAAGAATGATTTTAATTAATGGCATATTCTGATTAAAGAACATCTTCTCTGCGGATATATCCAGGATGTCCTTCTTCTGCGATGATCTCATTGCCGTGGATGACCTTGGCCCATTTATCCATTACCTGATTTTCAAGATGAGCATTCTCGCCGACAACAGTATGAGACAATACAATGCTGTTTTTAATGACAGCACCGGCTTTGATCTGGCATCCACGTCCGATAACGGAATTTTCGACTGTTCCTTCGATCAGACAGCCATTGGAGATAACAGAATTCTTGACAGATGCACCTTCCAGATACTGGGTCGGGCAGGAATCGTTGGTTTTGGTATAAATTGGCCATTCCGGATTGAACAGTCCTTCTGCAGTTTTGATGTCGATCAGAGAGATATTTGCGTTGTAATAACTGTTAAAGTCAGTAATGGATGCAAAATATCCTCTGTGTGAAACACCGCGGATATCGAGATCCGCAGAAGATTCATTGACAATCTGAGGCAGAGTGTACATCGAAGAAATTTTCCGGGCTTTTTTGATCAGTTCAATGAAAAGCTCTTTACTCATAACATATGTATCCATGAAGATGTTGCGTTTCTGGGCACTTCCACGGTTTTTTTCGATGGATTCAACACCTTTCTGTTTGTTCAGATTCAGAATATCACAGTTCAGGAATTTTTCTCTTGCATTGTCCACAGAATGATACAGGAGTGTGATATCAGCACCGGAATCAATATGTGTCTGAAGAAGTTCCCTGTAATCTTCTGCATATACCATGTAAGATGGCGCGATGATCACATATGGCTCATGCATTCTTTCAATGAATTCAATATTTTCATAAAATGATGCGATATCTGTATTGTATACATCATTTTCGGAACTGTTCTGAGCGAACATAAGCTGCAGCTTGCCACGTTTGGAGTTGATGTTGTAATGACGTCCGGTTCCGAGATGTTCTGCCAGAGAACGTGGCTTGGTTCTTACATATACCTGGATGCGGTCGATACCGCTGTTGCTCATATTTGAAATAGGAAAGTCAATGACACGATATCTTCCAAGGAAGGAAAAAGCACCGATTGGACGATACTGCTGAAGTCCTTCTACTTTGATATGGGTTCCGGAAGATGTGACAATTCCAAATGCTCTTGCCATATTATTCTACCCCCTTTACACGTTTGGACACGAGTTCGATATTTTCACTGTCTGCACTGCCTACAACAGCATCCTGGCCAATCTTGACATTATCAGCAACAAGTGCACGCTGAACAACTGCGCCGGCGGCAACTTCTACGCCTGGCATCAGTACACTGTCAATGATCTTGGCACCCTCGCCGACTTTGCATCCGGTGAACAGTACAGAATGCTTAACTTCACCTTCGACAACACAGCCCTGTGTGATAAATGCTTTGTCGATTTTGGCATTTGGTCCTATGTACTGAGGAAGAGCAGGTGTGTCTTCTGTGTAGATCTTCCATGTTGGATCGTTCAGATTCAGCTCATTTCTGGAATCAATGAGGTCCATATTTGCTTCCCAGAGAGAGTCGATGGTTCCGACATCTTTCCAGTAACCTTTGAATTTATATGCGGCAAGTGTTTTATTGTCGTTAAGGAGACACGGGATAACATCCTTACCAAAGTCATGGTGGGAATCAGGATTCTTCATATCTGCAAGAAGGATCTTGCGGAGAAGCTTCCAGTTGAAAATATAAATACCCATAGAAGCAAGGTTGCTCTTCGGATGCTCTGGTTTTTCTTCGAATTCAACGATGCGGCCGTTGCCATCTGTGTTCATGATACCGAAACGGCTTGCTTCTTTCATCGGTACTTCAATGACTGCGATCGTTGCATCGGCATTCATTTCCTTATGGTAATCCAGCATTTTGTCGTAATTCATTTTATAAATATGGTCGCCGGAAAGAACTAAAAGATATTCCGGAGAATATTTATCGATAAAATCGATATTCTGAGAAATCGCGTCAGCAGTACCTCTGTAAACGTCAAGATCTGCATCAGCTTTTTCACGTGGTGGAAGAACAAAGACTCCACTTTCTCTGGCATCAAGTCCCCAGCGTCCGCCAGCTGCTACATAACTATTCAGAAGAACGGATTCGTACTGAGTCAGTACTCCGACAATGTCCACTCCGCTGTTAGCGCAGTTGCTGAGCGGGAAATCAACAATGCGGTATTTTCCGCCATATGAAACTGCCGGCTTGGCTACTTTGTTGGTGAGTTCATGAAGACGGCTTCCACGTCCGCCAGCCAGGATCATCGCTAACATGTTGTTTTGTTTCATAGTGAACCCTCACTTTCCTTTTAGATTGCTTATATGAATCTATTATACATTTTTTACAAAAACATTTCTACATTTTTGAGCAAAAAAGTGTGGCTTGATTGATATTTTTTTTTGATGATTGTTAAGTGTGTATTAAATTGATGGAAAAATTTCGACAAAAACATAAAAAAGTAACAAAAACAGAGGAGCGGACGAGAAATGCTGTATACAAGGCTGGAAAGGAGCCGACAATCACTGGACGAAAAGTATGTTTTACGTTATAATAACAAGGTTAAAGGGAAAAATAAAAGTGCTATTTGACGGATGAGAGGGATATAGTGAACAGACGAGAGGATTTTAAACGTTTTATAGTATTTTGTCTGGCAAGTCTTGTTGTGATCGCACAGACAGCTGTTTTTGCATATATCTGGTATGACTATTACAGAGGACTTATTTTTGAACCGTTCTGGAGAAAAGGTAACTGGGTCCTGATTGCAATCTACGGATTGATCAATGTTTTGTTTTCCAGACTTTATGGAGGTCTGAAAGTAGGATATCTGAAACGCATAGATGTATTTTATTCTCTGACGCTGGCTACGATCTGTACAAATATCGTGACATATTTTCAGATCACGTTGATCAACCGATGGTTCCTGAGACCATGGCCAATGATAGAGATGACACTGATTCAGTTTGTGATCATCCTTGTATGGATATGGGGTTCCAGATATATTTATTCAAAATTATATCAGGCAAGGAAACTTCTGGTGATTTATGGAGACCGTGATCCTGGTGATCTGATCAGTAAAATGAATTCCAGACGTGATAAATATGATATCAGCGGAAAAGTTCATATCAGTGTGGGTGAGAAAGAAATTTACCGGATGATGAAGGAATATGACGGAGTGATCATATGGGATCTTCCGGCAAATATCCGTAACCGTTATCTGAAACATTGTTTTGCACATTCTATCCGGTGCTATCTCAGTCCGAAGATTTCTGATGTGATCCTGATGGGAAGCGAACGCATTCATTTGTTTGACACACCGCTTCTTGTTGCGAAGAACATGGGACTTTCTATTGAGCAGCGTGCAGCAAAACGGCTGTTGGATATTATTGTTTCGGGTATTGGAATCATAGTTGCATCTCCACTGATGCTGATCATTGCATTGTGTGTGAAGTTTTATGACAGAGGTCCGGTCTTATATCGACAGGAAAGACTTACGGAGGGCGGAAGACCATTTAAGATCTGTAAGTTCCGTAGTATGTGCGTGGATTCCGAGAAGAACGGTGCAAGACTTGCATCCAAACATGACAGCAGGATCACCCCGGTAGGAAGAGTACTCCGCAATCTGCATCTGGATGAACTGCCTCAGTTATTTAATGTATTTATGGGGGATATGTCTCTGGTTGGACCGAGACCGGAAAGACAGACGCTTGTCCGCGAATACTGCAAGGAAATTCCAGAGTTTTATTATCGCCTGAAGGTTAAGGCAGGACTTACCGGTTATGCGCAGGTATATGGTAAATACAACACCACACCTTATGATAAACTGAAGCTGGACCTGTTCTATATTGAGAATTACTCTTTTGTACTTGACCTGAAACTGCTTATGATGACAGTGAAGATATTCTTCCAGAAAGAAGTTTCTGAAGGAGTAAATGATAATCAGACAAATGCACTGAAGGATTCAGTGGATCCGGTAAAAGAACTTTCTGAGAAAGAACCGGTGGATCCGGAAGAAAAAGAATAAGCCACGGGGGTTTACCCCGTGACTTTTTTTCAGCTTTTTTCCATAAAAGCTACATATTCATCAAGGACTTCGTCCGGATCACCGATTCGCTTGATCTGTCCTTCGTGCATCCACATAACAGTATCGCAAAGCTGTTTCAGAGTTTCGATACTATGGGAGACGATAACTACGGTACGATCTTTGTTGGAGATCAGGCTCTTCATCTTTTCATAACTCTTCTTTTTGAATTTCTGGTCGCCGACACTCAATACTTCGTCGATCAGCATAATGTCTGTTTCAAGAATAGCTGTGATGGAAAAAGCCAGTTTGGAATACATACCGCTGGAATAAGTTCTGACTGGCATATCAATGAACTCGCCGATTTCAGCAAAATCAATGATTTCCTGTTCTTTGGCTTTGACCTGTTCTTCAGTAAAACCAAGAAGCATACCGGAAAGAGTGATATTTTCACGGCCGGTCATCTCACGGATGAAACCGACACCGATGGACAGGAGTGAAATACTGTGTCCGTTCAGGTCAATAGAACCACTGTCCGGAGAAAAGATACCAGCCAGTGCGTTCAGTGTGGTGGATTTTCCACTTCCGTTCTTACCGATGATACCAAGGATCTCGCCTTCGCGAACGTAGAAGGAAATTCCTTTTACTGCAACAAAACGGTCAGGTTTCTGACGTTTCAGATGAAGCAGAGTTTTCTTAATAGAAGTTTTTTTCAGATTCTGGTAGCTGATAACCAGATCTTTGACTTCGATTGCATGCTTTTCTTCCATATTAAATCACCTTTACATAGCTGTTTTCGCTCTTATAGATTTTGCGGATACCAAGGGCACAGAGTACCAGCCCGATCAGGAACCACAGAAGCAGAAGCTTACGATGAGGTGCCTGTCCGTAGATTACGCACTGACGCATGGATGTGATCAGAAATGCGATCGGGTTTCCCTTGCCGATGTAGTTGTTGTATGGTGCCGGCAGACGACTCATGATGTTCCAGAATACACCGGTCAGGTAGAATACAAGGCGAAGTGCGATACGCAGAACATTGCCAAGGTCTTCTACAAATACACCATAATGAAGCAGAAAACAACTGATACCAAAAACTACAGTAACCAGTGTGATCAGAATTGGAATCACATACAGGATATTCAGAGTCAGCGGAACGCGCCATATAGCAAGCATAGCAACGATGATCAGCAGAGAAATGCACATCTTGAAGCCGTTGACACATATTCTGATAACCAGAAGGATGAATTTTGGTATATATACTTTGGATACGATTGGTTTGTTGTTCTTGATGATCTTGACACTCTGCAACAGACACTTGTTAAAAAAGTCCCAGAGAGTGATGCCGACAAAAACGAAGATCGCAAAGTACTGTTCTTTAGACTTAAATACATATCCGAACATGAATACATAGATCAACATGAAGCACAGAGGATCCAGTACCCACCAGAGCCAGTTCAGATAGGAATTGGCTACTTCAGCTTTCAACTGGGCTTTAGAAGAGTAAATGGCATACTTCCAGTACTTCTTCATGTCATCCCTAAATCGTTTAAACATAAAATCCGCTCCTATATTTTCTTTATTAAATTATAGAACCCCCAGTAATCTGAGGGCTGTGACCTTACTTATCATACACTACCAAAGGTTTGTTGACAAGAGAAATCTATTGTTCTTTCTTTATTATTTTGCAAGAAAGCTTGTATTTTGCAGGAAAAAGCTTGACTTATATAGTATGGTTGTGCTAAACTAGACGAGCGACATGGAAGTTAGGTCTTTTTTTTATGCCCGAAAAAGGCAAAAAGGCCCACGCAAATGAAAACACTGGAGGTGGAAGTTGTGCGCGTTAAGATTACATTGGCATGTACGGAGTGCAAGCAGCGTAACTACAATATGACCAAGGAGAAAAAGAATCATCCTGAGCGTCTTGAAACAAAGAAATATTGTAAGTTCTGCCGTACCCATACTCTGCACAAGGAAACAAAATAATCACAAACGATTGTGAGGTTAGACTATGCAAGAGAAAGAAAAATCTGCTGGCAAAGGTCAGAAGAGAAATTGGTTTCAGGGACTTCAATCGGAATTCAAAAAGATTGTCTGGGTTGACAAGGCTACACTTGTAAAACAGACTATAGCAGTTACAATTATTACAGTTGTACTTGCTGTGATCATCAGTGTATTTGACTCAGCTATTCTGGAAGGAATAAATCTTTTAGTGAAATAAGGATAACGGTGATTGTATGTCAGAAGCGAAATGGTATGTTGTTCATACTTATTCAGGGTATGAAAACAAAGTAAAAGCCAACATTGAAAAAACAATCGAAAACAGACACCTGGAAGACCAGATTCTGGAGGTTCGCGTTCCGCTGCAGGAAGTTGTGGAAATGCGTAACGGTGCTGCCAAGCAGGTCCAGAAAAAGATGTTTCCTGGTTATGTGCTTCTCAACATGGTCATGAATGATGATACCTGGTATGTTGTCCGCAACACCAGAGGTGTTACCGGATTCGTAGGACCGGGATCCAAACCGGTTCCGCTTACGGAAGAAGAAATGCTCCCGTTAGGAATCAAGAATGATGACATTCAGGTAGACTTTGCAGAGGGTGATATGGTTGTTGTAACAGCTGGAGCATGGAAAGATACTGCAGGTGTTATTACTGCAATCAGCACTCAGAAGCAGACGGTTACTATCAATGTTGAATTGTTTGGCCGCGAAACGCCGGTAGAAATAAGTTTCGCAGATATTAAGAAGGCGTAACACATTCAAGTGGGAGGGAAGAACCCCCGCCAATACCACATAGGAGGTGCCGAAAAATGGCAAAAAAAGTAACAGGTTATATTAAATTACAGATTCCTGCTGGTAAAGCAACTCCAGCACCACCGGTTGGTCCGGCTCTTGGACAGCACGGTGTAAACATTGTACAGTTCACAAAAGAGTTTAATGCAAGAACAGCAGATCAGGGAGATCTTATCATTCCTGTAGTTATCACTGTTTATGCAGACAGAAGTTTCAGCTTCATAACCAAAACTCCGCCGGCAGCTGTTCTTCTTAAGAAAGCAGCTAACATCAAATCAGGTTCCGGCGTACCGAACAAAACAAAGGTTGCAAAAGTAACAAAAGCTCAGATTCAGGAAATCGCTGAACTGAAAATGAAAGACCTGAATGCAGCATCCCTTGAAGCAGCTATGAGCATGATCTCTGGTACTGCTAGAAGTATGGGAATCGAAGTCGTAGACTGAGAAAAAATTAATTGAAGTGAGTGGGAGGGAAATTCCCGCAATTACCACAGGAGGTTATAGAAATGAAACGAGGAAAGAAATACGTGGAAGCTGCTAAAGCAGTAGACCGCGCAACATTATATGATACCGCTGAGGCTATCAGCCTTGTAAAGAAATCCGCAGTTGCTAAATTTGACGAAACTATCGAAGTTCACATCCGTACAGGCTGCGATGGACGTCATGCAGATCAGCAGATCCGTGGTGCAGTAGTTCTGCCTCATGGAACTGGTAAAAAAGTTCGTGTTCTTGTATTCGCAAAAGACGCTAAAGCTGAAGAAGCTAAAGCAGCTGGAGCTGATTACGTAGGAGCAGAAGATCTCATCCCGAGAATTCAGAACGAAGGATGGCTGGATTTCGACGTTGTTGTTGCTACACCAGACATGATGGGTGTTGTAGGACGTCTTGGTCGTGTACTTGGACCAAAAGGTCTTATGCCAAACCCGAAAGCTGGAACAGTAACTATGGACGTTACAAAAGCGATCAATGATATCAAAGCAGGTAAGATTGAATACCGTCTTGACAAAACCAATATCATCCATGTTCCGATCGGTAAAGCTTCCTTTACTGAGGAACAGTTAAGCGACAACTTCCAGACGCTGATTGAGGCGATCGTTAAAGCTAGACCAAGCACACTGAAAGGACAGTACATGAAGAGTATCGTTCTTACACCTACTATGGGACCTGGTGTGAAGGTTAACCCGGCTAAATTCGCCTAAATAAATGACAAAAAAGATACCCTTTTGAAGGGTGTCTTTTTTTTATGTTTCCGAAATTTTTTCTTTAATATACTTTTTTATATTTGGCAAATGGGAAAAAAATCCGAGGGGGAACTCGCTCACAGTCTGTCTCTTATACACATCTCCGAGCCCACGAGACTACGCTGCATCTCGT
>ENA-OYYT01000091-OYYT01000091.1-human-gut-metagenome-genome-assembly--contig:-NODE-91-length-58325-cov-18.900412_pt1 | contig 58325 bp, 79 predicted proteins | sample MGYA00243251_ERZ653453 | MGnify/ENA primary metagenome ERZ653453 (study PRJEB26926, sample SAMN06165174) | human gut metagenome | biome: ENVO:00009003; feature: ENVO:2100002; material: ENVO:00002003...
ACGGTGGAGCCTACTATGCCATGACGGCCACGGAAGCGGCGCTCTATGACCAAAACCTTCGAAGCGGAAACCGGATGCGACCAATGCCCGGACTGCGGCAAAAAGCGAGTGCGGCCTGCCGATGAGCAAGAATCAAAGGAATATCTGGATCGTCAAAAGCACACCGAGAAGTGGAATTGAGAAACTGCGGAGGAAAAACAAAATGGTTACCAGAGATGATTTGGAGCAGTTGGTAAAGAATCGCGGCCAAGAGGCTGTTGGCGCAGCTGTCGTCAAAATCCCTGACGAGGATGTGCGTCCGGCTCTGATGCTCATGGTTATGATATATCAGAAATCGGACGAAATAAATCGTGAGATATTTCGTCGAGATCAGAAGCGCATTGCTGAATTGGAAGAAGAACTTGAAAAAGCCCGCGCAGAACTCCATCGGTTAGAGCAGGAAAAATAAAATTCTTTTGTCATTACGAGCAGGCTGCAGTTTAAAGCTGCGGCCTGCTTTCTATTCTCGGCAAGCTGGCGCTTGGGCAAAAAGTCTTTTACTCAAGCGCGATTTTACCGGATCGGAGGCCGTTTCTTTGTTGCTTATATTTCGAGGTTTTGATAGCTATTCAACCTGAAATGTGAGATAATCAAGGTGGCAAAATGCCGTGTACTTTGAAAAGTGAATACATGAAAAGGTGTATCTGAACCTCTCACATTTCTAAATCATTCATTGAGAGGAAGGATACATTATGGCTGAAAGAGTTTGTTGTTCTTATCAAAATGTACTCAGCATCCAGAACAGAGTATGCTGTCTGTACCGCGTCTCCACCACCAAGCAGGTCGACCACGATGACCAGAATCAAGCTGATATCCCCGTGCAGAGAAAAGCCTGCCGTGAGTTCGCAGAGCGGATGGGCTGGACCATCGTGTACGAGGAACAGGAAAACGGCGTGTCAGGCTTCAAGGTCAGCGCCAATGACCGTGATAAAATTCAACTCATCAAGGAATATGCCGAACAGGGCAAATTCGATATTCTGCTGGTGTTCATGTTCGACCGTATTGGCAGACGAGCCGAAGAAACGCCTTTCGTGGTCGAATGGCTCATCAACCACGGCATTCAGGTCTGGAGCGTCAACGAAGGTGAACAGCGAATCGACACGCATGTCGACCGTCTCACCAACTACATCCGCTTCTGGCAGGCAGACGGTGAGAGTCAGAAAACCTCCATGCGTACCAAGGCTGCCCTCGGGCAGATGGTACAGGAAGGCCGCTTCCGTGGCGGTTCCGCCCCTTACGGCTATGACCTGGTACCCAGCGGCACATACAACAAGCGCAAGCATGAGGTCTTCAAACTGGAGATCAATCCTGATGAGGCAAAGGTCGTGCGCATGATGTTCGACCTGTGCGTCGGCTCCGGTTACGGCAGATTTAAAATCGCCAACTTCCTGTCTGAGATGGGCATCAAGACCCGTGACGGGAAGAACTGGCATGAAGCTACCGTCGGTCACATTCTGCATAATATCATGTACACTGGCGTGCTTCGGAGCGGCAGTACACAGTCTAAAGCATTCCCTGATTTGCAGATTATCTCACCGGAGAACTTCGAGCTGGCGCAAAAGCTCATGGCTGAACGAGCCAATGAGTGCAATGCGCTGCGAACCATGCCCCGCAACACCAGGGGGCAATCCCTACTGTCCGGCAATGTGTTCTGCGGACACTGCGGCGGGCGTCTGACGCTGACCACCAATGGGACAACTCGGATCAACGCTGCCGGTGAAAAGGTTGGCCGCAAGCGCATCCGCTATGTGTGCTACAACAAGACCCGCAAGCGCAGTAACTGCGATGGGCAGACTGGCTACACCATGCACATTCTGGACAAGATGGTCACCGACATTCTCCATCAGGTATTTGATCGGATGCGGTCTGTAGAGGAGAACGAGATCATCTCCCGTACCCACCGCAGTGCCATGGTCAGTCTCAAGAAGCGCCTTGCGGACGCCAAAGCAGAGTCTGCTAAGGCTGCCAAGGAATATGAATCACTGAAGCTGGAGATCATCAAAGCCGTGCAGGGTGAGAGTGCGTTCCCGATGGAAGTCCTGTCGGAGCTGGTCAACAATGCCCGTACCAGGATGCTGGATGCCAATGCTCAATTGACTGAACTCAATGAGGAAGTCGAGAAAAGCAATCAGCGCATCGAAGCCATCAAAGCGGATTACCGCCGCATCATGGAATGGTCCGAGATGTTCGATGGCAGCGACATGGATGTGAAGAAGATGATCGCAGGATACATCATCAAGAGAGTGGATGTGTACTCCGATTATCGCCTGCACATCGAGTTCAACATGAGCTTCGCACAGTTCGAACTCGGATTGGAAACAGAAGTTGAGTATGCAGCACAGGACATTGTTTCATGAAAAAAGCACTGCCTGACAGTGCGCTCATTCAGCCTCTCTAATTGACAACAGTTCCAAAACACGCTAAAATAATCGCAGAAATGCGTGTGGGTGGATTCTGATGGAGATATGGCCCCAGATGCCTGTGGGGGTGCTTAACCGATCACTCGGGAGAGCGCTTGAATGGCATTCAAGAGGTCAGCGGTTCGATCCCGCTTATCTCCACCACAAAAAGGAAACCACGACATCCGTCGTGGTTTTCTTTTTGCCTCTATCCGGAAACCCGTCTCAATTTGAGACGGGTTTCGGCAGATTATTCACTTTCCCCTGTTCCCTCCGGGAGAGCCTCTGTACCCTCCGGCAGCTCTGCTGCGCGCTTCTCCTCGGTGATGGTGGGGATAAACGCCTTCGCCAGCTTGCCCTTGCCGCGCTGCTTGATATAGAAGTACCCTATGGTACTGAACACCACCGCACCGATGAAGTTCACGAACAGATCCCCCATGGTGTCGTACAGCCCGATGTCCAGGTATCCGCCGAGCCCCAGCTCCTGCCCGTTTATCGTCACCGAGGTGATGCCGTCGATGGTCACGGGGATGTTGCTGTTGGTGGGATCCAGCATTACCGAGGTGATGGCGTTCACCACCGTGTCCTTCTGCATATCCATCATGAACAGCCGATCCATGCCGAACTCGAAGAACTCCCACAGTACGCCCACGGTCATGGAGAAGCAGAACGCCGCCACAGCCACATAGATAGGGGACAGCTGAAACTTGATCTTGCTGTTGCGGTTGAGAATGTCGATGAGCGCGAACCCCGTGGCGGCGCACAGAAATCCCGTGGTGGTGTGCAGCATGGAGTCCCAGTGCGGATAGGTGATGAAGTAGCACTTCAACTCGCCCAGTATCTCCGATGCGAAAATAAACAGCAGTATGATGATCTCCAGCGTGGACGGCAGTTCAATGCCGAAGTTCTGCTGGATAAAAAACGGCAGGACAAACAGTCCCAGTACCAGCAGGCAGATAAACGCGCTCTCATATTCGCCGCGGATGATGGAAGACACCAGCGTAGCAAGTACGATCAGCCGCAGTACGGTGTATACGGCGAACACGGTGGGCTGCCGCCTGATGACGGCCTTCAGCTGCGGGCCCAGGTGCCGCGGGGCCTTTTTCTTACGTTCCATAGTGTATCCCTTTCTGCGTGTCATTTCCATTTTCCGGTATTATACCGCAAAATATGAAGAAATACAATAAAAAAAATGACAGCGCGGCAGGATCGAGCCGACCTTCGTCAAGCGCCTCGCGCGCCCAGTAGGATAGAAACAGCGCCCCGCCATCTGGCGGGGCGCTGCTGTATGTGTTTGTTACTTTGTGCCGAAAATGCGGTCGCCGGCATCGCCCAGACCGGGCACGATGTAGCCGTGCTCGTTCAGGTGATCGTCCAGCGCACCGGCATAGATGTCCACATCCGGGTACAGCTTCTGGATGTGCTCAATGCCCTCGGGAGCCGCCACCAGCACCATCAGCTTGATGTGCTTGCAGCCGCGCTTCTTCATCTCGCCGATGGCCTCCGCGGCGCTGCCGCCGGTGGCCAGCATGGGGTCCACGATCAGCACATCGCGCTCGGCCACGTCCTTGGGCATCTTGCAGAAGTAGGGGTGCGGCTCCAGCGTCTCCTCGTCGCGGTACATACCGATGTGCCCCACACGGGCGGAGGGCACCATCCGCAGCACGCCGTCCACCAGACCCAGGCCCGCACGGAGGATAGGCACCACCACGAACTTACGGCCCGCCAGCGTGGGCGCGTCCATCCCGCAGATGGGGGTCTCGATGTGCTTGGTGGTCAGGGGCAGGTCACGGGTGGCCTCATAGGTGATGAGCATACCGATCTCGGATACCAGCTCCCGGAAATCCTTGACGCTGGTGTTCTTGTCCCGCATGATGGTCAGCTTGTGCGCCACCAGGGGATGGTTCATGATGTGGACCTTCTCGCTGTACATGATGTTATCCTCCGTGTATATGAAATTTTAAGGGTATACGTTTTACTCCGCCGTCAGGGACAGCCCCCTGGCCAGCCGTTCGCGCTCCGCCTGGCTCAGCCGCAGATACACCGGCTGCAATTCCTGGGCGGAACACGTCAGCCCCTGCGCGGCAAGATGCTCCGCCGCCAGCGCCACGCCCGCGGCGCTCTGCTGCCGGTGCAGGGGAGAGGCCAGCCGGCACCCGATCCCCGCCTTCTGCAAAAAGTCGTACAGCAGCACCGCGCCGTCGCCCACGATCAGCTTTGGCTCCGGCATGACGGCCAATTCCTCCGCCACCAGCTCCATAGCCACGGCCCTGTCCGCGCATAGTCTCGTAACGCGGCCGTTTTCTGTCCGGAACAGCGCGTTGTACACCTGCTGCCGCCGTGCGTCCATAGCGCCCACAACGACGCCCTCGAAGTCCGTGACGCCATAGGCCATGGCCTCCAGCGTGGATACGCCGCAGCAGGGCAGCGCCTTGGCCCACGCCAGCCCCTTGGCCGCCGACACGCCGATGCGTATCCCGGTAAAGCTCCCCGGCCCCTGGGCCACGGCGATGATGTCCATATCGTCCAATGTCAGTCCCGCGGTCTTCAGCATTCCGTCCAGCAGCGGCATCAGCGTCACGCTGTGGGTCAGCCCCCGGTCCTGATACGCCTGGGCCAGCAGTGTGCCGTTTTCCGTCACGGCCACGGACACGCTCTTGGCGGAGGTCTCCAATGCCAGTATTCTCACTGTCACTCGCCTCCCGTGATGGTGATGATGCGGTCACTCTCGTCTGTGCCCCGGGCGATGTCCACCCACAGGGTGTCAGCCGGCATAGCGTCGTCCACGCGCTCGGACCACTCCACGGCGCACACGCCGCCCCGTGTCAGATAGTCCTCCCAGCCGATGTCGAACAGCTCGTCAGAGCTGCCCAGCCGGTACATATCAAAGTGAAACAGCGGTGTTGCGCCGTCGTATTCGTTGACAATGGTAAACGTGGGGCTGGTGACCCGTCCGGCGCAGCCCAGACCTCGGGCCAGCCCACGGGTAAAGGCGGTCTTGCCCATGCCCAGTCCGCCGCGGTAGGCCACCACTGTACCGGGGCGCAGCCGCCTGCCCAGCATTTCGCCGATATGCTCTGTCTCCTCCGGACTGTGGGACAAATATTCCATCGGCGCGGCCTCCTTTACCTCAAATCGACTTATTATAGCACACCGCCGCCGAAAAGGAAAGAGCGAAACCACTCAAGTCGAATAAAATGTTCCGCCGCGGGGCGGTCATGTTGGCACAGCAAGAGTGCCGCGCACAAAAAGAAGAGGCACACGTTTGTGTACCTCTTCTTTTTGGCAAATAACCCTAACTTTAATAGAATTTCAAGGGGGTGCATTTTCGGCGCAAAAGGGGGTGCAGTAGTTTTCGGAAATGCACCCCCTCTGTGGGAAAATTTCTCATGACTGATCTATTCCTTCAAAAACGTGGCCAGAAGCATCCAGGTTTGTTATCAGAAAATTCGTGACTGCTCCACGAAACTCCGCTTCTGCGCCCTTATTTTTCCAAAATGCCCGGTTTGCGTCCTCGATTTTCGGCTGCATCTGCTCGATCTGGTTATCGTCCAACGGAAAACGGACATCACCAAAATCGTCATTCATAATTTTGAGAAGCAAATCGTGATACTTATCCGAAAAATACGAAACAAGTTTGCTGCCTTGTCGCGTCACAGCTATATTGAAACAGTTTGGGGGGTGGGCTACAAATGGAATGGATAAAAAACATGAGCCTGAAAAAGTCCTTGTTTTCTCTGACGTTCGTGAACCTATTGCTGGCAGTGATCCTCTCCGCTGTCGTCTTTTGGGGCTGCACAAAATTAAGCGCGGCACTTGACCCATCCGGCGTCCAAATTGTTGTCGGCGCAGATGCCATTACAAAAACAGAATTTCCAGAGCCAACAGCCGGAACAGCCGTAGCCGGGAATGTGCTGGCGGTTTTACAATTTTGCTTACCGATTCTATTCTTCATTGTCGCTTTGATATTAACTGCATCGCTGTTCTATCGCTGGAAACTGAAAGAGCCGCTTGCTATTCTCATGGATGGAGCAAACCGCATGATGGAGAATGATTTGGACTTTACCATTCCATCCGTGTCTGGGGACGAGCTGGGACAGCTCTGTGTTGCATTTGAAACCATGCGGCAATCGCTATAGTTTTCCGAGATATGATTTCCCCATCTGCATCGATGTGGTTGTCCCGTTCTCCAAACTCCAGTAGCGCACTATGCTTGAATGACCACTGGTTGTCCAATATGAACTGCTCACGATCCTCCGCTGTTAGAGATACGAGTGTAATCCATAGCATCGATGTACTCGACCTTGCCGTCAGAGGCGGCAGCCCAGCATCTCAGATCGGAGCGGACTTCCATAAGAACTGTGCCAAGTAGATTCTGGCCCTTCCACTGCTGGGGGTCTTGAATGCGGGCATCATCCACGGCCAGCCCGATGCCCCAAATCTTATCCCGGGGAGCGCACTCGGCAAGAACCATGTTGCCGGTGGCCAGGAGCTTTTCCATTAGCTCGGGGTTCTGCTGGAACTTTGCACGGAGGCCACGACGCATCATGGGGCCACGCAGACGGCTCCAAACCGCGTCATCATAGTTGGACACCTGCTTGCCCAGTTTCTTGATGGTGCTTTGATCGTGGGTGTCGAGGATTTTGAAGAACACCCCATAGTCACGGAACAGTGCTGCCTTCTGAGCCATCATGAACTGTTCAGCAGAAGAATAGGTATATCTGCCATACTTGAAAGAGCAGGGATACCAGTTGCTCAGATAGCCATTTTCCTGGTCTGGCGCGTAAAAGCCAAGGATGCTATTCATAGAGAAGTCTCCTCTCAAAGGTGCTGGTTTCAGGTTACAACTAAATTATACAGACCTATCTGTCCAATAAAACTCCCAGCAACCTATTTAGAATCATTATAGTCGATAAAAGTGCAAAAATCTAGTGGGGCCAAAAATCATATCAAATATGAAAACCTCGCCCAGTAAGGACGAGGTCATGATGCAGGTCATTTCGGTATTCAGAAAAAACGGGTTTAGACAGTTTCGTGTTTCTGTTGCTTTCCTCTGGGAAGTAGCTGGGCCGCATAGGTCTTATTTACACCGATTTTCTTCGTTCCCCCTTTGGGTGGAATAAACCGTATCCTGTCGGATGTGTAGGTGATCATGGCGCGGCTTTTTCTGAGAGATTCATCCATGGCCAGGGTTTTCTTGAGGTTATCTGTTATGGGTTCGTTCATAGGTAATCCTGCCTTTCCAGATATTCTTCAAATTGCTTTCTTTTTATGAGCCGCTTGTTTCCTATATGCAGAACGAAGGTGCAGTTACGCATTTTGGTTAGTTCACCGAGTTTGTTCTGGCCAATGTTGAAATAGGCAGCGGCTTCTTCAATCGTGAGGTTAGCTTTCTCCCAGATGGGTATTTCTTTCATAGAATCATCTCCCGGGGTGGTGGTTGCATCATCCTGCTTCGTCACAAAAAATGTATACTTTTTCTGACGAAACAGCCGCTCCTTGGGATCGAAGCAGTACAGTGCCGGTTCAGTCGTGGGAGCCATCTGGTCATTCATATAGAATTTGTGGATACCCTTGCAGGCGGCCCAGTAGTCAAATTCCGTTTGATAGCTGTCCTTGGCCAGATCTGGCGGTACCACAATAATGCAGGGAACTACCCCGGCTCTCATGTCATCTTTACAATAGCGGGAATTAAACGCCCCGGAACAAGGTTCCAGTACCAGTGCATCAAAGGGAAAAACCAGGTCCGCTGTCCCGGAAATGTACTCATCGTAGACCGTTCCTGCGTTGCACTCGTATGGTGTATCGTTCCAGTCGTCGCCGTAGTATTTTTCAAGGGTATCCTTGCCCAGATAAAAGCGTACCATGTTTCCCTTCAATTCAAAATCAATAATCTTCGTATCAATCAGCTCCTTTGCTATGAAAAAAGGGGCTTACAATGAAGCCCCAAGAGATATCGCCTCCCAAGCCCAGTGCGGCTATGGGCAGTATTGTCGCATAGGCTCCTTCTCCTACTCATGTATTAAATTGTTATGTTTGCTGCACACTTTTCCGTTTCTTGGGCGGATGCTTTTTCAGGTACCGTTCCATGGCTTCTTTCTCCTGGTCAGCATCCAGCATTTGCACTCTGGCCGATAAAGGGCCTTCCAGCTTCCCGGCCATATCCTGCTCGATCAACTCCCATACGGCCACGGCATGACGAGCCAACTGGTGCCAGCCGGTCAGAGTTTTGGGATAGTGAATGACCACACCAATTTCCTGTTTTCTCACGAGACTGCACCTTTTGCAATGGGTGCCTCTTTACCCTTGGGAAGAGAAATATAGGCGGCAACTTTTAGTTTTGCCATAGTGATCCTCCGTTCTCAATAGTGTTCAGAAGAAACGATACTGATTTCTGCTCAGATCAATCGTCCTCCGAATCGTCAGGCTCCATATCGGTCTCCACATCCGGGCCGATGTCATCCACGCCCTTCTTGTTGTAGAGCTTGCCCCAGCGGAGCGGATACCGCATCTTTCGGTTGTAGGCCAGGAGCATGGCTTCTGCATAGCCCAGAGAACCGGCACGACGCTCCTTTGCGGTGCGGCTGATATCCTTGGCGGAGAAGCGGCCCACTTTTTCCACGAACATATCGTCACGCATGGAATCGCCGAAGGCCACAACCAGGCGGCACACACCACGGAGCATATTAGCAGACAGAGAGTTCTGCTCGCCCTCCCAGGCACCGATACAGAGCATAAGGGTGCGTTCCAGCACGTGGTAGCCGTGCTTATCGTAGATTTCTTCCAGAGAGGAAACGGCACAGATGGTTCCAAGCGCCTTGGTGGGTCCAATGGTCAGATCCAGCGATTCCACCAGAGCCTTGATCATCAGCTGCTTATCGTTGCCAGCTTCCAGGTTGGCTACAAAGATTTCATACGGCAGGAGCGGCTTGACATACTTCTGCTGGTTTGCGAAGGTATCCGCTTCCAGGGTGTAATCCATATTGTCATAGACCATACACCAAACTGGCGTATCTCTGGAGCCAGAGACCGCAGCCACGATCTCGATGGTATGCTGACCGTTGAAAACATAGTTGATGCCGTTGCGGCGGCTGACCTTTACCGGGTTTACCTGCAAGAGATCGAAGTTCGCAACGGTTCTACGGATGTGCTTCTGAGAGAGATTCCGCTGGTATTCCTGGTTGGACACCAGATTGCGGATTGGTATTTTTTCAAATCGTACATCAGGGACGAACTGATTAAGATCTTCCATGATAGACCTCCTTGACGAGCTTCGCCCGGATACCTTCCACGGTGTATACCAGACGATCCAGCTCATAAATTAGCTTTGCCCCTGCGCTTTCGCTGACCTTAGTGAAGTCAGATACGGACTGGGTGCGGTTGATGGAACCGATCCACGAAGGGACGGTCAGAGCGAGGCTACACACTTCACCGTCTGGGTCATAGGCTGGCATATCCTTAATGGTGCCAGTTGGTGGAGCTGTTACCGGGATCACATCTTTTTTGCGGTTCTCTTCGAGCATCGCACGGAACTTTATGTATGTGGGGCGGCGGTCCGTTGTTTTCAGGAAATAGCGGGTCATGCGAATAAACTCCATCGGGGTTAACTGCGATATTTCCACCAAATGCTCATGGGAGATTCTAATTTTGCCGCTGAGAATTTTGTCTGCCAGGGCAGGTTCTTTGGAGCGGATGTAATCCAGAATGCCCGCAAAGATACCGTATTTCCGTACAGTCACAAAGCAGATGTGATACTCCAACCCCAGACGCTCACAGGTCTTTGTGGCTGTGGCATCGTAGGGGGTGTTGTCAACGATTACGGTGGTGGTCATCTCGGATGCTGCCGAGCGGCGACCCTTGGCGGCCTCGTGGGCGCCTAATGCCTTCTCAACAAGAAACCGCTTTCCAATCAGGTACTGCCGCAGCTTTTCAGGGATATCCTTTCGCAGTAGTTGGTTTTTACAGACCCATGCTATTGCCTCTTCCATACTCCCCAGCCGAATACGGGAGACGGTCATTGGTATGCCATGGGCTTTGCAGATTTCAAAGGCTTCATAGTCCACGAGGACAGTATTCTCCCATACCCGAATCGGTGAGGAGCAGCCGTTCTGGAGAAGACGGCCTTTCAGCTCTGTATGCACCTGTTCCGATAATGGGGCCACCATAAAACGCAAGTCTGGGTGAACTCGCAAGCGAGTGCCCATACTGTTAGTCATGGTATTTCGGCTTGCCGGTTGCAGTATGGATGGCCGTCTCCATCGAGAACAATGCTGTTCCATCGGCCATCAGATCGCCGGTCAGCAGATATTTGCCGCCGTTGATCCAGTTGGGCATAACACGCCGGAACTGCCGAGCCAGCGAGGTGCTGTAAAGCTCCTGGCATTGCTTGCCTTTGGCGTATCTGATTCTGTTAGCACCGGGGGCGTTGGGGGATTCAACAAGCCCCAGAGTTTTTTCTTCAGGATTCACAAGGAGAAGGACGTATTCGGGGTTACCCAAAGCGGCCAGCGTTTTCCGATGAACCCGGATGCGAGAACGAGCCAGATCAAGTTGTAGCGTTAGCTTGGATGTACTGTCTTCCATGAAAGTGCCTCCATTTCATTATGAATTCTGTGCCGGGGGTGAGCCTTCTTCCGGCACGGTAAAGACTGTATAGCCGTCAAAAAGATTAACCTGGATGGACTTTCTGTGTTCATCCACGGGAAGGCCGAACTGATTCTTCCAATGCGCCGGGAAAATGGGCGTTCTGGATGTCTTGGGCTTTTCGCCTTCCTGCTGTGTCCGCTGGTATACCTCCGTGGCCGTGAGATCGAAAAGAAGCAGATACTCACCATTGCAGCGGACGATATTGCCCAGGAGCTTGTAGCGGTAATTGTGGTTCCAGCCCATGAGGTCAAAGAGCTTTGCAAAGAACAGCTTGCAACGGATCTCTCTGGGCTTCCGCTTGCCGTTACGGGTACACCACGCATAACTGTCCTTGGTGTCCTCATCACAAGGCAGAGCAACCATCTTCTTGGTGTAGGGATTAACCAGAAACTGAACAAACTCTACAGAAGGCATCTTTTTCAGGCAGGCAGTATTAAATTGGACCTTACAGTCTTTGAAGGATACAGAGGGTTCATAGATGTGGGAAAAGAACTCTCCACGGACAACTTCGTATCCTTCATAGCTGAAGTTGTCCTCTACGAACTCCGTTCCCGGTGCCGGGTCATGGGCGGCGGGTTCGGGCATCATGAATTGCTGCTGGTCAAGATCCATCTGTCATATCCTCCTGTTTTATGTCTTGCCTGATTTCTTGCATTAACTGCTGAATGCCTTGTTGGAGTTCTGCCCGGCCAGTGACGGCCAGTTTTGCATCTTCAAAGGGCTGTGCCTGCTCAGCGATCTGCCAAGTGCCATCTTCCAGGAAGGCGGCCAGCTCTCTTGCCTGTGCGTGGCGATAGAAGCTCATGCCGAAGCTGTCCGCCCAATCACTGGGATAGCCAATAACAGACTTTCTGGCTGTTGTAAGCCAAGCCTGTCCGTCCAGCTCGGGGGCTTGCTCCTCCGGGATCTGAAGCTGATCCTCTGGCATAAAGACCTCAGTGTCTTGGAGGTCAAACATCAGAACAGCATCATCGCCTTGTTTCTTCCGAACACCGCAGATACGGTATTTGAATGTCTGATCCCACTCAAAGAGGCTGAATATTGTATTGAGGAAAGCGGCACCGGCTATGTATCTGGGCACATAGGCACCATCGTCGGTGAGCTTTGCCCACTGCATTGCATTCTTGGCACCCTTTTTGGTGGGGCGCACTGCGAGGAAGTGCTGCACCGGGTGAACGAGTAATTCTACCCACTGGCAGTTGTTCAGTTTGCGAATGCAGGCCGTACTGAAGGTCAGAGAGTCGCTGGAGAAAGTGGCGGAGGGCTTGTTCTTCACATCGAAGAACTGGGAGCGGGCAATTTCAAACCCACGGAAATCAAAGTCGCCGCCCTGTGCCACGATCTGCTGTTCGCCGGGAACATCTATGGTTTCATCATCAGCAAAAGCACTCATGCAGGCATTGATGTAGTGTTCTTCCCGGAAGCCAGCCCACCGTGGATGGATCGGAACAAAACCTTTCAGGGCACCTTCCTTAATCACATGAAGTTCTGGAAGGATGCCCTTGTTGCCATACTTGGCGTTGTTGATCAGCTGCTGGACAGCGATGAAGTCATCTCTGGTAATGATGGGATCATGCAGACCTTTCCAGCGGTGCTGGGTGCGGTCGCCCATGTTTTTCCTGGACTTGTGGTCGAGGTAGCTGGGGGTGTATGTCTTGCGGGTCAGTACGTCTCCGCAGTAGCGCTCGTTTCGGAGGATCTGGAGGATGGAGCCGGGGTTCCAGACTGTATTTCCTCGCTTGGTCTCGCAGCCGATCTCTGTCAGCGTGTCAGCGATCTCCTGACAGGTATATCCGAAGAGATACAGAAAGAAGATGAGCCGGACGATCTTTGCCTCGTCATCATTGATGGTCAGATGGCCGGTCTCGTCATGGTCATAGCCCAACAGTACCGGGGTCAGCACGATACCATGGCTGAATCGCATCTCAATGGAGGCATTCATAATGGAACTCTTAACATGGGACTCTTCCTGTGCCATGGTGGCTGTAAAGTTGAGGCTCATTTCAGAGTTATCTTTGAGAGTGAAGATGTGTTCCGTCTCAAAGAAGATACCCACAGGGGGACGCATGGCGTTGAGCATACGGACGATGGTTACGCAGTCAACGATGTTTCTGGCAAAACGGGAAACGCTCTTAGTGATAATGAGGTCAATTTTTCCTGCCTTTGCATCGTTGATCATGCGATTAAAGGCATCGCGCTTGTTCAGGGAAGTTCCAGAAATGCCCTCGTCAGCGTAGATCTCCACCAGCGTCCAGTTGTCATGGCGGGCGACCATATCCTCGTAGTAATTCTTCTGAAGCTCGTAGGAACTGGTCTGCTGGATATTGTCGGTGGAAACACGAACATAGACTGCCACGCGCTGGTGCTCGTCGGTATCGTAAAAATCACGCTGTTTCCGAGCAGGGATAACCTCCGCCTCGTCCAGAGAACGGCCCTTGTACCGTTCCCGGATTTTCTCTTTGATTTGGGCTTTGGTCAGGCCCTTGGATTCAACTTTCCGCATTAGGTTCTCTCCATATCGTTTGCTCGTACAGGCAAGCGGCATTCTCTTCCGTGAACAGAGCAGTATTTTTTAAGGTGTAGATGTTTTCTGTTTCAAAGAACACACCGACTGGGGGCTGCAAGGCATGAAGCATCTGGACGGCCTCCAGACACTCCTTCATGTTGGGGGCGAAGCGAGACATACTCTTGGTGATAATTAGATCGAGCTTTCCTCGCTTGCAATCGTTGAGCATCCGCTCGAAAGCAGGGCGACCAGCAGGACGAGGAAAATCTGAATACACCCGAACCAGCTTGAACCCCGGGAACTGCTCCAGAAAACGCTCATAATACAGCTCCTGCAGATCCAGAGAGGTATGTGCATTTTTCGTAAAGGATCGGTGGTGGGTTCGGATGTATACACCTACCCGGACATAAACCTCTCTGCTGGGAAAACTCAGAGCCAGTTCTGATTGGAAGCCATTCAGCGGTTCTTTACGCAACCGTGCCCTAATTCTTTCTTTTTCTTCTTTATTTGTTATTCCTGTAAGCATCTCAGCACCCCGCATGATCAGTCTGCAAAGATTATAGAAAAGATGGCGTAAAAATGAAAATAACCACAGGTACACGAGTATACCTGTGGTTACATTATTAGAAAAAATATTTAGTTGTCGGTGGGCCGAGCCTTGATCAGAGCCACTTTCATCTGCCGCAGCATGGTCATCATAGACTCAACTTCCGCTGCCGTGCAGTCTTTCAGGAGGGTATCCAGATCGCCAGCATAGATGGCGGAGACCTCCGGAATGTCTGTCCGTAAGAGGTTATCAGCTGAGACCTTCAAAATCTCGGTGATCTTCATAAGGGTTTCCACACCAAAGTTTGCCCGGCCAGTCTCGATGGAACTCATATGGGAAACGGAAATGTCCAGCTTGTCTGCCAGATCTGCCTGCGTCATGCCGATAGCTTTTCTTGCGTCCTGGATACGTTTGCCGACTGGCTTTAATTTTTCGTACAAAGCTGAACACCTCCCTTGACTTCTAGTTTTGTATATTATATCTTGAATACTGGGTCAAAATGAACAGCCTAAACTGGGTCGCACCTACTATACTGTGTATAATTAGAAAAGTTTATGCACAGAAGGAGGTGATGATCATGGCTGTGAACTATGAGCGCATCGGAAAGCGGATTCAGCAGCTTCGGAAGCTGAAGAAACTGTCCCAGGCCGATTTGGCAGAGTATACCGGGATGTCTGTTTCTTACATAAGCCACATTGAAACAGGCATCAAACACGCCAGCCTGGAATCCGTTGTGCGGATCGCCAATGCGTTGGGTGTGACCGTTGACCAGGTTCTCAACGGAAACCAGACCGGTAACCGAGAGGAGTACAAGACAGAACTCTTCGATCTCATATCCGACTGCACCGGGTATGAGCGAGGAATTATTCACGACATTGCCACTGCCGTGAAACGAAGTCTGCGAGATCACTCGGACTTGCTCCCCAAAGACGATGAGATGGGATTTTAAGTAATTCTATTCTCATCGTTTCCTTTTGCACAATAAACCAGGGGGCGAAAGGTAGACCAACAGGCACATAAACCCATGACCTCCGTGCAGATTTTTTGCGCGGAGGTCACTTCAAAAATTCATATAATTTATGAAACGGCCACTTTTATTGACAGAGCAACCTTCGTGCGCGACAATAAATGCAAAGCCAGAAATGGAGGGATTTGCGATGATTCTGGTTACTGGAGATATTCACGGTGAAGTTCACCGTGTTGCTGATGCCGTTGCCCGGTTCGGCTTGGGCAGCGAAGATACCATCGTTCTGCTGGGCGATGTGGGCATGAACTATTATGGAAATAAGCGTGGCGACCGCCACAGAAAGAAGCGGCTGAACAATCTGGGCGTGGCCATGTTCTGCATCCATGGCAACCATGAGATGCGGCCAGAAACCATCGTAACCTACCATGAAGCCCAGTGGCATGGTTGCACGGTGTATGTGGAGGACGAGTTTCCCAACCTGCTCTTTGCCAAGGATGGAGAGGTTTATGATATTGCTGGCAAGAAGGTCATTGTCATCGGCGGTGCATACTCCGTTGATAAATGGTACCGACTGCAATGTGACCTGCATTGGTTCCCGGACGAACAGCCCTCTGTTGAAATAAAAAATAGAGTAGAACAGAGATTGGATGAACTGGGCTGGAAAGTGGACCTTGTCTGGACCCATACTTGCCCAGAGAAATACACGCCCAGAGAGGCATTCTTGAGCGGAATCAACCAGGCAACGGTGGATAACAGCACTGAGCAGTGGCTGGATACCATCGAGGAACAGCTGGAATATGAAGCCTGGTACTGCGGCCATTGGCACATCAACAAAAGAATTGACCGTATGCACTTCCTTATGGAGAGCTACGAAGAGATACAATCCGAGGAGGTGCAGGACAATGGATGAGCAGTTCTACTGTTTACATCTGGACAATTACTCCGCTGCCGCCTTTACCAGTTTTGGCAAGGCTTACTACGGCACCATGGCCGACATCAAGACTTTTATTGACGGCCTGGACAGCGACCCGGAACGGAGTGAAACTTACGCCAAGCTGATCGCCGCGTTCCGGGAATACGAGGCTGGAAACACCACAGTGAAGCACAATGTGGCCTACCAGGAGATTCCCTTGCTGGAGCCTGTCAAGTTGCTGGGCAAAGCAACGCTGCGGCTGGACAATTACCGCTGGGAGCATCTGAACACATGGCGGTGGCCGTACAATATGAAATGCGATGTGGTAGATACTACGCATTACTGGTTTGCGCTGGACGGCATTTACTGCCGAGCCGTCAAAGCACAGTTTGAGAACCTGCGGTATGAAGATATAGGAGGCGGCTGGACGGCCATTGAGGATCGCTTCTGGGGCTTCCCCACAATGATCGTGCCAGAGGGGCGTCACTTGTATAACCGGCTGGCTGTGGAGGAGAAACGCTTCAAGCGGAAGAAAGAAGCCGAGGAAGATCGTGCGGCATTCCCGCTGGCCAGAGATGTGGATTTTACAGAATTCTGCAATGACATATTTGGAGATGGCTGATGAGAAAAACAAAACTTTATGTGGAAGTGAAGTCGGTGACGGATCTGGAGGGTAACCGACACAGCAACCCACCATATGAAGGCATCCACGGTTATCCGGGCTATGTGCCGCTGATCGAGGTTGGTTCGGTTATGCTGATTATGGACTTTGAGATGGCCATGACCCGGCTGACCACCACGAAGGTGCAGAGCTATTCCTTCAATGAGGACACCAGGACGCACATCGTCCGAACCAAAAACAGCATCTATGTCATGCAGGACTACTACAACCCCAAGGCAAGGAAACGCGCCAAGGCACCCCTTTATATGCATTCTCCCATAGGCCGCCGCTTCCAGGAGGACAACCCAGACCCGGATAGGCATCTCCTGGCCTATGGCAGATACCGCACCAAAATCTATCCCGCTGATCTGCCAGAATGGTATGTAGGCGGCTATATGTATAAGCGGCACGGTTTCATGTCCGCAAAGGGCGTGAAGCATCTATTTTACAAACCCAATTATGTGTTCAACCACCTGTATAAAGATGATATCCTCTTCATTTCCTATGACAAGGAAATCACTCCCATTGAAAACGATGACGGTTTCAAGTGGTATGAGGGTTACGATTATTGCCTTTCCGGCCTTGTTATTCTGGATTTTGTAGATGCGGTTGAGAAACACTCCGGGCTGGATGTCAGCGGCATACGGGAAGAGTTGGCAAAGAAAAGAGCGTGGTACTATGAAACCTATAAATCAGGAGATGAATGAAACTGCTACCTACAACAGTTTCTTCGAATTCCTGGAAAAGAATAAAGACCGCATATTCCGCTTCTGGGTGTACAAACGGATTTTTACTCCTCTGGAGCAGGAAAAGAAGTATATCGATGAATGTGTCTATGAGGACACCTATGCCCAAACCGGCATCATCCGGGAGGTCGTTGTCTTACCCGATAACGATCTGCTACTGGGCTTTTACATTCCTGGTACCGAGACCGCGGATGAAGAGGATGAGTTCATGCACTTGGATTATTACAAACTGAGCGAGATCCGCATGGAATACCGCCCGGTGGATATGGAGGAGTTTTATGGAGGACAAGAACCAGACTGAAATCATATACCCGGAACCACGATCTCTGGACAGCGTGTATGTGCGAGTAGTGCGGGATGGGAAAAGCTGCACTCGTAGCTTTACAGACTTGACCGAGTCAGAGCAGCAGAATTATCTGGCCACACTGGATCGTGAAGGATTGGAGCGGATGTGCATCCTTATGGCTGGAGCGGTACGCGGCATCGGTGATCTGTTTGGTCTATCCTTTGTCGGAATGGAGGATGCGGAATGCTAGAAGAAAAACTGAACCTGGAAAACATCCCCCACTTCAAACAGGGTGAGCTGGAACGGCGGATGGACGATGTTTTACAACTGATCGATGAAGGCCATAGCCCCGTAATGATCCATGACCGCAACGACCGCCGTTTCCTAATGTTCTCTTGGGATGATTTCTTTAACCGCTTCGGCTGGCTGTATTCCAAAGAAGAAAGAGCCGCCATTGAGGCCGCCTGTGCCGAGTATGAGGAAAACACCAGCGACCTCATATTCAGGTGATTCCATTCTACCCCAAAGGCGGTGAAGAGCATGACATACTGTATGTCAGACATACACGGCGAGATCCTCAAATGGAAGGAGATGCTGGAGCTGATCCAGTTCTCCGATGAGGACACCTTATATGTTCTGGGTGACGTGATTGACCGCAATCCTCATGGCATTGAGATACTCCGGGAGATTATGCATCGGCCCAACATACACATGATTGTCGGTAATCATGAGGATATGATGCTGAAAACGCTGGGAAGGCATAATGAATACAATGCCCGACGGCTCTGGCAACAGAATGGTGGAGGAAGCACATACCGGGAAATGGTGTATGGTGTCACATCGGAAGAAAGAGACCGAATTCTGCGGTATGTCAGTAATCTCCCGGATTATTTGGAAATTGAGGTCAATGGCCGTAGCTTCTATCTGGTGCATGGCAATGTTGGCAGTACCCGGGCCGAGCGGATCTGGGATCGGCCAGACCCACCACCGGATGAGCCGCCCATACCCGGAACAACAATCATTTGCGGCCACACCTGTACTTATTTCCTCAATCTTTATACTGAGGACTATGACGAAAACAGCCCGTTTGAAATCTTCCATGCGCCCGGCCTTATTGATATCGACTGCGGCTGCGGCAACGAAACGGACTTACGCAGGCTGGCCTGCTTGCGACTGGAAGATATGCACGAGTTCTATGTGTGAGGTGATAACTCATGACTTTTTATATCAGTGACCCGCACCTGGGCCACGAAAACATTATCAAGTTCTGCAATCGGCCTTTCTCCTGTGCGGATGAAATGGACGAGGCCATTATTGATAACTGGAATTCCAGGGTCACCAACGGCGATACCGTCCGAATTATGGGTGACCTCATGTTCCGCAACAGAAAGCACCCGGAAGAATACCTGTCCCGGCTAAAGGGAAAGAAGCATTTGATCGTGGGGAACCATGATAAGGCCTGGATGAAGAAGGTGGATCTGAGCCGCTGGTTTGAGAGCGTGGAAATGATGACCTTCTTTACAGACGGAGATCGGAAGATCACCATGTGCCACTATCCTATGATGTCCTGGCCTTTTTCCAACCATGGCGGCTGGATGATTTATGGCCATATTCACGAAAACACCAATATGGACTACTGGCCGCTGATCGCCAGGAACGACCATATGCTCAATGCCGGTGTGGACATCAATGGCTTTGCACCCGTGACCTTTGAGGAAATGCAGCAGAACAATCTGGAGCATATTGCCCGTACTGCTGCCAAGCGGATTCTGGAAGAGAACCGGGATACCTTTGCGGCCATTGCCCAGATGCGTCAGATGTTCCCAGCTCTGTTCGAGAACGAGCCAGATGATTAACTGGGATATGATAGAATGCCTTCTGAAGCGGAGCAGACCGAACCACACTGGGCCGTTCCGAGTGGCTATCTATTCCCGGATGCCCTATGATGATGGGCAGGAGGCAACCGCAGAAATTCATATCAAGTTTATGAAACTGGTTCTGGAAAGAGATCCCCGGTTCCGTATTGAAGATGTGTATTCCGAGTTCGGAGTGCCGTTCACAGACTATTCTGCTATGCAGGAATACCAGCTGATTGTCGAGAAATGCAAAGCTGGAAAGATCGATCTCGTAATGATCCACGACCTATCCAGGCTGTCCAAGGACTGCTTCCATCTCATGAAGAATACCGAACCGCTGGCGCAGTGCCAGCCGGAGATCGGCATTCTTTCCTTCAGAGACGAGTTGCTGGTCATGGCCTCCGATGCGGCTGGATGGGCAGAAAAAATGGCAAGCGGTGATTATTCCGCTTGCCGGTTGCCGTATTTTGTTGGTTTTACGCCGCTACCTCCAGACCATTGCGAAATTTGAATACCAGGCTTCCATCGCTGTTGGCGGTGACCACATCCAGGGTGATTGCCCAAATGTATGGGTCGAACTCGGTAAGGGCTTCGTCCCGTTCCCGTAGCTCGAAGAGGAAGCCGCTAATCATGCAGGCTTGGTCATCCCGAGCCTGTTTCTTTTCATTCAGCTCTGCCAGCTTGGCGGCTGCAGCCTCGAAGCGATCCATGAGGGCGGCATAGCGTTTGGCGTAATCCTCCTGGTCGAGGGCATCCGTGGCGTTCTGGGCGATGCATTTGCGGATCAGCTCAGTGACCACTTCCTGCTCTTGAACCATGGCGGCAATCTGGCTGTCGATCTCGTCGCAGTTGGTGAGGGTCTGCTGGATAATGATGCCGTCCTCAATTAAGGCATCCCGGTTTTCGATGAGGGTATTGAAAACGGCGAGGAATGCGTCCTTAACTCGATTTTCGTCCAGATTGGGCGTGTGGCACTTCTGATTGCCAGAGAATTTGCTGTTGCACTGCCAGATGGTTCTGCGGTACTTGGAGGTGGAATGCCAGGTCTTGGAGCCGTAATAGTCGCCGCAGTCTCCGCAAATGATATGGGTGGCCAATACGCTCTGGCCGCTGTAGCGCCTGGGTAGGGATCGTCTGCGTTTGATCTCCGCCTGAACAATGGCGAACTCCCAAGGCTGAACGATGGCCGGGTGGCTGTTTTCCACATAGTATTGAGGAACCTTGCCGTCATTGACGATCATCTTCTTTGTAAGGAAGTCAACCGTGTAGGTTTTCTGCAGGAGGGCATCGCCTTTGTACTTTTCATTGGAAAGGATGCTCTCGATGGTGCTAGGCGACCATTTGCTTTTGCCAGAAGGGGTTGGAATGCCGTCCTCGGTGAGCTGCTTCGCAATGGCACAAGGGGTGCTTCCCAGGATAAACATGGAGTAAATGCGGCGGATGATTTCTGCTTCTTCCGGCACGATTTGGGGCAATCCATCTGGACCTTTCTGGTAGCCCAGGAAGTGCTTATATGGTAAGGCGACCTTGCCGTCTGCAAACTGCTTCCGCTTGCCCCAGGTAACATTTTCCGAAATGGAGCGGCTTTCTTCCTGGGCAAGGCTGGACATAATGGTGATCAGCAGCTCGCCCTTGCTGTCGAGGGTGTAGATGTTTTCTTTTTCAAAATAAACCTCCACGCCCTTTTCCTTCAGCTTACGCACCGTGGTCAAGCTGTCGACGGTGTTTCTGGCGAAGCGGCTGACGGACTTCGTGACAATGAGATCGATCTTGCCCGCCAGAGCGTCGGCCACCATCTGGTTAAAGCCGTCACGCTTTTTGGTGTTGGTGGCACTTATGCCTTCGTCGGTGTAGACCTTTACAAACTCCCAGTCTGGCTTGGACTGAATGTAGCGGGTGTAGTAGTCCACCTGGGCTTCATAGCTGGTCTGCTGTTCTTCACTGTCGGTGGAGACTCGGGCATAACCGGCCACGCGCCGTTTCCGCTGCAAGGCGATGGGCAAATGGCTGATGGGATTGATGCTGGCTGGGATAACCGTTACTGATCTGGCGGATCTGCTCATAACTGGGGCCTCCTTTGGGTGTGCTGAGTTGCTCTTTGGTCGCCACTCGGAGGTAGGCAACCGCGATCCTTTTTCTTGAACCTTCCATCTGAATACCTCTCTGGCATTTCCTGTTGTAAGGCGGTCTGCCGTGCCGCCTCTCTTTTGTCTGCTGTCCAGCTTTCCCGGCGTGAGCGATCTTTCCAAACGGCGGTGGCCTTGCTTCCGTCTTTGAAGCAGTAGGTCAGCCGGTTCTCTGTTCCAACCTCAATCCGCTCAATCTCTGCCAGGAACACCGCTTCGTCAAAGGTGTCGGTTCCGAGGACTTCGGCGGTGACCGCCATGAGCGTTTCCTCTGGGATTACCTTTGAAGTTGGGCAGAATTCCTTGCCTTTGGTGTTATATGTGCCGCAGACCCAAGCGGGGCCTCTGCTGACAACCTTCCTGCGGTAGTTCTTGCCGCAATCCATGCAGTGCAGTTTCCCACGGAAAGGATAGACTACATTGGGATCAGAGGTATGGGCGAAAACCGCAGCCCGTTCCTTCCTGGTTTCTTGGGTGGTCTGGAACTCCGCCATAGAAATGATCGCCTCGTGGCTATCCTCTGCATGGTACATGGGAAGCTGGCCGCGATTGATGCGGCCTTTCTTCGTGATGTGATCCTCAACAAAGGTTGTCTGAAGGAGTAGGTTTCCCGTATAGGCATAGTTGTTGAGAAGTTTCTGGAGGCTTCCTTGCGTCCAGAGATTGCCGAGCCTGGTGCGGTAACCTTCCTTGTTCAGATACTTGGCGATTTTGTAAGTACCCCAGCCACCGTTGTAAAGGGAGAAGATCAGCTTTACCAAAGCCGCCTCTTCTGCCACTTGCACATAAATACCATCCTCGATGCGGTATCCGAGAACTAGACCATTCCAGGGCAGGCCGTTCTGGAAGTTGGCTCGGATACGCCATTTCTGGTTCTCGCTGGCGGAGCGGCTTTCTTCCTGTGCGTAGGAGGCCAGGATGGTCATCATCAGCTCGCCGTCTGCGCTCAAGGTGTAAATGTTCTGCTCTTCGAAGTAAACATTGATGCCCAGGAGCTTCAGTTCCCGGACGGTTTCCAGCAGCGTGACCGTATTGCGGGCAAACCGGGAAATGGACTTGGTGATGATCAAATCGATCTTTCCGGCTCTGCAATCGTTAAGAAGTCGCTGGAAGTTCTCACGGGCATCCTTGGTGCCGGTCAAGGCCTCGTCGGCATAAACGCCACAGTATTGCCAGCCGGGATGTTTTTGAATGAGGTCGCTGTAATAGCTGACCTGGGCCGACAGTGAGTGGAGCATGGCGTCTTTGCCCGAGGAAACTCTGGCATAGGCTGCAACCCGTGTGAGTTTTGGTGCTTCAGCAGGAAACTCAACCTGCGTAATAATGCGTTTCAATGCGTCACCTCCTTGGTATTAGTGAGCATATTACCTCTACTGTGCCCGAATAGCCAGGGTTATTAGCGGAATATAGTACACGATGTTTCCAGGTGTTTTTTGGTCATAATTGTATCAATTATGGCGTACGCTTCCTCCGAAATGATGCCCCTGTTCACCAATTCACGAGCCATAGACATGGCCATTCTGTACTGAAGAAGCTGGCGGGCTTGCTGTTCATCCATCGCTGTCCACCTTCTTTCTGGCAAGGGCATAACAGCTCCGGGAGCAGTATTTCCGTCCCGCTTTTCCGTAGCTTTCAAAGACGGTACCGCAATGCTGGCATACAATCCGATAAAAGGCCTTCTTATTCAGCTTTGCATCATTTTCCTTCCACCAGGCCATGCGACACTTGTCTGAGCAGTACCGCTTCGCCTTTTTGTGGGGAGTCTGTATGAGCGGCCTTCCGCAGTGACGGCAGAGGCCTTTGTGATCGGCGATGTCCGTCTTGGACACCGGGTATCGGTGGCAGTGAACTTTTACAGTATTCTGGGAAATGCCAGTAAGCTCCGAGATTTGTTTGGGGGCAAGGCCGTCCAGCTGGTAAGAGCGGATCTGGCTGCGTTCCTGGTCAGTCATAGTGAAGTCCTCCTTCTGAGGGAAAGAGACTCCCTCACTACTTAGCCACGGCAGACCACATTTTTTGCCGGTCTATAACAAAAAAATTCCCACCAGGCGAACCCAGTGGGAAGAAATAGTCGGAAAGACCTCTGCGGCCTTATTGCAGTTGGAAAACGATTAGAAATGGTTGTGGCAGTGATAGCGGACACCTAAAAGAATACGCCCCAGGCAAGCCGCCTAGAGCGTATCTGTTAGTTCATATCCAAATTGGACAGCTGGTGCCGCTGATCTCTGCGGCCATAGATGATTCCGAAGACTTGAACCTTCTTAGCTTCCTCGTCCACCCAGAAATAGACCAGGTAGTTTTTGACCGGGAGCTTATGTACGCCCTGACTGTGCCAGGGTTCCTCTTCGGTAAGGGGCACACGGTTGGGGAATTGATCCAGAGAAGCGATTTCCTTTTCCAGAGTGTCCAGCATCTTCATGGCAGTGCCGGGAGCTTGCAGAGTGTAGCTGATATAGCTGATAATTTCTCTCAGCTGCTCTTGGGCCTGCGCTGTAATTTTTACTGTGTATTTTTCAGGCATTACTGCATCTCCCGTCTCAGATCTGCAAATACATCAGACGCAGCACGGGATTTGTCTGCCTTGGCTTCGCTCATACCACGTGCCATCATTGCATTGAAAGCAACCTCGTCCATCTCGTCCCGGGCGACCGGCACAGCGGGAACGGAAAGAGAGAACGGAATGCTGCGAGTCATGATGATCTGCTTATAGAGCGCATTGATCAGAACAGAAGTAGGGATGCCCAGCATCTCCATAATCGCTTCAGCTTGCTCTTTAACGCTCGGTTCGACACGAGCCATTACATTAGCGGTCTTAGTTGCCATAGTTCATACCACCTTTCTGGCTCTATTATATCCCATTGTATTGCTAATTGCAATACAAAAATCAAGAAAATTATAGTGGAGGTCTTTTTCGATGGAAAAGAAGTACGATAAACAAGTTGATAGGCCCTTACGGGTGTATGGTTATCTCCGGGTAGTAACATCCTGGCGGCTGGATGGATTGTCCGAGAAGCAACAGCGCAATCTGATAGAAAAGCGAGTCGCCGCTATCCCCAATGCGGAGCTGATTGAAATATACGCCGACACAGACATTCCGTATCGGGATCTGACCTGCCATCATGGTGCATTGCGGCTGTCCAAGAAGTGTCGTGACGGAGAAGTGGATCTCATTCTGGCGGCCACGCCATTAAGCACCACGAAATTCATCAATAGTGCCATGGCGTATACCATCCTGCTCAAATACATGGAGGCTCCGATCCAGTTTACGAATGGAAAATATCACTTGGATTGTGTGCCGGAACGCTCATGGGTGAGTCTGATTGATACCCCGGAAAGTGTACTGCGTGATGAATTGCTGATGGGCATAAAGGGTTAAATGGTGATGGACTCTGCGCGAGAGGCCAGCTGCCAGAACGCCCAGCGATCCAGTGCCATGAAATCACCAGCGTTTTTGAACTGGGGTTGCTTGAACAGCATCCGCAGGGTAAGTGTCACGGCTACCTCATGCTTGCAAAGTTCGGAGTAAGGGCAGTCGCAGTAGATGTCGGTCATCATGCCATCGTTGAAATGGAAATCCACACGATACCACTTGGTGCCCTCTACATAGGCACGGCCTACACCGTTCTGGACGCAGAGATAGCGAACACGGCCTTCCGTGCAGTAGCTCACAGCCCGCTCGGCAATGGCGGAGGTGATGTCCTCGCAGGCTTCAATGTTGTTGATATCGATGGCGTATCCCTCGCCGGAGATCACCTCGTCCTCCTCTTCGTCCTCGTCCTTCTTTTTCTTGGGATCTTCGGGCGGAGTAACCCAACCGCCGAACTGGTCTGGGGTAATGGCGATCTGGTCGAAGGATACCATCTTGTCCCGCACTCCAGTGAAGGAGCCGTGAATCGTCAGATCCAGCAGGGACAGCACACGCTCGTAGTCGGAGGTGTGGATGCGGAACTTGGTGGTAACGGAAACAACCACACCGGGTTCACCAGCCAGTTTGCCGCTAACATAGACCACATCGCCCTCTTTCAGATCGAAGCGGTCGTTATAGTATGCCAAGGGCATGGAGTGGCATTCAAATCGAACCTTCACCAGAGACTTCACAGGGGTGATACTTCGTATGGTGGTGGGTGCTACGGGTGTTTCCATTTTGGGTTCATTACTGGCCATAAAGCCGATCATTCTCTTCATAGCGATGCCTCCTATTACAAGTAGATGTTGTCCATGATGGAATAGAGCTGGTTTGCGTTATAGCGGCGGTTATCCGTGCCGCGCTGGTAAGGCCGTGTATTTCTTCGCAGATTACGCATACTGTCTGCTTTCTGCTTGGCCTTCTTTTCTTGACGCCTGCGATAAATATCGTGCTGAACAATGTATTCCAGGTACCCAAAAATCGTCTTGCTGCGAGTGGCCTGGGAGTGGTATCCCGGGACGATGCTGGGGATCTCTTCGTACTTGTGATATGTATTCTTGTGGTAGAGGAAGAGCTTGTTCGCCTTGCCGTTGACGATGATCCTCCACTTGCTTCTGGGGGTGTGGACATGGAGCTGGCCATCTTCCAGCCAGCAGGACACGCCATTTTCCTGGCAGAACTGATTGACGGCCTTCTGCTCTTTGCGGAGCCTCATGCCGACAAGGGAGCAACAGTTACACAAACGATAACCGGCCATCCGGGCTTCTTCCGGGGTGGCAAACTGCTTTTTGTATTCTTTGCGAATACGACGGGCGATCTTGCAGTGAGGAAGGTGGAATACTTTCTCATTGCTTTTTGTGCTGTAAAATACCACGAGGGGTCAACTCCTTTCTTTGTATGACCTAATTATAATAATATAAGTGTCCCATAAAACGGACTGATAACGAAATAACCCACCAGGTTTTTGGCCTGGTGGGTAGTAGATTTGTGAAGTGATGGGTTAGTCGTCATCGACTATGGAGTGGACCTTTAAGCCTGTTGCTTCAGACAGTGCGGCGGCTCGTTCCTTTAATAAGGCGCCGAATTCTCGATGTTCGACCTCAGAAAAGGAACCTGGATGAGCGGCGGAGTATTCGTCAATGGCACTCTGGGCGTTTGCCAAACGCTCCAAGGCGGCGGGGTCGTTCTTGAACTTCAATTCTTTCATGGTGTATCCTCCTTATGCACAGCACAGCGTTTTTTCAGCAGACTTCAGCAAATCGCGGGTCTGCATGATTACAAAGAATGTTTTCTGATGGGTCAGACGATCAGAGGCATCCAGCTCGTGGGTGACCTCGTTGCAGATATGGCGGACTCCATGGAGCCGATCAATGAAAACAGCTTCTACCGACAGAAGACCACGATTCTCACAAATTTTGAGATTTTCCAGGAGACAGTCACCGCTGCTTTCGGTGCCGCCCGCGTGTTCGACAACCAGGCGGAGAGCTTCTTCCATTACAAGCCGGGCATCATTTACTGCGTAACGGAATTCTCCAATGTCAAGCTGATGCTGCGCATCACGGAGCCGCAGATAAAGGCGGCCCATGAGATCGATATACTGCGGTGCAGTTCGTCCAGCTCGATCAAATCCGGCTTGGCTGTAGAAGTTGCGACCATATCCTTGCCGATCATATCCATCCCGGTTATAACCATTTCTGTCAAAACCGTTTCTGAAATAACCTTCGGCATCCCGGCCATAACAGTCGAAACCGTCGGCATCGAAACCAGCTCGGTTAAAGCCACGGCGATCCCAACCATCTCGGTTGTATCCGTCTGCGGTAAAACCTTGGTGGTCAAAGCCTTCGCAGTCAAAGCCCTGCTCGTCATATCCATGGCGGTCAAATCCATCGACATCGTATCCGCACCGGTTATAACCATCGGAGTTGAAGCCGTAGCGGTCGTAGCCGTCTCGGTCAAATCCATTTTGGTCGAAACCCTGCGAGTCGTATCGGCTCAGTCTTTCGTACAGAGCTTTGGCACCCCACGCCAGAAGCGCTCCGCCTAGCACCCCACTAGCCATTCTAAAGGCCATTTTACTATCTAGATTCATCATATGTACCTCCTCAGATTTGATTGCACCCAGATAATACCGCATTTTTCGTTGGGTGTTGTACACGCGGTGTTTACACGAAAAAGTGGGCACTGCATAAAGCAGCACCCACTATAACAATCATTCTTTGTGGCTAATTTCTAGGAAATTCAATACATATTTATTATTCCAGAGGCTAAATGCGACCATCATCTCTTCGCCGATGGCCTTATTAAGGACATCACTGTTGTTGTTATATACAACCCCGCGTAAGTAACGGAGGGCCAGATAATAATCGGCGAGATCTGAGTATTGCGGATCTCGTTTAAGGACTTGTAATAGGATTTGAATATTCCCTTCGCTTTCCCGGAGATATTGGCGACGTTCTCTTCGTATTTCAGCAATCTCTGGAGTGATTTTGGAGGACTCGTCGTCACAATTCTGAAGATAATACCGACGCAGGAATTCCTCTCCAGAGATGCGACGATTTTGGAGATCTTCGAAGCCGTCTAGCTTTTCATAATCAGAGTACCCCATGCCCCAAAACATTATCCACCACAGAATGTTTGCGGCAGCCTCAGTGACACCACCATCCAGTGCTTCTTCATATAGCTGAAGACATTTTTCTTGCTCGGGATCAGACACGGCGATCCCACTCTTTAGACCCGCATATATGGCCTGATGGGAAGCAAAGGCCGTTTTGAATGCTCTGTTCATAAAAGCATTCTCACTTGAGACCAATGGGAGAATAACATCAACCGCTGCCTTTGCGGCATTTATATCATCAATATTGCGACCAGGGTACTTCATCCCAGAGTAGTCTCCGTTTATTAACTCGTTTTCAGTAATATTAAAATGCTTAGCGAGTTTTACAACGGTGTCGCGGGCTGGAATCCGTGTCCCATTTTCATAATTGCAAATTGCTTGCCTGGTAACACCAACAGAATAGGCAAGTTGCTCCTCTGTCTCGCGATAGGCTTCGCGTAAGCACTTGATGTTCCAACCAAGTTTAGCGTATGTGTGTTCCATAAAGCGCGCCTCCCTTTGAGGACATTATACTGTGAAAACAAGAATATTTCTAGCATGAAACAGAAAAAAGCCCACCACGCAAAAGGCAATGGTCAGATGTGTGGTGGGCTTCATTCTTAGTTGGGGATCTTCAGTTTCCAACCGCTGTAGATGACATTGGATTTCAGACCGTTCAGGGTCTTAATCTCCGGGTAACGGGAGCCGTTGCCCAGATACTTCTTGGCAATGTCCCAAAGGGTGTCGCCCTTGACAACGGTATGGATGCGGTAGGTATCCTCGGCTCGTTCCTCGTTGGGATAGATGGCCACACCATCGTCAGAGAAAACATGGGTACCGGGGTTCTTGTCCGCTGCCGCCTTGGCGTTGGCCAGAATGCGGTAGGCACCAACCTGGGACTTCTTATCCTCCCAGCTCTGGCGAACACGGTAATAGCCAGAGGTCAGCTTCTCAGGATATTCCGCAGCGGTTTCCGTTTCATCCATCTCGGGTTCGGTTTCCACGGGGGTGTCCTGTGCGGCCAGGAGCTGACGGACGGCCTCACGGAAGGTATCCATGGACTTGCCGTGCTTGGGGAACCAATGCATGACATCGCCGTGGTTGGAGGCGATACCCTTGCGGTAACCTTCAGAATGACAGATGATGTCCTTCTCGGTCAAGCCATAGAGCTTGCACAGATGGGCACAAAGCTCAACGGCCTCCTGATACACCCTGCCAAAGTAGGTGCTGTCTGTGAGGCCGTCTTCGCAGATCTCGAAACCGATATGGGTGTTGTTAGCGGAGCCGCCAGCGTGCCAGCCACGGTGATCCCAGGGAAGGGTCTGGTAAGTGGCGATGGTACCGTCCTTCAGCTTGCCGATGAAGCCGTGGACGCAAACCTCCCGGCCGCCGGGGTGGTAGGTGTTCCAGTGGTTGTTATACTGGTTTTCACCCAGCAGACCGTCATCGGGGCCAACATAGCGGCGGAGATTGGGGTTGTTGGCACCAGTGGAGTGAACCATGATGCCCTTGACGGTGATTTTCTTGCCCGCCTTGTAGCAGGCATTTTCGGTGAAGATGAGCTTATGCAGATTCATATTACTTGCCCTCCTCGGTAGTAGTTGCGGTGGTGTTGGTCAGCTGCTTAACGACCTGGTTGGTACCAGTTGCAGACAGACCGCTGGCGGCACCCAGCACAATGGCAACCAGAAGGTTCTGGGTATCCATGACACCGGGAACGAAGTAGAAAGCTACCACACCGCAGATCGCGCCGAGAACACAGGCGATCAGCGGAATGAAACGCCGGAACTTCTCATCGCCGCCCATGGCGGTCTTGGCGATGTCGATGATGGTGTACACGATAGCGGCCAGTGCGGGGATAGTGGTGATTTCAGTGAAAGCGTCCATGATATTTCCTCCATTTCTTATTTGTGGGCTTGTTTGTTGAGATGGGTTTCCAGCTTGTCGATGGCGGCAGTTACAGGGCCGTTACAGCCCTGCTCGTGCAGACCTTGGAGACAAGCAAGTACACCCTGGGTAAGAACGGTCTGTTCTTCCTTAATGGCCTTGATATCAGCATCCTGTTTCTCCTGCTTCAAGAACCATTTGTGTACGGCAAAGATGGCACCGAAAACGACACCGAGAGCAGTAATCGTTGCCGCAAGGGCGGTGAGATCCATGGCTCATTCCTCCTAAATTTCATATTTTTATATGAAAATAGGCACCCTTGCGGATGCCCAAATTCTTATTCCAGCCATGCCGGTTTCTCCGGCACGACCATTGTATCCGTGACATTCAGCCAGGCTTTGTACCATTGGCGCAGCTCCAAAAGCTGCGTCAGAGATACACTTTCATACCACAGCTGGCCCCGGTTGATGACCGAGAAGCATTCCGTTTCCCGGCGAATACGGTATTCCGCTTTGAGTTCTTCGTCCAGATGCTTTTCGTAGGTGGCGGCATCGTATACCAGTTTGCCGTCCTGGAGATGGAAGGCGTAAAACTGGTGCAGAAATAGGTCAATGTCCTCGGGTTCTGGCACCTCAATGCCTTCCACCAAATTGCCTACATAGGCAAAGCTCAGAACGAATCCGTTATTATCTGTGATGATTTGCATGGTGCCTCCTTAGTTGATACCAAATACACGGTTGATGACTCCAGAGCCGTTTGACGAACTCCATGTCAGTGTGACCGTCGATCCCGAATAGGACAGACCGAAGGTAATGTAGTACGCTTCGTCAGCAAACTGGTATTTTACAACGCTCGTGGTCAGGGCGGCTTTTGGTATTACAATTGACATGGAACTGACGGAAGAAGCGGGTTTGCCAATGATCACATAGAAATTGTAGTTACCGTAGTTAAAGGTCGTCGATCCGCTTGAAAGCGTACCGTTATACAGCGATGTGGCGGTGATGCCCAGATTTGTTCGAGCTGCCGCTGCCGTGGTAGCTCCCGTACCGCCATCCGCAAGAGCCAGAGCGGTATCCAGCGAGATGCTCTCCCAGGAGTTACGGTCATACGCGGCCTTAACCGCAGAGGCTGTGGCCGCCACAGTTGTGCTTGTGGAGGATGTGCTGGAGGACAGCTTCGTCAAACCGTAATAGGTTGTGGTGGCTGTGCCCATACCGACCATCTGCCAGTAGGAACCGTCATAAACAAAAAGAACGGCCTCGCCGCTTCGCCACATATAGGTGTTGGTAGCGGTAGTGACGTACATCTTTATGGACTTTGCACCAGTGCTGTTGACATTCAAAGTTGCGGACGAGCCGGTATTGTAGTTGGTGAACTTCACCACGATAGTTGCACCCGTTTCCAGCACGAAGCCAGAACAAGTGACCACCTTTGCCACAGTTGCTGCAGCCGTAGAGCAGGTGCCATAGTAGAACGGAGGCACATCGACATCGTTATCCAGATTCAAGTTATCTGCTGTGATATTACCGTCAATATGGACATCGCCCTCAAAATGACCATCGCCAACCACATGGAGTGCGGCATCCGGGTTGGGGGTGTTGATGCCGATCTTCTTTTTTCGTAGAGCGATCAGCGGTGTACCCTGGGATACCACGAAGTAAATATCCGTAGAGGAATAGGAAGTCAGCGCATCCTGGATTTGCAGATGGAAGTCATAAGACGAGTTGGCATCCAGGTTCAGCAGTTCCAGGTTGGAAAAAGAAAAGGAATTGCCGCTGGTGGTGACAGAAGAAAGAATGCTGGTGTAGGAGCCATAAGAGGTTGCACTGGTCAGCTTGTACCGATACCGCACATATTTTAGTGAGTTTTTCTCGGTGCTTCCCACCATGATGGAGGAGATGCTACCCGAAAAAATCAGCTGCATTTCTGCTTCGATATCATTGGTTCGGCGAAGAGAGATGGATGATACCTTGGGCTTGGCATAGGCCATAACTGTTACGGATTGGGTGACGCTTTTGGTGTAACCTCTGGAATCGGTGACAGTGACCACCACATCCAATGCACCAGACTTGGTGACCGCACCCAAATTGATAACCGCACCCGTGGTGTTGGATACCGTTACTCCATTACAGGAGGCAGCGTACTTGACGATGGTAGCGCTGTTCTTTGCAGTGGCCGTTCCCGGAGTAACATACAGATAGGAATAGCTTTGGATGATCTTTTGGTTATCCCCGGTAATCGTTGTTGTGGCGGATCGGCCATCGTAATAAGTAAACGAAGTCAGAGATGGCGCAGAGTTGGCCTCGGTGGTTTGAACCGTGCAGGTCGTGGTTGAGGTGCTGCCGATCTGCGTGGTGCCGCTCTTGGTTACCACCTTGATTGTGGCCGTGAAAGACTTAATGCTGGCCATAGCGTCAAGCAGATCAGCGCGCTCCGTTTGTGACAGGGTTATGGTGCGGTCAGCAGTGCCCTTTGACCATGTTCTTGCGGATAATGCGAGGTATTCCGTAGATCCATTCCAGATGGACAGATAGCAGGAAAAAGACGCATCATATACTGTCACATTGGGCTTGAATGTAACCGTGGCGGCATCGACGGTAATGGTTGGACAGCTATTGATAATGGCACCACCCAGGGTCTTGACCGTAACGGAGCTGGATTCGCCATAAACCTGGTTGCTCTTTTTGCGGACACCAACACGCACATAATATGTGGTATTCGGTGAAAGTCCCGTAACTGTAGTGCTTGCAGATGTTCCTGCTGTAGTAGAAAAGGGTGTGGCTGAGATGCCGTCATCCAAGCTGTAATCCCACAGATCTGCTGTGGCAGAAGAGGTTCTTTTCGTAGGTGTCGGGAACCAGGTAGCCGCCTTCGGAGTCAACACCGACGCTCAGAGCGTTACGGACTTCGATGCTGGTCTTGTTACGCATCTGCTTCCAGAAGGAAGTCTTATATGCGTCAGCAGCACGGCCGGGCTTGGTGTCGATCTGGGAAGTAGTGGTGGGCTTTGCGGTGATGGGAGTGCTGGTGGGAGCATTCATCTGGCGGTCAATAGCCTCCTGACGCTCCATGCGGTCGATCTCGGCACTGTAGTCCTTGACCTTCTGCTCCATCTGGGCATAGGTCTGGGCATCGGCCTCGGAAAGCAGACCGTCCTTATCACGGCGGGTATCAACGAAGGCCTTTGCAGCCTCCCATGCCTTGTTGCGCTTATCACGCAGTTCAGTAATAGTCATAGAAATTACCTCCAGTTTTTGATCAGATTGAGCCGGTCCATAAGGTCGTCGGCTCTGTGTTTGTGGGTGGTGGGTTCGGTAGGTTCAGCGGGTTTGGGGTCGATGGCGCACTTACGGGCGATCTTGTCCATAAGGGAGTTGACCACATTTGCTTTGGAGTACAGCATGGAAACTACAGGCGTTTCCACATCCTCGGCCTCGCTGGGACGCTTCAGAATGTCATCAGCGAAGCCTAGCTCCACGGCCTTGGTGGCATCCATCCAAGTCTCAGCATCCATAAGGTGGCTGAGCTTGGCGCGGGACAGGCCAGTCTTGATTTCGTAAGCGTTGATGATGGAATCCTTCACGCTGCCGAGCATCTCGATGGCTTTCTGCATTTGGGTGGAATCACCGTAGGCGATGGTCATGGGGTTGTGGATCATGAGCATAGACACCGGGGACATCAGCACTTTGGTGCCAGCCATGGCGATCACAGATGCTGCGGAGGCCGCAATGCCGTCGATTTTGACGGTGACATTGCCCTTGTAATCCATCAGCATATTGTAGATTTGAGCCGCAGCGACGCAGTCGCCACCGGGGCTGTTGATCCACACGGTGATGTCGCCAGACCCGGCCATAAGCTCATCCTTGAACAGCTGGGGCGTGACATCATCGTCAAACCAGCTCTCTTCGGCGATGGTGCCGTTGAGAAACAGTGTCCTCTCCGCCGGAGCCGTCTCCGTCTGTGCCTGGTTCTTCCACTTCCAGAACTTCTTCATCGGTTTTTGTCTCCTTTCCGTCAGTAGTTGGGGTCGTATTCGCAAAAGCTCCGGCTTCGCAAAGAGGGAGCATATTGCCATTGATGAGGTACAGATCGCCACCTTCCTCCGCAGGGATGCGGTCAAGGTTCTCCAGTTCCCGGATGTCGTTGGCAGACATCCAACCGTTCTGGCGACCGATGGCGTATCCGTTCATGCGGCTTTGATAGTCGCCGCGTAGCAGACCTTCCAGATTAAACTTCACGAAGTAGCTCTCTTTTTCGCCGGGAGTAAGCAAAACCCGCTGGATGGATTGCTCCCAGCGGATCACCCAGGGATCAAGAGTGTATTTCACGAACTCAAGGGACTGCTGCTCAATATTTGAAAAGCTCGACTTTTCCAGGTCACCCACCATGTGGGGCGGCACTCGGAAAATTCGAGCAATTTCATTGATTTGGAACTTGCGTGTCTCAAGGAACTGTGCCTGTTCCGGGGAAATGGATATGGGGGTATATTTCATGCCCTCTTCCAGAACGGCGATCTTGTTGGCGTTACCGCTGCCACCAAAGGCAGACTGCCAGCTTTCCCGGACACGCTGGGGATCTTTGATGGTGCTGGGATGTTCCAGCACACCGCCCGGAGTGGCCCCATTGGCGAAGAATTTCGCTCCGTACTCTTCACAGGCAATCGCCATGCCGATGGCGTTCTTAGCCATGGCGATGGGGCTGTAACCCACCAGCCCGTCAAATCCCAGGCCCGGGATATGCAGGACATCCGAGGGCGAGAGATACACGGTGGTACCTTCCATAGTGGGAGCATCGTCGGATGTGGTGGTGTACTTGTAATAGAGCTGACCCTTACCGTCACGATCCACCACCATGCGGTTGGGCATCAGCGGATACAGGGCGATGACTTCACCCTTTCCGTTGCGAATGACCTGGGCATAGGCATTGCCCCAAAGGAGCAGATGGGTCATGAGGGTTTCTCGGAAAACAAAGGAGGACATTTCCGGGTTCGGCTCATCATGAAGCAGACGGTACAGTGGATGATCCACAGCCTTTTCTTTGCCACCAGCATCGTTATAGCGGTACAGATGGAGCGGCAGACCGGCGACGGCCTCGGCCAGAATACGGACGCAGGAATACACCGCCGTCATTTGCATAGCGGAGCGTTCCGTGACCACCTTGCCAGAGGTGGAGTTGCCCATGAAGAAGCTGTAGCTACTTCCGGCGGTTCGGTTTTGGGGCTTGTCCCTGGAACGGAACAGGCCAGATAAGAAGCCCATTATTCCTCACACTCCTTCAATCGTTCTTTCAGGGCAGTAAAAAACGCCTTGCCCTTGATGGGAAGCCCCTGTGCGAGGCGTTCCTCTTCAAATGCAAAGCGCGTGTCCAGCTGCTGGACAGAGTAGTTTTTCAGGAAAGTGCGCCAGGTCTGCTGATCCCATTCCTTGAGCTGGTTCCACAGCTCTGGGAAATGGGTACGAAGGCGGCGCAGTTCATCGTAGGACTGGAGCGGGCAGCACCAGCAGGAAACCCGGGTGAAGATATCGTACAGCCCGCCCCAGTCGAAGCCACGCTCCCGGCAGTAGGCAAGGCAGTCGGCCTCGGTCATACCCCAGGTGATCAGCGGATAGCATTTTTCCCGGACGCGGTTCGGCTCGTCAGCAGCGATACCGATGTACTGAATGACCTCGTGGTTCTTTGCCAGATCAGCAAGGTAACGGTCGATGACCCGGGTTTTCAGCAGAGCGGTACACCAGCGTTTCCGAGGCCCCGGCCAGCTTAGACCGATCTTGCCGATCAGCTCCGGGTTCTTTCGCTTCGGCGAGTGTTCCAGCATATAATACTCGAAGGTTTTCTGTGCTTTGAGCCTGGTAATGGGAATCCCAATGTAGGCCTCCAATTTGTCGATATGATCGTACATCTCCGGGAACTCCAGCCCGGTGTCGCAGAACAAAATATGGTCAATGGGCCAGCCCTCTTCAACCATGCGGAGCAGCATGGCAGTGGAGTCTTTTCCACCAGAGAGGGAGACCACGTGTAAAATTGGTTTTTCCATGGGCGGTTACCTCAGATAAACAAAATGCCCCGGTCATCGTAGACCGAAGCACTGGTGTCATTGCCGCAGCGGATCGCACGGTCCAGAGCCATGATAGTAGCCACCGCGCCGTCAATCTTTTCTGTGGATTTTTCTTTGTCGGGCTTGATGTTACCCGCCGGGTCGGTGCGGATGAAGATGTTATCCATCATCCAGCGTAGAACCGGGTGGCCGCCGTGAGCGATCCGTTCCTCCAGTACCAGCTTCATCAGCTCCTTGGTGGGAGGGCTCATATCTTTGAATCCCTGGCCAAAGGGCACCACGGTGAAGCCCATGCCCTCAAGGTTCTGGGCCATCTGCACAGCACCCCAACGGTCAAATGCGATCTCCCGGATATGGTACTGCTCACCGAGCCGCTCGATGAATTTTTCGATGTAGCCGTAGTGGACAACATTGCCCTCCGTAGTTTGAAGGTAGCCCTGCCGCTCCCAGACATCATATGGCACATGATCCCGGCGAACACGCAGAGCAAGGTTATCTTCTGGAATCCAGAAGTACGGAAGAATGATATACTTATCGTCCTCATCGGTGGGCGGGAAAACCAGCACAAAGGCTGTGATGTCCGTAGTGGAGGAAAGGTCGAGGCCTCCGTAGCAGACCCGGCCAGACAGATCATCTTCCGGGGTGGCAAAGGCACAGCGGTCCCATTTCTCCATGGGCATCCATCGAACTGCCTGTTTGACCCACTGGTTCAGGCGGAGCTGACGGAAGGCGTTCTCTTCGCCAGGGTTTTGCTTGGCGGACTCGCAGGCATCCCGAACTTTGTCGATGCCCACGGTGATGCCCAGCGAGGGGTTGGCCTTCTTCCAGGTCTTGGGGTCTGTCCAGTCATCTGCCTCATCGGCACCATAAATAACCGGGTAAAAGGTGTGGTCGATCTTACGGCCTTCGATGAGGTCTTTGGCCTTCTGGTGGATTTCATAGCAGATGGACTTGGTATCATTGCCAGCGGTGGTAATGAGGAAGTACAGCGGCTGCATTCGGGCATCGCCGGAGCCTTTGGTCATGACATCAAAGAGTTTTCGGTTGGGCTGGGTGTGTAGCTCATCAAATACCACACCGTGGGTATTGAAACCGTGCTTGTTGCCAACGTCAGCGGAAAGCACCTGGTAGATACTGCCCGTAGGAAGATAGATGAGCCGCTTCTGGGAATCCAGAATTTTTACTCGTTTGGACAATGCTGGGCACATACGAACCATGTCGGCGGCCACATTGAAAACGATGGAGGCCTGCTGGCGGTCGGCAGCACAGCCATATACCTCGGCGCGTTCCTCACCATCGCCGCAGGTCAGGAGCAAGGCCACAGCGGCTGCCAACTCGCTCTTGCCTTGCTTTTTGGGGATCTCGATGTAAGCGGTGTTGAACTGACGGTAGCCGTTGGCCTTGACGGTTCCGAAAATGTCCCGGATGATCTGTTCCTGCCAGTCGATCAGCTCAAAAGGTTTCCTTGCCCAGGTGCCTTTGGTGTGGCACAGGCATTCGATAAAGCCGACCGCATAGTCAGCAGCGGCTTTGTCATAGTGGGAGCCTTTGGCCATGAACTTGGTTGGCGTGTATTTCTTCAGCTTTCTGATATGCGATCACCTCCGTAAAATGGGTAAAAGAAAAGACCCTCTGTGGGGTCTGAAAAACATATAAATATATGAAATTATGGCAATGTAGATATGGGTTGTAACGAGGAACAGAGCCAACCGGCTCCGTCCCAGGGCTGTGGACTTTGGCTTACTTCTTGGTAGGGATGGGCGGCTTGCCCGTGGTCAGCCATGCCAGCCAGCACTGTTCGCAGGTGACCTTGTCACAGGCGACCGCACCGCCCTCCTCGAAGGTAGGGTGGCCGTTTGCCATGATTGCGGCCAGTTGCTCCGCAGTGGTCTCCGGCGAGTTGATGATTTCCAGACCAGTCTTTGCCATAATGGGTTCCTCCTTATATTTCAGCGGCTCATCGCCCATGCAATGGCGTGGCCGTTGTCGATGAAGGTTTCGTCGGAGATGCTCTCCAGCTTGACCGCACCTTCGACGGTATGGTCGGCGGTGATGAAGCGGTAGGTTGCTCCGTAGTAGCACCGTCCGTTGGGGTTGTAGTAGTAACCGGCTATCAGAATGCGTTCGCCGAAGGTAATGACCACGCCGCCGTTGTACATCATCTTCATTTCCAGTTCTTCTGGGGTGGTGACTCTCTGGAGTCTGTAAGTGTCGGCCTTGGCTGCAGTTTTTGCTGTCATCGCTGTTTCCTCCTTATCGCTTGTTGCGGATCTCGGTCCGCTTGGCCTGCTGGGCATTGTAGAGAACCGTGAAGTCGGCCCAGGAAATTTTGTAGGCGCTGCAATCCTGGGAAAACTCAATGCGGATGCCTTCAATCTCGTTGCGGTCGGTGCAAGCCTCGATCCGCTTGAGGTAGGCCGCTGCTCTCTTGCTCAGTTTCTGGTTCTTCATTTCGGTGTCCTCCGTTCCTTTTGTTGTACACATATTCGCTCTACTTGCCCAAAATAGCAAGTTATATCTGCGTCATAATGTACACAAAGATTGCGGCAGAGAACTGTGTATAATACAGCGATATACGAGCAAAAGAGCCTGTCGGCTCCCTTGCTGGGTCGGTGGAAATTCAGATGCGAACCAGGCGGATGGCCGGGATTCTCGCCCGCTGGTTGGTGTTCCAATCGGTGTAATTGGCGTTTACCTCGGTAAGGCCGTCCATGCGGTATCCGTTCTTCTCGAAGGCGGCCAGGGTGGCGATCAGGCTGGAGAAGGTGCTGCTGATGGTGAACTCGTCGATGCCTTCCTTCTTGAAAGTCTCGGCGATGGGTTCCACATCCTCATCCCAAATGACCTCGGAGAAATCAATGAGGTCGTTGCCGTTGTCCTGGCTGCGGCGGTAAGCCCAGAAGGCGGTGGCGTTGATGCCTTCGGCTCGGATGTCCTTGACTCGGTTGGCGATGGCGTTTTCAAAGGTGGGGATCTTCTTCATGGTGTGTACCTCCGTTAATGTGTTTCCTTTTGGTAGTACACATATTCGCTCTGAATGGGCGAAATAGCAAGTTATATCTGAGGCATAAACTACACAATGATTCTGGGTGGAAACTGTGTAAAAATGAGCATCATTTCCGCTTACAGATTATCCCCAAAAGGTAGCCGACCAGAAAGGTGGCGATGGATAACAGTACCGTCTGGAGAGCATCCATCAGATCACCTCCAGCCGGGGGTGTTGGAAGCTGCGGTGGATGGCCTGGATGATCCGATCCTGCTCTTCCTGCGGAATCCCCAGGGTGTCCAGAGCTTCTCTGGTGCCGCAGTCGGGGCAGATCAGCGTTTCGCCGTCTTCCCGGGAAAGGGCGGGATGGCCAGTGTATTTCTGGCCGCATTTGGGGCAAATGCCTGTGTGGTGATTTCGCTCTTTCATTATCGCATTCCCTCCGTGCTGTAGCGGTAGGCCTCGAAGAGTACATCCAGATCGAAACCAAAATTATGGTAGCCTTCAATGCAGGTCTGAAGGTAGAAGTCGCTGGGGGTACCAAGGCGGCGTTCTTCGTGCATGATGTAAACGAAGGTGTTCCGCTGCCGAACCTTGCCCGTGCGAATGCCCGTAATGGGAAGGCTCAGTTCCTTTTTATAGTAGAAGCTGGGGTAACCCTCGTAGCGATCCAAAGCCCGCTCGTCGGCGGCACTGACGGCCCACACGCCCACAGGAACCTCCGAGCCAAGCTCCGGCTCAATGGTGAGATAGGAGCCAGTCTGGCTGCCCTTGAACATGAGCCGATAGTCCTTGATGACCGAGGTACCGATCATCCTTGCGGTGGGGCACCGCATCAGCATCTGCCGTACATTGAGGTTGCTGCCGTAGGCAACATAGTAGCGTTTTTCCATTGTGAAATCCTCCTGTTATTTGGTAAAGCGAAAAGGTGCTTCTACCACCTTAAGCCCGCCGTGGCGGGTAAGGGGGCCTGTGGCTATGTCCTTCAAGCGGCGCGTTCCGTTCTGAATGCGGCATCTCCTTCCAGACGCTTGGTCAAGTGTTCTCTGGCGGTCTTGAACTCGTCGCCGATGAAGCCCAGGCGGAGGAGCCATGTTCTCATTGCGTACTTGGGGTTTTCATTCTGCTGGGGCTTGGGGCTGGCGGTGCGGACTTCCTTGGCCATCTGGCTCAGTGCAAGGCAAAGCTGAATGTAGCTCTTCAGTTGGCCTGCGTGGAGGCCGTTCTGCTTGCCGTCCGCAGGCTCGTCGAACTGGAAGAGGCGGAACTCGACGGTGCCCTTGGTGAAAGTGGCGTGGAGGTTCAGCATATGGTAGCGGCTGTCGTTGTAGTGCTGGCTTCTGCCGTAGGAGGCATCGTGGCTGGTGTACCAAACATCGGCAAGGTCGGCCATGGTGCTGGGCTTCTTGCGGTTGACCTTGGCGAGGAAGTTGGGGTCGACCGTGCGGCAGTAGCGGCGGACGCGGCTGGCGTTGAGGTCGAGTGCGGAGGTCAGAAGGCTTTCGTGGCTGGCCATGATGTTGACCAGGTTCCGAAGGGTCTGGGGGGTGTGGCCTTTGGCTCCGATGTGAATGTGGACTCCGCAGCCTCTGGAAGCGTCGCTCTTGGCTCCAGCCTTCCGCAGCTTGCGGATCAGCTCCTGCAAAAGCTCCATGTCGGCGTAGGTGAGGATCGGCGTGACCATTTCGCACTTTTCGCTGTCGGGGCCGTGGATGCTGACATCCTTCTGGAATTTCCATTCCCGGCCCTGTGCATCCCAAGCACTCCAAGTGCTGTAGCCGTTGCGGCTGGCGGTGTTGCTGTAGTGATTGGTGCCGAAGAAGGTGGCGGCCAGCTTGGCGGCTGCGCTCCGCTCGATGTTGTTCATCTCAACCTCGACTCCGATGGTCTGCTTTTTCATTTCCTCAATCTGTCTTGCTACCTTTGCGTTCATGCTGTTTTCCTCCGTTTTTTTGTGTGTTTTCCCTTTCGGTAGTACACATATTCGCTCTACATCGGAGATATATCAAGTTATATTTGAGGCATAAAATCCACAATGTTTTCCCTACAAATTCGGGTATAATGTGTACTTTATTCCGGGTTTTCTCTGTACCCGGTTGCCGCCGTCAGAAGCTGTACACCCAGGCGAAAACCGACCTTGAACCGATCCTTTTGCATCAGCATTTCAAGATCCGCACGATGCACTTTATACAAGTTGAGCAGTTCCTTCAGTTCTGGAGATGCGAGGGTTTCCACCTGGGACCATAACTCAGCAACCTTGTGATTCAGTTCTCGGAAGGTCTCAATATCCTCCACCGAATCATCGTAGGGGCTGACCTCGCCGTAGAATAGCCGATCCAGAATATCCTCCATCATTCGTCGGCCACCTTTCTACACACATCCTTACCGTAGGCAACACCCAGGCCAGAGCCGCAGTCCCAGGCAACGTGGATGGTTCCGATGGAGTCCACCGAAACTACGGTTCCTCGGCAACCGGGAACGAGTTTCCGATTGTAGGGATCATCCATTTGCACCAGCTCCACGCGGGTGCCCTTGGGGAACTGCTCTCGAAGGGCCTGTAAAACCTCTCTTGGAATGATCTTCATTATTCCTGCACCTCCTTCTTCTGACCAGCCTTGAAGGCTGAGCTGCCGGAAAGGTTGCGGAGCAGGATCTTGCGGTTCTGCTTGTGGTCGGCACCGATGAAGCCCAACCGAAGGAGGAAGCAGCGGAAAGCATATTTTTCGTTATCCACATCTTTCTCCTTGGCGGTGATCCGCTTCTGGTTTCTGGCCATCTCGCAGAGCTTGCAGATGAACACCTCGTAGGCCTCCAGCTCTTCCGGGGTCAGCACCTCATCGAACCAGGGAAAGGAAACCTTCTCGTCGGTTACGGTGACGGGAGTATCGGTGATCCCCAAAGCCTTGCAAATCAGGCTTTTCTTGGAGTCGAGGATGTCGTGCAGATTGGCAATGGCCTCCTCGGTGAAAAGGTCGCGGGGCAAGGAAATGGTGAAGGCGTTTTCTTCTTCGTCCAGGCTGTCGCCGCTGCCGAAGAACTGGAAGATGTCGAAGCCCTCGTTGCAAAGATGCTGGAGCAGTCGCTCGGCGGCCTCATCGGTAAGAGCGGTGCCAAACTCAATGCCTGCATCCTTGTCGATGGTGATGCCGCCAACCTCGTAGTTGAAGGTAGGGGCACCGGCGTAACGCACCGGCAGCTCCAGCCACTTTCCGATAACCTGGGCCAGCTTCTTGCGATCCTTACCCTGGGCGTTTGTGGTGATTTTCATGTGTGAATACCTCCTTGTTTTTTGGTAGTCACATATTCGCTCTACTCTGCCTGAATAGCAAGTTGTTTATCGGACAGACAATGTAGAATGATTGGGGGCATTATTGTGTGCAGTACACAATGCCTGCAAGTACGAAAAATACGCAGGGCAATGCGACACCGTTGCCCCACATTTTATATTCAGCGGCATCCGAGTGCGGATCGGCCAGCCACTTGCGGAGCTGCTTTTCCGTCTTCGGTTTGATGCCGGGAGAAGTGATACGGCGGTGAGTTTCCCAGACCTCCGTCCAGAATGCCAGCTCCTCGGTGGTGGGTTCAGCGGTATCCAAACCACTGCACCACCAATCCGGGAAGCCCTGCAATCTGGCACATTCGGTGGGCGTGAGACGGCGCACGGTGTATCCCGAAAGCACGGCCCCGGGACCCTTCGCCACCTGCGTGGGAGCCAGATCTTCATCAATGCAAGGCTTGAACTGTGCATTTTTGCCCTGGTTATAGGAAGCGTAGTCCAGGCCATAGCAAGGCTCGGAAACCACAGTTGCATCCTTGTAATCCCGGGACAGCAGCGTGGGTGCTGTATCTCGGGAGACCTGAGTATAGCTGCCTGTGGTCAGAGCATATACGGGCGGCCCACTGACAATGGCGATGCCGCCCTGGTTACAGGCAGGATTGCCGCCAGAAGTGTCAACGGTACGAGCGACTTCCGCTTCGTAGATGCCGCTGTGGAGATTCGGAGAAAGCATACCTTCCGAGTTGAAACCGCTGATGCCGTAGGGCTTCACAACAAAAGGCTGGTTGTTGCCGCCCGTGCCGTACTGACGGGACACAGTGGGTGCAACTTCCACAGGCCCGGTGAACCGGGTGTCCTGACTGTGATTTTCAAATACAGCAGGAGGATCATCCATTACCACGGGAGGATGGTGCGCTTCGGCACGGAGGGTGCAGGTGACCTTATGGGTCACATCCATACGGTTGCCACCCTGGTCATTGAGAACGACTCCGTTTCGCCCGGTAGACATTCCACAATTCACTCCAAGGGTAGATGCGGTGTCCGAAACTGTGCCGTTGTATCCGTCTATGCCAAGGCCTGACGTTCCAGGGCAACTTTCAACACCTCCGGCAGCTCTTTGCCACGAGCGGAAGCCCGTCGCAGAATACCTTGACAGGCCTTCGGACTCAAATAATACTTTTCCGGCACATTGGCCTGTAAGATCTCCGATAAGGAAGATGCGTTTTCTGCGTTGGGGCAAACCCCAGTATTGGCAGTCGAGAGTGCGGTACGCAACGCTAAATCCGGGACCCATGTATATGTCGGCACTGGGCCATCGGTTTTTCTCAGGCATAGGCACCTGGGTACCCGGTTCGACGATGCCGATGACGGCTTCGAGGACTGCCTGGAAGTCGCGCCCGGCGTTAGAGGAGAAAGCGCCGGGGACATTTTCCCAGCAGATCCAGCGGGGGTATTGGCCATTGGTGGCACACCTCATTTCTTTGATGATGCGGATGGCTTCGTAAAACAGAATGGATTGGCTGCCCTCCAGACCAGCTCTCTTGCCGGCCACGGACATATCCGTGCAGGGCGAACCAAATGTGATAATGTCCACAGGCTCAATCTTGCCGCCATCCATGCTGGAGATGTCGCCGTAGTGTTTCATGTTGGGGAAGCGTCTGGTAGTCACCCGGATGGGAAAAGGTTCAATCTCGGAAGCCCATCTGGGTTCAATGCCAGCAAGAGCGCCGCCCAAAGGAAAACCCCCGGAGCCATCAAAGAGGCTTCCGAGGGTCAAAGGCTTATTTGTAATCATAGGCAGTTACCTCAAAACGGGATGACTTGGCTGTCGGGATCGGCCACCTCGTCATAGTCATAGGTCAGACCATCCCGGACCACAGATACACCATCGCTGGAGCCGATCTGCTCGATGTACCGCTTCACGATAACATCGCAGAATTTTTCGTCCAGCTCCACGGTGTAGCAAATGCGCTCGGTCTGCTCACAGGCGATGAGGGTACTGCCAGAGCCGCCGAAGGGGTCCAGAACCACGCTATTGCTCATGGTGGAGTTCATAATGGGATAGGCCAGGAGTGGGATGGGTTTCATGGTAGGATGATCGCCATTCTTCTTGGGCTTGTCGAACTCCCAGATGGTGGTTTCCTTTCTGCCGGTGTACCACTGGTGCTTGCCGTTTTTCTTCCAGCCGTAGAGGCAAGGCTCATGCTGCCACTGGTAAGGGCTGCGGCCCAGCACGAGGGACTGCTTCTTCCAGATACAGCACCCGGACAAATAAAAACCCGCATCGGCAAATGCCCTGCGGAAGTTCAGCCCTTCGGTGTCTGCGTGGAAAACATAGATGGAAGCATCGTCCGCCATGGCGGAGTGCATCTGCTGGTATGCGGCCAGAAGGAAATTATAAAAGGCCTCGTCGGCCATGTTATCATTCTTGATCTTGCCTGCGGAACCTTCGTAGTTAACGTTGTACGGAGGATCGGTAATGACCAGGTTGGCTTTGGTGTTGCCCATGAGCAGTTCAAAGGTCTCTGGCTTGGTGCTATCGCCGCAGATCAGCCGGTGGCGGCCCAACTGCCAAATGTCGCCAGCTTTGGTGAAGGTGGGTTTTTGCAGCTCCGCATCTACATCGAAGCTGTCCTCCTTCACCCCATCTTTCAGGCTGTCCTTGAACAGGTCGTCAATCTCCGCAGGCTCGAAGCCAGTTAGAGATACATCAAAGTCAGCACCCTGCAGGTCTGCGATCAGCAGAGCCAGCTTGTCCTTATCCCAGTCGCCGCTGATTTTGTTGAGGGCAATGTTGAGGGCTTTTTCCTTGGCTTCATCCATTTCCACCACAACGCAATCAACCTCGGTCAGACCCATGTCCATCAGAACCTTCAAACGCTGGTGGCCGCCGACCACACGGCCAGTGGTTTTATTCCAGATGACCGGCTCCACATAGCCAAACTGCTCAATGGAGCGTTTCAGCTTTTCATACTCAGCGTCGCCGGGTTTCAAATCTTTTCTGGGATTGTAGTCAGCGGGCAGAAGGTCTGCCGTATGCTTGCGTTCAATATTCATACCAGACCCCACTCAGCAAAAGCCTCGAAGCCGCCGATGGAGCGGATGAAGGCTCTGGCTGTTTCCACGATGTTTTCGTAAGGGATACCGCCAACGGTTTCGTCGCCGATGGCACAGCACAGTTCCACAGGCTTGCTGGTGCGCTGGGCTTCCAGCCATGCGTAGATGTTCACGCTGACGTCCGCCTTGCTCAGATCTTTGCCGTGGAGGCCGCCGCCAGTGACGGAGTCGGCCATATCGCTGCCCAGCTTGCGGTTGGTAGCGCCGGTGTCCACATAGGTGCCACCCGTCCAATCGCCCAGGGGATTGACGATGGCACCGGGATACTGGAAACGGATGGTTTCGGAATTGACATTACTCTGGCAGATAATGAGCCGGTCGCCGTCCAGAATGTACTTGCCATCAAAGGGATACTGATCGTAGATCGCCCGGGCAACATTGGACATGATCTTTTGCTCCTCGGTCATGGGTACACCCTTGAAGATGCCGTTGTCGCCGCAGCGGATCGCATCTTTTTGATTTCTGGCCAGATGGGTGTCCTGGGGAACTACCACCAGATCCACATCAAGATTGCCTGCGATGCGGTGAACGGCGGCGATGACCTTTTTCTCATTCAGCTTTGCAGATGTTTCTGCGATGATATGGCAAATGCCATGACCGATCAGCACCTCCACCGCAACCTTGGGATCGATTTGGGTTTCGTATGCGATGTCGACCACGGCACCGGCAATTCTGTCTGCCACCTTGTCCGGGTGGGCAGGATTGACTTTTTCAAACATTCAGGTTCCTCCCATTGTATCAATGATGTTGTGTGTTTACTGCTTGCCGCCTGTGCGGGCCTGGAGCAGACGCTCCATTACATCGTCCTGGGGAGTTGCACCGCTGTACTCGCTGGAACAGTTCTCCTTGACGATCTGGAAAATCTCCATCCACAGACGATTGGTCTGGGACATGAAGTTCTGGCTCATGGCCACATAGGGACTCTGGATCGCATTGCCCGTGGTGGGATGCTTGGCAAGGAAACCATACTCGGTGATGGCCTCCTCACACTGAATCCAACGGGCCACGCTCATGGCGTAGCGTTCCAGAAGCTGTGGCGAAACCAGTGCAGTGCATCTGCGCTCGGCAAGCCAGTTCCAGGTAGCTTCGTACACATCGGCGGCGATGAGTTTTTTGCCGTCTTTCTGTGTGGCGGACAGCATAGCAGAGGGCTTCGGCATGGGCTGACCTTCTAAATCGGCTGCGTTATCGAAGTCAATGACAGTCAACGCTCTCTTGCCGGGGTTGCCTTCTGCGATTTTGTCGGCCAGGGGCTTCTTTTTAGCACCCGCTCCGACTCTTGCCCCACCACGGTTGGTACCGTCTTTTGCCACAGTTTCACCTCCTGTCGGCGGGGCCGGGTAAATACCCCCTTTGAATTTGCGATTTCGCGCACGTGACCCCACGCCCGTTGCACCAGATATTAGCTGTAGAGATTTGACACCCTCTACCCGGTGGAGGAATCGCATACATTTTGGTGCGAAACCTCCTAACGGTTATGCCAGCGGTCGCCGCGTTCAGCGTGGAGCTTTGCGTGGCAGGACTTACAAAGGGCAATCAAATTCTCTGTGGCGTGTGTGCCTCCTTCTGAAAGGGGCAGCTTGTGGTGGATCTCTTCGGTGGGTGTCAGCTTTCCGTTCTGCTGGCACAGCTCACACAGTGGGTGGGCTTCTGCGTAGCGGTCACGGATGCGCTTCCATGCTCTGCCGTACCTACGGCGTACAGCCGGGTCACGGTCGTACTTCTCGTAGCGTTGTGCTTCCTTCTTTGCGTGTTCCTCACAGAACCTTCCGTGGGTCAGCTTGGGACAGCCGGGGGAAGAGCATGGGCGTTTGGGTTTACTTGGCACGTTTGTCCTCCTTCCTGCGTCGGTGACGGAACTTATAACGGAGGATGTACCAGATCTGCTCCAGATAGGAAACCTTGCGGTAACCCATGGGAGACACCTCCTTCCGGGCATAGAAATAGCCCCATGGGATTGCTCCCATGAGGCCGTTCCGTATTTTCTTAGCAATTATAATGATATCATAGGGCGAGGGTGTCTTTCTATGTCTTTTAGTGTCCTGTCACGCAACGCTGGCGATATTGCAGGAACCCAATGCCCGGTGATGGAGCTTGTGAAGGTACCGAAGCTCATAGCCCATGTCCACAGCGATCTGCTCCCATGTCTTGAAGCACAGATACCGCAGTTCCAGCAGGGTCTGATATTCGGGGTTCTCCACAGCCTTGATAATGGCGACAATGTCTCGCTTCAGATCCACCAGCTGGTCAATGTCGGCATTGATCTCATTTTCCAGGTCAATGATTTTTCCGATAATGTCCTGCATACGGTAGACATTGCGGTTGCCACCACCGGGCATATCGCTCATAGTGGCTGTGGCCTTGGTGGTCAGATCCCGGAGGGATAAGACCTGCTCCAGCTTGCTGTTGATACGCTGATCCAGGCGGTAGGCCTGGCCGAGATATTCTTTTGCAGTCATATTCATACCTCCAAATTTGCCTTGACGGCATCGATAAGGGCGGATTGTGTCTTTTCTTTTTTACGAAGGGCGGACATGATCCGCTCGTCGATTGTGTTGGCTGCGATGATGTGGTGGATGACCACGGTATCCGCTGTCTGGCCTTGTCGCCACAATCTGGCGTTAGCCTGCTGGTACAATTCCAGGCTCCATGTGAGGCCGAACCAAACAAAAGTGGAACCGCCAGCTTGCAGATTCAGACCATGGCCAGCAGAAGCCGGGTGGATGACCGCTACCGGGATTTTTCCAGCATTCCAATCTGCGATGTCCGTGGAAGAGGAAATTTCTCTTACTGTGAAGCGTTTCTGGATACGCTCCAGATCGTGCTTGAACCAGTAGGCCACCAGAACCGGCTTGCCGTTGGCAGCTTCGATCAGATCCTCCAGGGCATCCAGCTTGCGGTTATGAAGTTCGATGTAGTGGCGATCTTCGCTGTAAACGGCACCGTTGGCCATTTGGGACAGCTTATTTGCCAGTGCCGCAGCGTTCCCGGCATCGATTTCCTCGCCGCCCAGGGACAGCACCATTTCTGCCTTCATGGTGTCGTAGGCCCTTTTCTCTTTTTCAGAAAGTGCCACTTTTACTTCGTTGATCACGCACTCCGGCATAGCCAGATGGTCAACTGCCTTCATGGAAATGGTGATATCGGAGATCTGGCGGTAGATTGCATCCTCCGCTCCGGGAAGAGGCTTATAGGAGAACACCACCTGGCCATTTCGCTTATCGGGCTGGAAGTAGCTGTTTCTGTAATGAGTGATGAAGCGCCCCAGCCGCTGGCCCATATCCAGCAAGCGGAACTGTGCCCAAAGGTCCATGAGGCCGTTGGAGGAAGGTGTACCCGTGAGGCCAACCATCCTCTTTACGGTAGGCCGAACCTTGAGGAGGTTTCTGAACCGTTTTGCCTGGTAGGACTTGAAGGAGGAAAGCTCGTCGATGACCACCATATCGTAGTCAAAGGGTAGGCCACTTTCTTCCACCAGCCATTGGACATTTTCCCGGTTGATGATGTACAGGAATACTCGCTGCTGGAGGGCGGCTTTGCGTTCCAGTTCGGTGCCGACGGCCACGGAGTAGGACAGGCCGTTGAGGTGATCCCATTTCAGGATCTCTGCTGGCCATGTGTCTCTGGCAACACGCAGCGGAGCGATAACCAGCACCTTGCGGACGGAGAAGTAGTCCAGGCAGAGATCGAAGATGGCGGACAGCGTAATAACGCTCTTGCCCAAACCCATATCCAGGAATACAGCGGAGATGGGATGCTCCAGTATGAAGTTGGTGGCATAAGCCTGGTAATCATGAGGCTTGTATTTCATGGATGATCCCTCCAATCTGTTCTGGGCTATCAATGCAGTACACCAAAAAGCCAAGTGCTTCTAACTGCCTTTTTCGCCTTACTTGCAAAGGCCGCAGCTCTTTGCCGGGAGCCTTCAACTCAATGAAGGCCAGTTTTCCACCGGGCAGGAGTACCAGACGGTCTGGCACCCCATCTAAGCCCGGACTTATGAACTTTGGTGCGAGGCCACCCATTGATTTGACGGCCTTGACCAGTTTTACTTCTACAGTTTTTTCTCTCATGGAAACTCCTTGTTACCAGTTCTCGTTACCAAGCGATGCCCGGCCTTTTCTCGCATATAGGCGTTTATGTGTACCCGAGCGTCCTTTTTCTCTTTACCTACAATGTTTAAGTAGGCAATCAGTAACACCAGCAACACACCACAAAACCGCCCTACCGGGTATGGATTGGGGTGTTGCCGATGGTGTTACAGACCTCCCCGGTGGTTAACCGTTGGTAACGATAGCACGGTTACTTGCCGTCAGGCTCGGTAACACGGACATAGGTCTTTTGCAGACCGTAGCCGGGAATACGGAGCTTGCTTTGGGCGTTGCCGTTGTGACGCTTCCAGCCGCCCAGCTTGAAGAGAATGCCTTCGATCTCGTAGGAGTCCGTTTTCTTCAGTGCCTCCCGGGGCTTGCCGAAGCACTCGCACCAGATTTCCATGGCACAGACACGGGTGCGCTGTACGGTACCTTCTTCAGACTGACCACCGAACTCATTGCCATTGAGGAAATTGCGACGCTGGAAAAGGTCATACTTGTCCCAGCCCTCCGGCAGCAGACGATCCAGATATTCCTGTACAATGCCTTCACGGGCATCGGTTTCCATGGCATCACGCTGCTGGGCATAGGCTGCGGCGGCAACTTCTCCCTTGAGGAACAGCTCCTCGCCCTGGTTGTAGTATTCAATTGCTTCTGCCCAGACTTGATCGGGGTCAGCCAGCTCCCAAGGATGGTATTTGCCATGCCCGGTCACATTCACAGGCCAGAAGCGACGGTTGCCGGTGATGTCCCGGAGGAAGCCACCGTCGCTGTTGGTGGTGCCGACAATAACACAGGAGCGAGGATGGCTTTCGACGGTGGTTCCGTAGGCGTGGCGGTATTTATCGTCGGTGCGGGTGATGAAGGATTTTACAACCTCCACATCCACCTTCTTGATGCCGTTCAGTTCGGACAGCTCCAAGATCCAGTAGCCTTGCAGTTTCTCCGGGGCAGTCTTATCCTTCATATCAGAGATGGACAGCGAGTCAGAGAACCACTCCTTGCCCAGAATGGCAAACAGCGTAGACTTGCCCATGCCTTGCTCACCGTTGAGAACCAGAATGGAGTCGAACTTGATGCCAGGACGGTAGATCCGGGCGATGGCGGCTACCAGAGTCTTTCGGGTGACGGCGCGGACATAGGGTGTATCTTCGGCACCCAGGTAGTCCACCAGCAGGGTGTCCAGTCGAGGTACACCGTCCCACTTGAGGGTGGCCAGATAGTCCTTGATGGGGTGATACAACCGTTCGGCGGAGGTGACGGCCAGCAGAGCATCCTTAAACTTGGTGGGAGACCAGATGCCATAGGTCTTTTCAAAATACAGCTTCGCGCAGGCCACATCGGTGTCGCTCCAACCGGGCTTGACCTGGGGCCAGGGCAGTTTCCCGGTGACGTCTAGCATACTTTTGAACTGGTTGAACACGATATGCTGGAGGTTAGGATCGTGGCGGAGGATAATGCAGATGTTGGTCAGTGTATCTTTGACACCACCGCTCCGATCCAGCTCCAGCTGGTTCTGCCAGTCCTCGTCAGAGAATTCGCTGCTGGCCTGGGACATACGGTCCTCGGCGAAAACGGCCTTAACACGGTCATCCTTCAAAGCCAGCTCTGTCATAGCGGAGTAGGACGGCAGCTTGCCAATGGGGGTGTCAGGAGCGGCCTTTTCATCCAGATCACGGAAGCGGTGGACACGGACAATATCAAAAGCGTTCAGCAGTTTGCCGCAAGCTGGGTCTGTGGCATGGTGGCTGTATGCAAACTTGCCGTCATACAGGACAACACCGGCACTGCTGTCCGCAGGGATGTAGTCATAGCGGCCATTCATAGCAGAGGGAGCGTAAATGTCCGCGAGGAAGTTGTCGATGGCATCTTCGATGGTGTAGGCACGGCAGAAGGCGCCCACAACACCGGGCTTGGTCAGCGGATCTGCCTGCTGGGAGATGCTGCGGCGGACAGCTTCAGACTGGCGGCTGGAAACGGGCCAGGTGGATGCATCTCTCCAGTCGGCATATCTGGCCAGATACTCGTCCGGGTTCAGATCGGCACCGTCCTTGGTTTTGAAGAAGAACTCGCCGTTGGCAGAGGTGGATGGCCAGTACATCAGACGGCAGGCCTCATAGGTGGTATCGTCGAACAGATCGATGCCGATCTCTTTGGCCACCATACGGGCAACAGGAGCGTATTCCTCTTCGGAGATCTCCCGGGACAGAGGGATGATCATACGCAGACGAGGATGCTCTGGGGTATGCTTGTGGGTGGAATAGACACAGCAGCGGAAGTCGTGGAGCAGTTCGATGGTGGCCCAGATGTCCGGGCTGCCGTAGTCCATATCCAGTGTCAACATGGAGCGGCACAGCACCATGCCGTTCTTGCGGCGGCCTTCCCGAAGGGCACCGCCAACGAAGCCACCTACATCCTTAATGGAGTCCTGGGAGCCTTTCTTCAGCTTGCGGTATTCCTCCACGGTTTCGGTAGTGCGGATGGTGACGCTGACTTTCTTGCACAACTCTTCCCAAGAAATCTCCCGGTTCTTCCACTTTTTGTCCATGCGGCTATTGCCGACAGCGATTTTCATACAGATGTGACCTCCTTACACGCAGCGGTGAAGTAACGGATGGGTTGGCCCTTACGCTTGGCCTTTTCGATCTCCATGGACATTCCCTTGGAGATGGTGTCTCCAAAGACCCAAAGTTCGGAGCATTTGGAGAGCAGGACGATGTCCATGAATAGGGCCAGATCACGCTCCTTGGGGCTGTGTTCATTCATGAACTGGGTGAAGTAGATATGGGGTGCGATGGGGATGTAACCGCTGTCCACGGCATAGCGGCAGTAGCGACGAGCGGCTTCCTGGTTTGCATCCATATCCCCGGACAGGGGTGAACAGATATACACGATGGGACGAAAGGCACGGGTGGCCTTTGCTTCACGTTCGATGTTGGATAAGGCTTCATAAGCGGTGGGATCGTAGTAGCCTTCAGAATTGCGCATATTAACACCCAAGGTCAACACCGCCTTTCTTGCCGCCATAGTAGGTATCGATCAGATCCTGGCGATCCAGGGCGATGAGCCGAGCCATAGCGGCCTTTTTCTCTTTTTCGTTCTGTTCGGTAGTCTTGAAGAACGGGCACATTTTGTCACCAAAATTGCTGGATCTCAGAACACGGCAGAAACCTTCTTTATTACCAGCACAGCGATGATGGGGACATACGACTTTCTTTTCCAGCCGCTTGTTTTCACGCTGGCGTTCACGATTTTTCATAGGGGCAGACCTCCTAGTCTTTTTTATAGAAATCGCAGATATATCCGTCTGCACGGAGTAGCAGGCCTTTCGCCCAAGCGGGGGTTTGACCCATAACTTCACAAATATCTTCCAGCGAGGTGTCCGCTGGAGCTTCGATGACGGCTTCGTCATGGACGTGCATTACGATCTTGTAGCCGTGTGCATCCAGCCGCAGCATGGCCTCTGCAAGGATGTCTCTGGCCGTGGCCTGGACAATGTTCTCCACGAACTTGGGGCCATAGCTTTCCAGACGGAGCCATTTTTTCTGTTCGCCCACACCCTCGAAGGTGACGGACTCATTGCCGTAGCGGTTGATGCCCATCCGGGGCTTCACATACACCAGCTTTCTGCCAGAGGGAAGGACGATGAACATCATGCCGCTCTGGTAGATGAAGCGAATACCACGGCACTCGGTGGTGGTTTTCTCCCGGACGCAGGTGGAAGCCGCACGATCAATATCCCACCAAAGGCGGACTATATTGGGATTGGCCAGCCGCCACGCATCCACCAGAGGTTTGAGTTCCTCTTCCGGGACACCCATATTCAAAGCACCCATGGCCTTCAGCGCACCAACGGAGCCGCCGTAGCCCAGAGCCAGTTCGGCGATCTTGCCTTTCTGGCGGAGATGGCCATTGATGCCGTGCTTTTCGACTGGCACATGGAACATCTGACTGGCAGAAGCACAGTAGATGTCGCCGCCACCGGCGAATACCTCCTGCCGCCATTGCTCCCCGGCAATCCAGGCAATGACTCTGGCCTCGATGGCAGAAAAGTCAGCAACAAAGAAGCGATGGCCGGGTTTGGGAACAAAGGCTGTGCGGATTAGCTCGGAAAGAACCATAGGAACGGAATCATAGAGAAGCTCCACGGTATCAAACTGGCCGCTGCGGATGAGAGTTCGGACTGTGTCCAGATCTGGCAGATGGTTCTGGGGCAGATTCTGTACCTGAATCAGTCGGCCAGCATAGCGCCCAGTACGGTTGGCACCATAGAACTGAATAAGACCTCTGGCTCGACTGTCCGTGCCCACCACAGCCTCCATAGCCGTGTATTTCTTAACGCTGCTCTTGGCCAGCTCCTGTCTCAGAGATAATGCAAGTTCGACCTCTCCGTCTGCCTCCTCCAGCATCTGCAGGACGGCAGCCTTGGACAGCGACTCCACTTCCACGCCACGCTCGGCCAGCCATTCCTTGAGCTGGGCGGGGCTGTTGGGGTTCTCCAGCCCGGTAACGGAGCGGGCTTGCTCCATATGGGTGCGCTTGAACTGTTCATCGCAGGCAATCGCCTGGCGGACCATAGTCATGTCCAGCATGATTCCCCGGTCATTGATCTGCTGATCAAGGTGGTAATTTCGCCATTCGGATTCAGCTACCGGGAATTTGGAGAGCTTGTCCTGTATGGCCATTTCGGTTTCCACGTCCCGGAGGTTGTAGGCTTTGAAGGTTTCCCACTTCTCTGGGGCATCGGAAGGGTAATGACGGAAAGTGCTGCCGTCCTTGGCTTTTGCCGGGGTGCAGAAGTAGCGGATGAGGTCTTTGCCTTCTTTCAGCTTCTGTTTTTCCAGACCGAGTACCGCACCCACGCCTTCCAGCGAGAGTGGTAGGCCAAGGGTGGCGGCCCAAACCATGGTGCATCGCCAGGACGCAGGGTCCATGTAGGTGCCGACAGTACCGCCCAGGTACCGGGAAAGACAGATCCGCTCGAATTGTGCGTTGAATGCCCATTTGATGACCTTGTCATCAACGATGGCACAGATAATCTCGTCCGGGATGGTCTCTCCCTTTGCAAGGTCTACGACCTTTACCGGGCCGCAGTCCACAGAATAGCCGAACAGCAGCACTTCAAAATCAGGAGACTGGCAGTAGCGATACACACCGCACTTGGCCAGATTCTCCGAAGAATAGGTTTCAATATCGATGGATAGGTGTTTCATACTGCCTCCTCCTGGGGAGGGGTGGCAGAGGTTGCCCTCCACCACCCGGGATTGGGTTATCGCAGATCGCTCATGCGCTTTTCGTGATATTCCTTATCACGCTCGGCCCTTGCTGCTTCGCGCTTTTCCTGCTTGCGGTCATTGATGAAGTTCTGAACGAGGCAGATCACCAGGGCAATGCTGCCGATGGCCCAGATGCCAAGGAGGATGGTTACCAGCAGATTCTGAACAAATTCCATGTTTCAGCCCTCCTTACGCCAGGAAATCGTCATCCAGATCGGTGGCGAAATCGTCAGCAGCAGAGGACTTGCCGCCCAGAGGCTCGCCGTCACGGACCTTCTGGATGTTACCCAGGCCACAGGCGATGCCGCGGTTGCCGTTGGAGTTGAAGGCATAGAAGTTGATGGACACACGGGCATAGCAGCCAGAGTAGACCTCGTTGCGATCCAGGATGGGCTGGACGGAGCGGTCGACGATCTGAGGAGCAGTGGTGCTGTTGGCGTTGACGAAGTAGGCACCCTGGTAGGCTTCGTCTTCACGCTCAACGTCGCCGTCACGCAGGGGCAGCTTCAGAGCGGCCTTGTTGGGGATCTTGCCACCGAACTTGGCGGCGCCTTCCTTGATGGCGGTGTCCACAGCGGCGTTGATGGCCGCAATGGTCTTGGTGTCGCTCTTGGGGATGATCAGAGAGACGGAATACTTGGGATTGCTGCCGTTGATGCTGGCAGGCTCCCAGACATTGGCGTAGGACAGGCGGACAATGCCGGTGACGACCTTGGTGGTTGCTTTCTGAGTAGTAGACATATCTTTATTCCTCCGTTATTTCAGTAAAATCATGGTTTGCACCTGTATGGATGGCCGGACGCTTGTCAGATGCAGGAACAAGCGTAGGCTTGCCTTGGGGCTTGATAACCAGGCCGCCGAGGACTTCTGCGAAGGTTTTCTTGCCCATGAGCTTCTCCATCTCCGTAATGGGAATGAGGCTCTTTTTGTAGATGTCCCGGTAACCGGCAGCGGTGGCGGCGGCAACAACGGCGGTTTCGTCGCTGTATTTGCGAATACTGCGGCCTTCCACCAGCTTGAAGCCATTCCACTGCTTTCCGTGGTTGATGGCGGCATCCTGGGCATAGGCGGCGATCTCATTGGCCCATTTGGTCAGATCATCCAGCCGGGAGAGGATAAGCTTCAGCGTGTTCTGTATAGGCAACAAATTGCGAAAGTTGAAGACTTCTTAACAAAGACACTACAATTTAAGATGGATGGTGTTTGCCGCCCTCTAGGTCTGTTCCCAGAGGGCGGCATTCTTTTACAGAGGCAAATAACCCATAAATTTCTCCGTCTCTGCTGCAAAGGCCAACGTCTGACTGTAGTCCTCACGATACCCAGGTTCCACCCAGGGGAGGATATGGTTGCCGATTATGTAGCCAGCATAGTGGGCCAGCTTGGGACCAGCACATTCCATGTGCGTGAAGTAGTCCTGAATGTCATCCTGAAGCGTCTGAAAGGTCGCAGGGAGGCTTTTGTGGAAGGCCTCACGAACTTGGGCGTTGCGATAGTTGACCGGGAAAAGGCCGAACAGGTGGTCTTTGAGATAATCAATAGTGTCCAGCCGGACAAAGTCGATCCCAATGGGGTGATGGAAGTTTTCAAGGTTTACACGGAAACCGAGATAACCGGCATAAGCTACCCCGGAGATAACATCAGATTCGCAGGCGGCCAGGTATTCGTCCAGAGTGGGCACAAATTCAGCCGGTAGCTCGGAGCGAAGGGTTTCAACCGCAGCGAGATATTTCTTTTCGCTTTCTGCGAACTCCTCATCGCTGGTGCGAAGGAGATCGGCCAGGTTTGTGATTACGCTTTTACCCACCATGAGGTCTGTGATTTCTTCGATGGTTTTCATATAAATCAGTCCTTTTGATATGATTTTCAACCGCGGCCACAGTTGGCAGAACTTGACCACATAGAGTTTGCGGCTAGTTCTGCTAGAACTACTATACAACATGGGCTGTGTCAGAAACTGTCGAAGCGTGGTAGGTAAAAAAAAGAGAGCTGTTTCCAGCTCTCCAGGGATTATTCAGTTAGCGCTCGGATTGCATTGAGCATTCGCTCTTGGTCTTTCTTGGGTAGTTTGGAAATGGCCACGGATAGTTCGGAAGCGATGCCGTCTGATGCATGATGTACAACATCCTGCAAAAGCATATCTGAGGACACATTGAGGGCGTTTGCGATATTGACCAGGGTTTCCAGCTTCGGAGATTTCACTCCGCGTTCAATAACGCTGATATGTGTCGGACTCATTTCCAGAGCCGCAGCTAGGTCTTCCTGGGTCATCCCGGCTTTTTCACGAGCGGCCTTAATTCTGGCTCCGATAGCACACAGATCCATTCAAATCCCTCCTTCCAGAACTAATAAATCGTTCTGAAATAATTATACTAGGGATGCCGATTGCTATACAGAAGCCAGAATAACGAGTTTCTAGTTCCAATAGAACGAAAACAGGAACTGTACATCATGTTTTTATCATGGGCACCATGCTATGATTATTCCACCGGGCAAACCTCGGAATAAACAAAGGGAGAAAAGAAATGAAAGACCTGCATGAATTCCTATCGGAAAGAGAACTATTTGTAATCGAAAACCACCCAGAGATGAGCTACGCAAAGATCGGTGAGCGCTTTGGAATTACAGGCAATCGTGTGGCCCAGATTAAAACGATGGCTTTGCGCAAGATCCGCGAAGAGAAGCGTCGAGAGGAGGCTTGGAAACGGGGCCAGCAAAAAGTTGATTACGCTCTGACCAGATCGCAGTGTTACCTCGTAATCCGGGCCTTGGGGGAATACGCCCTTTATCTGACACCGTCAAATGTTCGAGCTAGGAATAATCCGACGTACGAACCAGATCCCGATATCGCACGATGCGAAGCATTGATAGAGTCACTCAGGGCAGCACTTAATGAAAAATCCAACGATAACCCTAACGGATAACGATTACCCACGATATTAACGATTACCTAAAAAGAAAACGAATATAAAAGCAGACGGCCAGAGTTTGGCCAAATCAAATAAAGAAGCCCATCTTCTGATGCTGCGTAGGCAGGAAGATGGGCAAAACTATTGATTTTTCACCGTATTTGGGGTAAAAGCGGCAAAAAGAAAACTCCCTTTGCAGTCATTGTATCAATGATTGCAAAGGGAGATGGTCGGAGTGGGGGGACTTGAACCCCCGGCCTCTTGGTCCCGAACCAAGCGCGCTACCAGCTGCGCTACACCCCGTCAGCCCTCCCATTATATTTCCTGACGGCGCGGCTGTCAAGTATAATTTCCCAACTTTCACTTGTATGTCTAACGCCTTCGTCTATTGCATATAGTGCTCTGGAAAAGAAGGAGGTGTTCCGCCATGTCCCAGCGCCCCGTGTCCTACGCCGGTAAACGCATAGCTCCGTCCCGCCGCAGTGCTGTCTCTTATACACATCTGACGCTGCCGACGAACTCTAGGGTGTAGATC
>ENA-OYYT01000143-OYYT01000143.1-human-gut-metagenome-genome-assembly--contig:-NODE-143-length-42391-cov-24.461333_pt1 | contig 42391 bp, 35 predicted proteins | sample MGYA00243251_ERZ653453 | MGnify/ENA primary metagenome ERZ653453 (study PRJEB26926, sample SAMN06165174) | human gut metagenome | biome: ENVO:00009003; feature: ENVO:2100002; material: ENVO:00002003...
AATAATAGCAGTTAAGCCGCACCTTGTCCGGATAAATTACAGTATCATTGTACTCTGTAGCAATCTCCTGCATTGACCTGGAATCACCCTCAGCCTGCTTCTTCGCCACATACTCGGAAATCATCTCATCTTCGAGTCGATATTTCAATGTCGCCGGACCTGTAATGCCCGGACGAAGCTTCAGCACATCCCTGTCATCACCGACGAGTTTGTCAGCATAACCAGGAACGTCCGGGCGAGGGCCCACGAAAGACATGTTGCCTATCAATACATCCCACAATCCAGGAAGTTCATCCAGTTTATAATGACGCAGAACAGCTCCGAAAGGAGTAATCCTCGAATCACCTGCGACAGAAACCGTCGAACCATTATGTTTGACCGTCATCGTCCTAAACTTATGACAATTAAAGAGTTTACCATCTTTGCCCACACGTTTCTGCACGAAAAACGCAGGCCCTCCAGGCATCTTCACGTTCACCATAATTGCCACGACCACCAATACCGGCCACAAAACGAGCAAGCCCAACAAGGCCACCACTCTATCAAAAATCCATTTAAGTATCATTACCGCTATCGTATTTTTCTATAATTAATAAGTTTTAAGTTCAATTTTTAAGATTCTGTTCATTTTGCTAATAAGCATTACCCGCCAGTCAATACGCTAAATTCTGATAGCCACAAAATTGACTATAAAGTGGTCAGACGTTTTAGAGTTTCAATTCTTTCTTTGATAAGTTTCTTAGGGAGACGGTTATTTGAGCTCAGAAGACGCTCCAAGGCCGTAATCATTTCCTCACCATCAACTATAGACTCATTTGTAAGCATATCGGTGAGGAATAAAACACCTGAGACTTTTATGTTTTCAAGCGTAGCCTTATCCTTCAACGTCTTGTCACCGGTCAGCAAACGACAATTGTTGTCTATGGCATAAACCATGACGGAAATGTCTTCCACGGACAGATTACAAACGCCATTGTATTCAGCCACCTTTTGGAAAACAGTTCCGACTTGCTCACCAGAAAGAGAATAGACGGACAGAGTGCCCTCGTCAATAATGCTTTGGACTGCTGAATACTGTTCAGAATCTTCAATCTCGTTGATAACGACATCCAATGTACGAAAGTCGAGATTGAGTTTCTTGCAATACGGCAGCAAACCAGCGTTATAGAGGTCGATCAAGATATTTGTGTCATTAACAACAATCTCCATACTTACATCAGATTGAGAGTGTCACGGACTTCATTGACAGACATATCCAATAGTGCTGCAGCTTTGGAATATGAGATAACCTCGCTGGCAAGCGCACGATAGACCAGACGCTCAAAGCGGAATGTATGCTCCATTGGATAGAGGCTATGTTCTACCGCCTTCTTGAAAGTAGGCAAAGCATTCTTCTTTTTATGGTAAGAAGTGAAGCGTCTGTCTGTAATGATATTCAGTTGAGCTGCCTTTACCATAAGAGCATCAACGGAAATACCGTATTCACGCTGTATAGCCTGCAGCTCGACCAAGGAAATATCTTGACGGGACTCACCAATCAGATTCTTGAACTTATCAGATGGGATCAACACCTCATTTGCAAACACGTTACACATCTTCTCCTTGTCAACTCCGTCAGCACAATGCATCAGAAGATGACCCAATTCGTGGAAAATGGTAAGACGATTGCGCTCAGAACACATATTCTTGTTGACCACAATAACAGGCAATCCTCCAGCCTCATTGCAAGTGCCAGAGAAAGAGTTGTCATGATCAATCTCTATTATCTTCACACCAACAGATTCCAATAAATCAATAGCTGAAACAATGGCATCTGAACCGATATTCAAGTCATTGCGAAGACGCAATGCCAAGAGTTTTGCTTCGTTCTCGCCCTCGACGGACGTATTGCTATAGTCCAAAGTGAATTTGGACGTGATGCCAAGAATAGCCTCGATTTCAAGATACTTCTCTATTTCGGAGCAGACAAGGTGTTTTATAGACTCGACATCCTTACTTCCCATATTTGACTTCTTGCGGAACTCAAATTTGGAAGGGTCAATATCAACGGTGTAAGGACGGAAAAAGTAGTCAAGTTTCATGTTCAATGCGTTGGAAAGCACAATCAACACGTCACTTGATGGCATCATCAGTCCTTTTTCATACTTTGCAATTGCAGTTGGCGACACTTTGCCATCAACCGAATTGCATAGTTCACGTTGTGACATACAACGGATTTTTCTGGCGTTAACCAATCTTTGAGCAAAAGTATTATCCATAATTAATCACGTTTGGGTGTGCAAAGTTACTAATAATTCATCAAAATGCACACCTGTAGCATAGATGCGAAGTATTTTTTCTACAAATGGTTCAGAAATATAGATCAGGGCTTGTCGTTTAATGTTTTAAATCTGAGCGAACCAGCGGCCAATCCATTCAATTTCTGAGTCCGATTCATCAAATTTCAATTTTATATCTGTTTCCGGCCGTTTCAGCCTTATGCTTGTCATTAACAGACCTAAGTTCTCTGCCATCTCGCTGAGAGGGAGCAACTTCTTCATCCTGCCCAATTCGCTCTTTTCGAAAGTTGAATAGTAGAGCTCGTAAAAATTGAACTCCGGAAACGCAATGTTTGGCACTATTTCAGAAAATTTCGTACTTTCGACATGCAGATTAATTTTGCGATTCCCACAATTTTTCACTTTAGTCGGTGATTGGGGGAATTCTTTTTCCCTTTTTCGAAGTTATGAAATTTCTATCACTTTATCAATCAACTTGTTGTGTAATTATTGAGCGTTTCCCGGCAGTCCCTATTTTTTACATTTCCCGACAGTCCCTAAGTATCATTCGTAATATCAATGTAAATCATTCAAATCAAAAACATACTACCATGTGGGTTGAAATCCTTTATATCACAAGATGCAATTTTGCTGTTAGCTTCCAAATAGAATATTGCTCTCCTCATTACACATCAATAGCATCGTTATAGCCACTAGCCCTCTTTATTGCGCCGTCCAGATTGTGCATAAAATTACCTAAAACATATCTGTCAACACTCCTCCTATTCTTATATTCATCATCTAGTTTTGACTTCAAACCCAAAAGCACGATATAATCATCTGAAAACCTATTACTACCATTTCCCAAACAATAAGAAAAGCCATAATGCGAACTCAAAAAAGAGGACAGGATGTTAAGGCTCTTATTGCTCAAGTTTTGCACAGAATTAAAAAGGTCCTCTACTTTTATATTCTTAAAAACTGAAGTTAAATTATATGGGCACTGCTTATCTGGAGTTGGCTTTTGACTTAAGCCTAAAAGTTGCCCAACATTATCATCCGTGATATGAGATAAAACTACCTCAAACTCATTTTTAAGATTTTTGTCACAATCATTAAACACACCGTCAGTATATTTTATAACATCAGTCCCCACGGCAGTTTCACGAAACCGACCAAAAGAGTTCACCCCCTGAATAAACTCACTTCTCTGTTCATATAGGTCTTCCTTGGTAGATTGATTGAAATAACTCTCTTCAACGTGTTTTTTAGCCTCAGACACTACCGCCGGTTTCACCACAAAAATTTCATTATCATCAAAAAACGCAAGAAATGCCAAAGAACGCCCCAACAAAAAAATATTTGGAAATGCATTGTCAACTACATCTTGCTCTAATGCCGAACACTCAGCCTCAAACATCGCAAGCGGCATATCCCGGAATCTCGCCAACTTTTCCAGATGAGTTATATTATGCCGCATCATTCCAAGAGTCGCCTTGACATAAGTATTAAGACTATGTCCCAATTCAATCCATCTGACAATATTCGTTATATGATTAGTATTCAGCACATCCAAATTATACCTATCTTCAATACTTTTATATTTTTGACACAGAGCACTTATCCGCTCTTTTATCTCATTATTTCCCGCTATTCCGGCAGCATAACTACATTCCCAATGTGAAAACAAATCATGACATTTACCGCGATACTCGCAATAAACGACTATATATGAAGCTAGTAGAGATTGCATAAAAGGTTCATCATTTTCCTCTATGGAATCTCTCACTTCGGCATATAGTCCATTAAAGTCATATAAACACTGGCGTAAAATGCGAAGATTATTACACTCCGTCGCATGAAAGATGTCAGTAATCAAAGTCTTTTGATTTTGCAGCCATTCATCAGAAGGAATATATCCGTGAAGGAAACAGGTAATAGCATCATCAACATCCGGCATTATTTCAAATTCACGACCGACAGTTTTTTCTTTAAACTCAATCAGAGTTTTCTTCCAGCAATTAACTACTCGCGTTTCATCACCAACAAGAATGATATGACAAGATCCGTGTTCTACAAAACTATTGACATAACCCAGAAGAAGCTTCATATCAATAAGACATCGCTCTAAATCATCAAAAATGATTAACATGTTTCCAACGATATTATCCTTAGATAACAAAAGTGATACTGAATCCAGAGTCGCATCTAACGAAATATCTTCGCTACCATCTTTGTTAACATCAAACGATGTCTTCAAGACAACCTTTCCAGCAATCTTTAATAGTTTTTTTTGTGAGTTCCGCGCCTTTTGAATACAATAAAGGATGCAGCACCCGATCAATAGATTCCGTTATCTGGGATGTATCTTTTAGCCCATATAGCGAAACATATATAGGCTTTAGACTCACTCCTTCGCCGGCATTTGTATACTCTTCAATCCACTTATTAACAAAAAAGGATTTTCCACAACCCCATTTACCCTTGAGCATAACAGCATACTGCGGGGCCGGGTTATGCATATAATCGGATAAGTATTTAGAAATGAGTTCATTCATAATCCAAGTCAAAAACTAACGTAGGGATTGTCGTTTAATTTCTTCAATCTGAGCGAAGCAGTGACCAATCCCTTCAATTTCCGCATCCGACTCATCAAAATTTCAATCCCAAATCGGCTTCCGGTTGTCCACCAAACCGGATTTTTTGTCTGTTTTTCAAGACAAGGGTATAGCCCCCACATACGTGCAACACATTGAAGCCTTTCCATATCAAACAGCGGACAACCTTATCTTTGCTCTATACGTTCAACAACCGCAACACTTTCAGTTCAGTTTTTGGCCAAGTTTTTCTTAATGCGGGCGATCTCACAAAAGTATGGATTTATATTTTTGTAGTCGCCTTGACTACTTTCATTGGCATTCCGAATTAAACAAATTGAGCAATAATCTTTATTCTCACAAGCCGCACATTGAGGAAAATCTTCTTCGATTGTTAACCCTCGTAACTTATTTATTCCTTCAGACTCGGCCCACAAACGAGAAAGAGGAGTATCATTAACATTGCCAAGAATCATACTTTGCCAGCCTTCGCATGGATACACTGTGCCATCATATGAAACACATAAAGAATTTAGGCAAACTGGACATACGGAATATCTCGATTCGGATAAGCCATTAGTGCCATCTGTTGATTCTCTCACAGTATTCGTCGCAACATTATTCTTTTTTAGAAGGCTCTCCACCTGAGACGGATCCAAACGACAAGACAAATTTCCACCTAATCCGTCAAAGCAGCCAAATATCATATAGTCACTATTGGCCTCTATGTTAAGCGAGTTCGCCCAATCAAGAACAGTTTGGTACGTATCTTTATTCTGCTTCATTATCGGGCAGTTAATTTGCATAGGAACATTATGCTCCCTTAACACTTCTATAGCGTGTTTTGTTTTTATAAAACTCCCTTTCACCTTCGTAATAGAGTCATGAATAGCGGCATCCATAGAGTATAGCGATGTCTGCACACTGAGCAATGGCGTCTTACTGAATACTGACACCATATCATCCGTCAATAAGGTAAGATTGGACAGGATATTTACTGAAAAGTTATTCTCTCTACACTTGTCAATGAAATAGATTAAGTTCGAATTTAACATAGGCTCGCCGCCACTTAATGTAATATTCATGACATTACACTCGATGCACTGATCTAATATTGAACAGAACTGAGCCTTCGACATTATTTTTGTTCTATATTCATCTGGGAAATAGCAATGAACACAATGTTCATTACAAGGTCCAGAAATATTCAAATGGACTCGCACCAATCTATATTCATCATTCCAAAGGCTATCCAAGGAATTACTCTCATCCGAGTTCTCCTCATCACTCAGTAAAAGAGGCTCTCTAGAATCGTAGGAAAACGAAGAGGTCAAAGAAACATCTTGAGGACTGGGAACTTGACCAATAAATCCATCTCGGGAAAGATCCGAGAAAAAGCTGTAAGCATCATTTTCTATGTCTATGCGAGCTGCATCACTGAAGATTGAGCTCAACTCATCGACAATTTCAGTCAAAGAGCGAGGATGTTCCGACAAGACAGAGTAAAAAACGCTCCCTGTCTTTGACAGAATTCTATCGCCAAGTTTCAAACAACTTTTTGACGCAGTGTCATACCCAAAATTACGATTATCTGTAAGATATCCATAATCCTGATAGTTTCTGTAAATGATATATGGAAATGTGTAGTAATACATAACAGAATGCGGTAGCGATTTGCGCTACCGCTAAAAACACTAGTGCCTTCCCGAAGGTTTGGACGAACAAGAAGGCCTACCACAAGGACCTTTGCGACTACAATCAGCTAACTGAAGTCGGCTCTTCACTAAAACTTTTGGCTTTTTGTATTCCATGTCTAGCAAATTTATAGATTTAACAGAAAAATACCCTAACCGTATATTCGAAAACAGTTTTAAAACAAACTGTCAACATCTCAATACGACTATCGTAATCTGTCAAATTCAATAGACATACCAATCAGACATCTTATCCGTTTTTGACAAAATGACATATGAAACGCTGCCCGTATGGCGCATTTTCAATCCATTATCTGTTTTCGGTCGTCCGGGCCTGATTTTTTGTCCGTTTTCCTTAAGTATATGACAAAAATTAGACATATAGTCAATGCCTTGAGAGTCTTTTCCAAAACCAGTGATACCCCAGCCAGATTGGCTCCCAGAAGAACTCTGATGGATAGTGAGTGGCGAGGTGCCAATTGTGCTGAATATTGATAAACAGGAACTGAAGTTTCCCTTTGCTAATCTTTTTAATACGTGTATCATGATGGCCGAAATTACCACCGGCCATTACTTCGTTCAATATAAATCGCCCTTCATGTTCATCTGGACAGCATATAAGATACTTGCTTTCAAGCTTGAAAACATTCTGCATTATCCACATGACTGCAGAAGCAAAACGCATCATACCAAATTCTCGAAAGAGACTTTCAATCTTTGAATGATCGCCACTTTCCGGGGTAGAGCGTAACAAGAAGTAGTAATCCATTAATTGACGCAGGCCAAGTCCGCTTTCGAACATGTGGTGGTAACAATGTTGCATAAGGTAAAATGCATTGAACTCCCATTCTGGTACGATGCTCTGCTGTCCTGAGGATAAGACGGCAGTTCCCCCTGTAATCATTTTTTGTACGTCGCCCTTTTTTAACCAGAGCTCTGCTTTATGATTGCGCCACAGATTTGTGAATACGAATGGTCTCCAGTGCAGTTCTACTTCTGCATCATTGAAAAAAGGAGCATGGGCATTCACATAATCATACTCGATGTCACCAAATTTTTCCCTACAATACTGTAATGATTGCTCAATGCCGCCTTCAACATAAATATCAATATCCCCTGATTGGCGAAGAGAACAAAGGTCAGCGTTCTTCACTGCTCTATAGAGAGTAGCTACGCCTTGTCCTTTCAAAACACAACTTCGTAATCCGCAATCACTCAATGTGGAATATAATTCAGCACATCGCTTATTCATGAATTCATTCTGTTTGTGTATATTGGCCGCCATGCCCAGCCACCTCATACGCAATGTTGCCGGAAGATTTATCGTACAATGCGGATACAAATCACACCACTTCTGGATTCCATTAAAACAGACACCTAAAACCGCGTGAGATGCCGCCAAATCATACATTACAGACCAATCATAAGCCGAGGGGGGAGTATAGGGCGAGGTGTTCCTATTGAACTCCTAAGCAATTCGTAAAAAAGTGCTGTAATATTTTTATTCTCGATCATAATATCATTCCCATCAATTTCTGCGTACGACTCATATAGAGCATTTAACATGAAATTTTTCAACGCAAAGATTTTGCACCTATAGCCCGGTAATTCATGTTTATTGAGTCGAAGGACTGTTCACTTAAAACTCTTAATCAGTCGATCGAACATATCATATAATCCATAACGAGGTGACCACCCTAAACTTTTCAATTTTTCAGTTGAGAGATTAAGTTTAGTTACAGGAGCATATCCCATTTCCGGATGTTCCTCCACTACAACCTTTAATTGAGGATTAAAATGTGCACAAAGGAAATCTGCCATGTCCTTGATTGATATATAGGTTTCCTCATTTGCGACATTGTAAGCTTCACCTTTTTCGCCCTGAATAAGAATGTAGAGTATTGCAGAAACACAGTCAGTTGTATAACAATATGGTTTAGCAGATTCGCCTTTGGTATGCATTACAATATTTGTCCCTTCTATTACGCTACGGGCAAACTGAGCAAATACCCGATTGTCATCTACTGATACACCTGCACCAAAAGTCTGAGTTAGACGGGCAACTTTAGCGTTTACATCAAATTGTTTTGCATATGCCACACAAAGATATTCAGCTGCTCGTTTTCCAAGTGGATAAGAACTACGTGGGTCAGTATTAGTTACATAACCTTGCATGTCCTCTGTAATCAACGTATCATCGAAGTTTTGTCCATAGTATTCCAATGATGAAACATAAACAATATCGGTTTGTTTTTTTCGTGCATATTCCAAGATGGCTCGAGTGCTATCAATAGCAAGCATATATGTCTCAACCGGATGTTCAGTCATGTATCTTCCTACCGTAGGACTTGCACAATGGACAATATACTTAAAGTCATCCTTCTCTGTCAAACTGTTGAGATACTCCACAAGGTCACATTCAATAAAACGTATTGATTGAACGTCATCACCATATATAGCCTTGGCCTTCTTTAAATTACGTATCGGACAAGTTATTTGTATTCCCTTATTCAATGCCAGCAAACATCGAACTAATGTCGACCCAATCAAGCCCGTTGCACCAGTTACAAGAATTTTTGAACCATTAAGAAATTCCGACAATTCAAATGAAAAGACAAAATTGTTTATATCTTCTTTTAATATTTGATTCATTTCAATATCCAAAGATCTGTTGGTTTTCATGTACTTCTATCATTGCACGTAGCACAAAATAATCAGTAGGTGTAGTTATTTTTATATTTTCCATTGGTCCTATAATGGTTCCTAATTTATACCCATAGTAACTCATCATAGAGCACGAGTCAATAAAGTCTGGCAGCCCTTCTTTTTGACATCTTCTATGTGCGCTAATTATGTCCTTCAAATAAAAACTTTGAGGAGCACGTGCCAGTTTACAATCTGCACGATTTGGAATGTCTAACATTCCGTCTTTCTTGCTGACCACAAAAGTTTCCGTTGCAGGAACACATGTAATACAACTATTACACTCCTTAACTTTTTCTATATTGTCAGTAATAGTTTCTTCTGTTATTAAAGGACGTACACCATCGTGTATCAAAACTATTGTGCCCGCATCATTCTTCTCTGCCGCATATTTTTCAGCCGCACACAAGCCCTTATATATAGACTCTTGTCCTGTTTTTCCACCAGGAACAATATCTATTACCTTACTGATTTCGAATTTGTTTAGCATCTTTTTCAAATAAGGAATCCATGGTTCTAGGCAAACTACCACAATACCATCTATTTGTGGATGATTGTCAAACAATTCGATAGTGTAGATGATTATAGGTTTCCCATTCAAGTCCAAAAATTGTTTGGGCTTTGATTTGGTGTTCATTCGGGTGCCACATCCACCAGCAAAAATAACTCCTAAATTCATTCTTCTGGCAATTTAAATTTATAAACAAAATGTCTTTCTCTTTTTTCTACAGGAGGTATATCCATATAGTTTTTATACATAGAAGTCAGATAAGTCTCCACATCATTTGGCAAATTAACTTCTATCCCCTCAAATATCGCCTTTTTTACAGGCAAGTATACACTTGCAGGACGGCATTCGCCCAAATAATGTTTTCTTCCTGTTGGTATTGTTATGTATGGCGTTTTTTTACACGTCGAATTCAAGTGATCAAACCACCACACCCATTTGCGATGTGGGATCACGCCAAAAAAATTACCTAAAAATATTCTGTGTCTGTATCTTTTCCGTCCTTCGTCTGTTTGAAGCATAAATTCTTTATACAATTCACTTGGATATTCCACATAAAGAACACACGAACATACTGCTTGTAGAAAATCTGAGAATAAAGCTTTTACCTTCCTCTTAAACATATTGGCAGGAGCATAATCCATCGGAAACACATCTATAAATATTCCCTTAGGACCAGGAGCATTCTCACTTGTAATCTCCACATCATATGTTCCTTTACGATAAATCTTTAAGAAGGTATTCTTGCAGTCATTATTTTTGTTTGGAGTATCATACTCGTATTGATCTCCTAACAGATTGTTTGAAAGGAGAAGAATCAGTTTTTCATATGAATCTCGTGGCATCATTAAATCCAAATCATCATCCCATGGGATAAACCCTTGATGACGTACTGCACCCAAACAAGAGCCACCTCCCATCATGTATATAAGCCCATGTTCATCACATAACTTAGAAATATCTTTGTACATCTCCAAAAGCAGTTTTTTTTGTGCTTTAGATTGTTCATTGGGCAGTTCCTTTAAATAACCTGTTTTGATGGCTATTTCATTCATTATCTGTGTGTCTGTCTTCATTTTGTCTTCTGATTTTTGTTTCGTTTTTATCTATTCCTAAAGTACAAACGCTTGTAATTAGGGATTGTCGTTTAATGTTTTCAATATGAGCGAAGCAGCAGACAATCCCTTCAATTTCTGCGTACGACTCATCAAAATTTCAATTTTATATCTGTTTCCGGTCGTTTCGGCCGGATTTTTTGTCCGTTTTTCATGGCGAGGATACAGTTCCCCCACAAGAGCTCCGCATTGACCGCAAGTTTCAGTGTCAGGCAGCCGCCAAACGCGCCCTTTGTTCTATCCTGTCCGCCAGTTGCACCACGTTTGCCGTGTGGATGCCGAAGAAGATATAAAGGATTTCCGTCCGCTTCGTCCTGGCCCTGACCCTCCGGAGATCGTAGTGCTCTTTCTGGGTCTCGAACGAGCCTTCCATCGCAGACGCCCTCTCTCTGGCAAGCTCCTTTCGGACAAGGTCTTTCTCCTTTTTTCTTTTCACCGAACGGACGGCCTCTTTTTACGAAAGATGTCTTTATCCCGTTCGCCTTGCAGTAGTCCCTGTTTTCAGTTCCCGCGTAGCCGGTGTCTCCTCCGACCTTTTTCGCTTCGACTCCAAACAGTCTCTTGTGCATCTTCAGGCAATGAATCAGCCGGGTCCCTTCATTGAACGCATTGAATGACAGCTTCTCAATGAATGATATCCCGTCGACCAATATGTTGTTGACCTTCGCTCCGAATTCGACGCTCTTCACCTCTTTGCCCCTCTCGATCTCACGTATCACCTTCAGTATCTTGCAGAGCAGGTCAAGCAGCCTGCGTGTAATCTTCCTCGTCTGGCTCCTGCTGTGCTTGCGCTGTTTCCTGTATGTCAGGTTCGCCTTCTGCACGTCAAGGAACTTTGTCCGGGGACGGTGGATTCCCAGTTTGCTGCTCAACTCACTGATAGTGGATGTTGCCGTTCAGCTGTTCCAGCAGTTTCGGACAGCTCAGTCCCGAGTACATTTTCAAGAACATCAGGGCCACTTTCCCTTCAGGAGTGAAGAACGACCTGCGTCCCAGCTTCGGCCTCATGCTTTTCCTTACCAGACCGAAGTCCTCTGCCATCTCGCGGGGAGGGAGCAGCTTCTTTATCCTGCCCAATTCGCTCTTCTCGAAAGTTGAATAGTAGAGTTCGTAAAAATTGAATTCCGGAAACGCAATGTTTGGCGCTATTTCAGAAAAATTTCGTACTTTTGACATGCAGATTAATTTTGCGATTCCCCCAATTTTTCACTTTAGTCGGTGGTTGGGGGAATTCTTTTCCCTTTATCAAAGATGCGAAATTCCTATCACTTTATCAATCAACTTGTTGCGTAATTATTGGGCATTTCACGACAGTCCCTAAATATCTTAATAACTATAGTTAGCTAACTTATGCGCCCAGAAATCATATCAACGGAGCACACCTAATAATCTTGTTATAAAGAAAAGCAACGAATATTCATGTGGCTTTCTCAAATAAATAGAGATATAAGCTTTTATCATATTTATTTTATTTGCAATAATCTCTCTTATTGTTTTAGGTCTTGTATAAGCACTGTTTTCTCTGTATCTACGGTAATAGATAGCATCTTTAGATGTTAAAGCGAACTTCTTAATTTTATCTGAGATTAAGAACATAAACAAGCTATCTTCTCCGTTCTTAAATCTCACGTCGTACCTCCTATCATGTATGAAGCTCATTGGAATGAGCTTCATACATGGTCCGGAAAAGTATTTCCGGACCACGGATGAAAGTTTATTGCATTTGTGAGCTATACAATAATTATAAGCATCAGTAATACCATATGGCAATTGTCTCTCTATTTTTCCATCATTGAAAGCATAAGGATAGCACAACGATACAGTATCAGGGGCCGCCTTTTCATATAATTCTTTCAGATATGCAGTGGAAATAAGATCATCATCATCGATGAACGTAACATATTCTCCATTTGCATTATCAAGAGCAATATTGCGAGCATTAGAAACGCCGCCCAAGTCTGTCTGAAAGAACTGTTCATTCAAGTCTTTATGTTTTGAAAGCCAATCTAATATTTGGGTATTATAAGGCTCCTTGCACCCATTCAAGACGATCACAAGTTCATAATCAGACTTTTGTAATGTCTGATTATATATGGAATCGAGGCATTCCCACAAATATGCCTGCGGCTTATAGGTTGGAACTATAACTGATATTTTCATTTCTGATATGTTTGTTTATATATAAAAGAAAGTATTCTCTTTGCTCTACCTTGAATTGTGTATTCCGAATGTCTTGAAAGTGAGTATTCAGACATTGCCTTACGTTTTTCAGGAGCATTACGTAATGTCCTTATTGCCTCTGTTAATGCTTCTACGTCGTTGGCATCAACCCGGATGGAGTTTTTCTCATCTAATATGTCATCATTAAAAGGGCCATCTGAAGAAATTACAGGCAGTCCCATAGCCAGGGCCTCAACAATAGCATTACAGCATCCTTCTTTTTGTGTGGGCAACACAAAAACATCAGCACAGTTCTCATACTTCGGTAGAAGTTCATGGTCAAGTGGGCCTTTATGGATAATTCCTGGGCAGTCGAAGTTGTACTCATAACCAGGAAAAGGCTTACCAATAAACATAACCTTAATATGTGGATCGCTAAGATTCTTTACGGCCTGTGCTATCCTGTCAGGCCCCTTCCTTGGTACAAAACTACCCACAAAACTTATTACAAAATCATCTTTACTAATATTGAGATGTTGCTTCATCGTCGTAACATCCATTTTATGAAAAACAGAGGTATTTACACAATTTGGGAAAACCTCAATGTTCTTTTGAGTGGCAAGGTGATATTTGATACATTTGCGTTTGTTTTCTGAAGACACACTTACAACACCCGTACATGTTTTTGCCAATCTCTCAAGTTCCCTCTTTGGCATTTTCTCAACCATGTCTTCAAGTGCATTATCTCCCTCACCACATGCTACAAACAAAGGTATCTTATTAATAGAAGCATATTCATATATAGGAAGAGCACTTGACCAAAAGTGACAATAAATTATATCGCTCTCAATGGAAGCTACCTTATGTACAATTATTTTCTTGTTGATCCAATTGATAAGTTTTAAGTCTATATGCCCAGTTGAAAAGATATATGGACGGAATATGTCGTATTCAAAGCCATTTTCAGTAATGCCTTTAGAGTGTAATGGAAGTAATTTCTCCTTGCGTATTAATGAGTGCACTATACTCTGATAGGCTATAACATTTACCTTTACTCCTTGTTCGATCATTGCATGCACAAGCTGTTGAACAAACACATTCGCAGCATGCCCTGGAGCTGGATAGTTACTTGTTACTACTGTTATTGATTTCAGTTGTTTCGTCATGTTTCTATTTGTTTAAAGGCTTTATGCCATTCCAACTCGTTACATTCATTTTTATAACTTCTGCTGGAGTACCAGCAACTACACAATTTGGGCTGAGTACACTTTTAGTTACTGTAGCATTCGCTCCAATTGAGCAATTATCAGCAATTGTAATGTCTCCAAAGATTATTGCTCCAGGGCCAATATAAACATTATCGCCTATATATGGTGCCTTATCATGATGTGCTCCGATGTTTACACCTACATGAATGCGACAATTTTTATCTATATGTGTTTGAGGGTTAATGATAATGTTTCCTCTATGTGGCAATGATAGTCCTGGTCCGAATACATTTATAGGGATAGAGTATCCTAATTTGACGGAAAGTTTTCTGAAATTACATTTTGCCATAAACCATATAAATACTCCTCCGAACCATTGTTGTTTTTTGACATTTTCACAATATTCTAACCATCTAAGAGCTTTTATAAACTGCCATTCGTATGAAGGAAATAAAAGGTCTTTGATTTTAGATACAAGGCTGTTTGCGTGATGTGAGCCAGTTGAAATCATATCCATTTTTAGATATGTTTCATAGTCTTGTTTTGACAGTATCATATTTGGCAAGTGATAGTTGTTTTTAAGTTTTCAATTTCAGTTAAAGTGTTAATAATCTAGTCTCATTTATTTGACATCTAGCCCATTACAAACTTAATTAAATACCTATTTTCGGTCTTTCAGATTGGATTATTTGTAGGCAGTCCGCCAACTATAAGGTTTAAATTTTTCCTCAAGAATATCACATTGACCTCATGTTTACGCGTCCGCTCGTTGTGTGTCGTATTTCGTTTGCCGTGTTGATATCCTAGAACATCGAACTACAAAATTGAACACAGGAAACGTGGTTTTTATCGCTATTTCAAAATTAAGGTCTTTTGCGTGCAGATTTATTATACGATTTTTCAAATTTCTTTAGTCGTTTTGGGCTTCTTGGTCTTTTTATCAAGGATGTGACATTTATATTGCATTGTTAATTTGTTAATTAAATTGTTAAACAATCTTTTAGTGTTTATTCGATAGCCAAAGGTTCATTATGAATTTGGTTTCTTTATAGTTGCTAAAGCATAACCAAGAATAGACGTTGATACGTAGCTCATGTCTGAATATGACATTGAAAACATGGTTTGCGCAAAGAAAATCAAGGCCATCAGAGTTAATATTGACTTCGCTTCGATGTTGGAGGCATTTCTCCAAGTCTTGTAGAAACCAAACCAATAAAAAGCGTATACAAATATTCCTAGAAGCCCTTGGTTTACAGCTATCTCAAGCCAATCATTGTGCGCATAGTTGTAATATATCTCCAATGTTCCGTTTGCGCCACGCCCTATGAGATAATGCTTGAAATCAGCCTGTTCCGTAAAATATTTCCAAAAGAAAGAATAAAGATTGTCACGTCCACTAGAATTTCCCGCTAAAGTATCGTCTATTCTTTTCATCATATAGTCACTAGTAGTCATTTCATGAATGAAGAAAAAAACCGCTCCAATGCATATGCCGACAGATAATATTAAGAACGAGAATCGTGTTTTGCCAGTTGAGTTTCGAATAGCTTGGCTCATAAAATAGATAGAAGAAACAAGACCAATAGCAATCGCGCCTCGCTTCATGCCCATTACGATAAATGCTAGCACGAATGCGAGAGCAGTGAACTGTATTAGAGGCTTCTTTCGGTATAATACCAGCAGAGGAAGGCACGAGAGGAACAAATAACTCATGTTGTTGGTCGTCTCGTCAGCGTTTGATCCTTCCTCTAGAAGTGCCGTCAAGGCATCGCGCTGCATGCGGAAATAAGATAGCGTTACTGATGCAAGGAATACCACGCCCCATATTCTTAGACGTTCCGCTGTGAGGTATCCTAACCTGGAGTAATAGTAAAATGGATATATTGGCAGCAATGACAGGTAAATAGACTTAATATAACTATACGACTTCATACTCATGCCCGAGATAGGATAGTATAAAGTAGAAGGCCCAATCAAAACCAATGTTAAACCATATATTGTGAACATCAGCATCAATACATTAAATCCTTTGAAGAAGACGGGCTTGTTCTTCCACTGTATTACTTTGACGGCGCAGCTTGCAGACACCAGCAAGTTTACGCCCAACAACGATAAGGAAATAATGCCACCTTCCGGATATGCGATACCCTGAAGATAATAGAGTGCCCATGCCAGCAAAAAGAAATCGCAGCAGTTGATTTTTTTTATACTAAATGATGCCATTTATTTTGTAATTGTTTATGTGCGGAGTCTTTTTATTAATATGAGTTTCTCAATCGATATAATTGAAGATATTGAACTTCCTTTTTATTTGGAAAAACGAGGCAAACTATGTATGATTTACCCTCTTTCTTTGCTAGAGGTTGGTAGCTTCAACCAGTTGCCGAAAATGCCATCCCATTCCCATGGCGTGAATTTTTCAAAGCCGCTGGAATCAAAAAATGTAAATTCTCCGAAGTAGACCTTCTCATCTACACTGTATAGGTCGATTCTTACATGAGGAAGTCCATGAGACAATTTCATTGCGACCTGTTTCATTTTCTCGAAAGTAGAGGGGATCGTGGGGGTGATAGGATTATTCATTCCTCCTTGAGTAAAGGGTAGATGATTTCCTTCCATATCGAAGTAATCAAAGTAAGTACGATGTCCGGAAAATCTTTCACTTGCTACTAAAAATACTTTAGGCTCACCATTAAAACAATAGAATTTATAGTCACGTAATTCTCCGCTTTCATCAACCATAAATTTTTCTGCCAATATTCTTGGAATTACATTTTTGTATGGCCATTCTTTAAATTGCTGATAGATATTTTCTTTTAGGGAAGAATTTAGTTGTTCGGCAACGGCAGGTAAATTTAGTTTGTTTTTATCGCGACAGATAATTACGCCTCCACCACCTCCTCCATTAGTTGTTTTCAAAACGAAACGGTCTGGAAGTGAGCTGAAATCGATATCTTCAAACCTATCCCAAACACCGAGCGTGGGAATGATATAGTCATTTCCGAGGATATTTTCAGCGACTGTTTTAGCTTCAAATTTATCCACCATTTGTGTGTATTTGGGATTACGGTTATATAATTTTAGCCACTGCAGTTTTTCATTGAAAGTGTGTGGTTCTTCAAGATTTAGTTTATACCCCATTTCCAATCGGAACATAATCTTTAGATATAGTGAATCCGGAAGCCACGTTCCAAAATGAGATAGAATTGCCAAACCGAACATCTTTGGCCTTTTAATGTAAGTGATTATATTTTGCATCCTTTGAATTATTACGGTTTTAAACTTATATACGGCTTAGTCTTTTAACTAGTCTCTCTATGATTTTTTCAGTGCGAAAATCAATGTCAAATAATGGATTATATTCAACAAGGTCTAAGGACCTTACTTTATCAGTATTTATAATTGCGTCCAAGATTTCGAATAATGATTCTTCAGAAATTCCTCCAACTTCCGGGACTCCAGTACCTGGTGCTAAAGAAGGATCGAGCACGTCAATATCCAAACTGATGTGGATTTGCTTGAAGTGAGACATGAATTTGCTAATGCTCTCTAGGGTGTCTTGTCGATTTGAATTGATAAGATCACTGGATAGCTGCGCTATATCATTATTCTGAAACAATTCCACCTCGTATGGGTCTAAACTTCTCGCTCCTACGTAAATAATGTTCTTAACAGGGAGCAAATGATGAGTATATCGACTAACATATTTACTGTCTCCGAATCCCATCAAATAGGCCATATGCATTCCATGAATATGGTGAGTTAGAGAACGTTCTGCAATGTTACAATCACCATGGGCATCAATATATATGACTCCAACTTCTGGATTAAAAGTTAATGCGCCTGATATCGAACCCCAAGACACTGAGTGATCTCCACCGATAGTAACAACTTTATTACCTGCAGACAATGCTGCGTTAACAGATTCGCAGATGGAACTGTTCGCATCGTCAATGACATTGAAATGAGGCATCAGTTTGTCATCTTCGTTGGCGTCCTCCGGAATGGATAGTTTGATTAATTCTGAGTCGCCCTCCTTGTTGAATAGCTCAGCTACACGTTGAGCACCAATCTCTGTACCTTTTTTATTCGCACCATGCCATTGCGGTGCGACAATATATTGAATGTTATGAAATCCTTTAGTTTTGTAGTCTTTTTGCATAAAACATTGAACTAAATCCTAATAATCCTCTAGTAATGGTTACAGTCAGTGCTGCCCCGATGTAATCAAAATAATGTATTAGAGGGAAAGATATCGCAAAACCGATTAAAGAACATATGAGGGTAATGTTTCTTAAATGTTTTTCTTTCCCTTTGATTATTATGTAATTAGTGCCATATACATCACACAACATTAAAAAGAATAATGAAATTGACATTACTCTCATAATCTTAATAGCAGGAACAAATTCTGTTGTAAAAAAGATCCTAATCAACAAAGGAGATAATAAAAATAATAGCAAGGATCCCGCAGTCGCAAGAAAAATATTTATCATTACATATATATGATGCTTTTCAATTTTCCTCGATAGAAACGGAAAAAAAGTGCGAGATAAAATTTGCATAAACTGTTGTGCGATATTGACAAATCTACAACCTGCATCATATAATCCATTAGACAATGGCCCACCGACAAATCCAAGAAACATTGTGGAAAAACTATTATATAGATTAGGTAAGAGATTATTTAAGAAGACATCAAAGCTCTTTCTAATTGTGTCGAAAATTGTTTTTGCAGAAACGATTTTCAATTTAATACCCCATATCCGTCGTATATAGTAAAATGCCAAGACGCCGGAAAGAATGTATCCACATGACACAAAAAGTGGTTGAAGTATATAATCAGATTTTTCTTTAACGAAGATAAAAACAGCGACTGTAAATAAAGCTTTCGACAGGATATTTAGAATCGTAATATACTTCATTCTCTCCATCGCTTGGAAGAACCATTCGGGAAACATGATGCAACCAGGAATCATCAAAAAAGTGGCAAAAATAACATTGGCGTCTTCACGAAATTTTGGGATCAGTATTATTAGAAACACCAGCATAATAAATGACACTATCATTAACAAGCATCTTGCCCAAAAAACGGATGAAAAAATATCCGACACACGTTCAATATCACTTCTGTTTTTTGCAACATCCCTAGTTGCGGTGTAATTGAATCCCCAATCAGATATAGTTTGAAACCAGATTATTACAGAACTCGCAAAGGCTATTTTACCGAAACCGTCTACCCCTATCACTTTCGCTAGGTAAGGTATCGTAATAAGAGGAAATATGTATCCGGCAATTTGTAGGAGAGATAAATATCCCAAATTTGCAAATAGAGTCTTTCCATCTTTGCTACTCAATATGCGATTCTTAATATTTGATATACTAATCATTTGTTGTTGTTATAAGTCATGTAAGGGATTATTGCGTATCCTTTTCAATTTAAAGATGCAACGAACAGTCACTTAAATTTCAGCATCTAGCTCATCCAGATTATAGTCTATAAGCTGTTCTCGGTTATTCGTCCGTTGTTGGTCAGTTTCTTCACAAAAGTCTCATATGGACTGAATCTTGTTGCCTAAATCAGCAGCACTCCGTGCTCTATTTTTTAATTTCTGTACCACGGTTGCTGTATATATGTCTATATCCGATAAAATACTTAAACATGTGCCAGACATTCCCTATAATCCTATAATATTGATTTTCCGATAGCCGTTTTTCTGATACCGATAGTTAATATTAGGGAAATGACGAGTGCAACGGCAAAAGAAATCCAAGGCAGAAGGAAAGGATTTAATATTTGCGGAATAGATGAATCATAAATTATTACAAGCACAAACTGCTGGAAAAGATAAACCCCAAAACAGTTTTCGCTTAATGATATCAAATTTCTCCACCCCCCCCTAGTTGACATTTGTGAACTAGATACAAGCATTTTTGATATGCTATAAAGGATATATATGCCGAAAGAAGCACATGATAATTGTATAACAGACATAAGAGATAATCTTAATGCCTTATCGAGAAGATTATTTCCGAATAACTGTAGAGTAACCTTATCTGACAAATAGCCCTTTAAAATGAAGAAAAAAATGAAACATGCAATTCCTATGGCTATCGTAGCTCTAGGCGGTTCCTTGTCGGTTTTGTAATTCTTCTGGATGAGGTAACCGGCATAGAAGAAAACTGCATAATATAACGCAGATCCAAGCCTCAATGGTAGAGGAATAAAGGAAATGACCGATAATGCCAATAATACTAATAGTGCAATATTTTGTTTCAGTTTTACTTTTTCAATGATCCACACTATAACAAAACACCAAAACAGCATTGGAAGGAACCACATATGCGCAACGCCACATAATATCTGATACGATGTGGTCAAGAGAGAATCGTGGAAGCCTTTTATTATGAGCAAATATGCAATACTGAAAATGATGGACGGAATGATTAGCCTTTTGAATTTCTTTACGAGGAGTTTCTTTGCAGATAGTGCGGTGTCTCCTTTGACGCGCACCTGATATCCAAAAACATAACCGGAAATGAAAACAAATGTTTCCAGAAGGCATGCGTATGATAAATTGCCCAATATTGCGTAGCCCGGTATTTCTGGGTATCCTGCGATAGGTTTCCACGCGCCGGTAAAAATAGCAAAGGCGTGATAAAAAACCAACATTACTATCAGAAATAGTCTGATAGGTACAACTTCATATAAGAATTGTTGAGGTTTTTCCATTATATCAAAACTAAATTATTGGTGATGAGATATATTGTCGTTTAATGTTTTTGAGCAGAATGAGGCGGCTGGCAATTCTATAAGTTCTTGCGTTAGATAAAATCAAAAACTCTTTTTGATTTTTATTTGTCGCCTCCAATTATTTTCGATAAGTTAATTTGATTCACTTTTCTTATAACTTTGAGAGTTAATAAAAGGCACAGATTTCACGTTCAGTACAATCCTAACCAACCATTTTGGAAAACGTAACTTCCTGCGTCGTTTCAGCTAGCTTGAAGGTTATGTGTGTGAAAGTGTAGTTGGACCAACAGCTATTACAGAAGCTACGAATATACCTCCTGTGAAATCTTTGCCTGTAATTCTTTATTCAAATTAAACATTGTCCAGCGAGTGAAAATGTACTTTTGCTTCTTAGCAAAGCTCATTATCATTTGCTGATCTCTCGTCTCAGTAATGCCAATTAATGTAAGAAGACTTTGCTTGTATGCATCATCTATAAATGGGCAAGTCATCATATCCGCTGTGAGAATCGTGAGTTCTGAATTTCGTTTACGCTCCGATTCCGCAACAAGCCGATATTTCTTCAAAATCTCGTCTTTCAATAACCCCTTTTGTTCATCATAACACTTGTGATTTGCATAGTAATACATTAATATAAGACATGCGAAAAGATTATACTGCAGTTCGCTTTTCTCAATGAATGATTTAATAACTTTAGGTGCAAATAGATATGCATAACCTAATTCTTTGGCCAATATTAACAAATAGAGACTCTCATGCAAGGTGTTTCGATGCGAATTCGTTGTAGCTAGCACAAGGGCAATTTCATCTTGGATTTTCTTGAAAATAATATCTTTACTTATTGTTTGGAATCTAACTGCATGATTAACTTTGAAATCCCCATGTCGTTTTGCATAGATAATTATCGAATTCATTATCTTTTGCAATTTTAATGTTGTATTTATCTGCCTGTTACTATTGAACACGAAGAACGTCACATCAATCAGAGATATAAGATAATTAGTGAGCTTTCTTTGTGCTCGTTGTGCGTGAGTTTCAACATCATCTTTATTCGTTTCCTCTTTTGACATAAGTCGCTCATACTTCTTGAAGCCAATTTCATATCGATTAAGAAAAGAGTCAAGGCGTTGGCTCATCTTCTCTAGCAAATAGTTTGCTATATCGCGATATTCAATTCCGCATTCCTTTACTATTACTTTTATTTGAGTGTTTACGTCGTTTGCTGACAGGTAAATATTGATTTTCTTTTCTAATATTTCTTTGTCTTTATCTTTATCCAAATCTTCATCTTCAATTTCTTCATCTATCTCCGTACTCAAATTTGATTCTATTTCTTCCCAAAGTGGAATCAAGAATATTTTGCCAAGCAAAGTATCGATTCGCTGTTTGGCAATGGTCACTTTTGTTATGAATGGTTTTTCATACACTTCTGTTTTTGATGGATTGATCTGCAATTTGAATTCCTTCAGCCATATTGTTAGACTTTCCATGAAGCGATTTCTGACATTTTCGTCATTATAGAAAAGGAAATAGTCGTCAACGTACCGATAACACTCATAGGTGAATTTCTGACGAAATTCTTTTCCAGATAGTTCCTGTTCAACCTTTTGATCTATATATTGCAATATAATCTCTGCAAAGAGTCGTGAAAACTCAGGACCTATTATAATTCCATTCGTTTCACGAGCATTGACTGACTGCATTAGATTATCAAACGCATCGCCAACCCATGAACCATGATATCCAGGTAATACCTTCACTTTGTCCGCACCTCCTGCTGTCGCCCAACTTATGGTATGGGTATAAATGCTGTCAAAACAACTCTGTAGGTCGAACTTTACAAGATATTTATATTTCTTTTCAGCTCGTTGATACCTGTAGTCCTCATAGAACTTGTATATATTTGAATACTTCTCGTAACTGAAGTATGTTTTCAAGTTCTCATATTCATTGAAGAATAATTCAATTTTATCACTTTCATGTCCAGCCAACTTCTGGTGAAGTCGATCCCTGTAGTAAAAGTATTGTGCAATTTTGTGTGGTTTACGAAGAGAGTATACGCTTTGATTGCAAAGATAGAGTATCGAATACTTATACTGCTCATAAAACTCTACTACCTACCATTGGTTATATGGATGTATAATTGACAGAGTTCTGTTCTTATTCGTCTTGTGAACAATATTGAATAGATAGGGGTAGAATAGATCATTTAGACGATGTTGAAGTGTCCCAATTCTTTTACCCTTTTCATAACATCCAAATAGTAATGCAGCAAAAGCATTCGCATCATTTTCATCCAAACGTTTGGACTGCTTCAAGACATTACACGTGTAGCTATCAACCTTTTGTTCTTCACCAACCCATAAATACCTAGAAAGAAATCGATAAAAATATCGGTTTGAAAATATTATAGGACACTCGTAGGGCAAGACATCAGAAAAGAGGACTCGCTCTTTACTATAGCGAAGTTTTATCTTTTTTTTCTTTCTCATACCCACGATTGTTTGATCATTTGCAGTCTGTTTTTCTTTATCTTATACCGCTTATGAGGCATTGCAAAGCCATTAACAAAGGATGCTTGCTTAAGCTGCTTCTTCAACTTCGCTTCAATTTGTGGTTGTTTAGCCGGGTCTACGCATGCTTTGCCGCCTAATGATATTTGACTGCACTTATATTGAAGATACTTATCTAATCCTTCTAAATCTTTTGTATTGTCAAGCAATTGGTTTGAGTAAAATATACCCACCTTTACACCTCGCTTTGCATTATACAGATTGATATTGCATGTCAAAACATGTAATGCATCAAACAGATAATGAGCAGCAACATCGTAACGCACTGTATTTAGCAAACCGTCAAACTCTTGAAAAGTTTTTGTTATGCGATCCCGTATCCTTTGCTTTTTGTTGTTAGACAAAGAGAAAAAGCCTTGCTTATCCTTGTCTCCTTTAAAGGACTGTATCGTATATCCTAAAAGATCAAATTTTAGATTCTTTGTATCTTTGGAGTCATATGTATAGCATTTATTCGTTCCGTCTGTAGGTGTGTGAATTCTCAAACCATGTCTATGATAGGCCTCATTGAGAGCCTTGATATAATCATCCAATGACCACCAGTGCTCATCATCTAGATCCGGATGTACGACGATAATAATGTCATCAACGTATCTTGCCAAGAACACTATTCCAGGCAGTTCGCGTCTAAGAACTTCATCTATTTTGGACAAATAGAATTCAGATAGTAACGAACTTATAGCGCATCCTCGTGGAATGCCGGTTTTTTTAGTCGATACAAGTGGGCGCAAATTCTTGGCTTCAAACTCTTTTTGGATGAGTCCACGCAAAAGGGATTTACTCTTTACATCTAGCAAATTATTGCCTTCCAAATACTCAAAACAACTTATCATGCGGTATCGATTCGAAGCAGTGACAAACATCTGTTCGGATGATATAGTACCTGCTTTTATCTTCCCTTAATAAGATTTTCAACTGAGAAAGTATTTCGTGGCGACTTAACATGGAGATTTTAAACAATTTCTTCACGTTTTTGCAAAGCACTTGCATCGCGAAAAACTCTTTAGCCGTCCCGCCAACAGTGTAAAGCGGCTTCTGTGGATCTTTTGAACCATCTGGAGTAAGGGTGAAACGAAAACTACTTGATAAAATCCCTGAAGACACTTTGTTAAGATGCTCTTGCAACAAGATTTTCTGTTGCTGAGCATTATCCTTCATCGATTGCCTCAACTGGTCAATTGTATTCGTCTCAGCCTCAGTTCGCTCTGCTTTTCTCTTTCTCAATATTTTATTTAGCTCTGTTCTCATATCACGATATTTTTGAGCAGCAACTAAATATTCAGGTGAAAGATACTTTTTTTGCATCTTTCCCTTCCTATTCACCGCATTGAATACATCCTCTAGGGAATCATAGTTATAAGAGAAATCATATTGGGACATATCTTAAGTCTTCAATGTAAAATAGCGAGTGTTATTCAATATTATCAATTCAAGCAAGACTTTACAATCTATCCTCCTGCCCATTCTTTACACTGCGCAGGTCGCAATTGAAATCTTTGCGGAAATCTCGTTTGGCCTTCTCCATATCGCTATTCGCTTTGTTTGACGGATAGGAATTGGCTACTATTCTTGCACGTATGTCCTTGTTTGACTGGTGTCTGAATTTGGGATTCTTCAGAGTGGCACGTAGTTGATCTATTGCATGCAGAATATCTGTTCCTTTCAGTTCGACAAATAATTCAGTCCAGTCTTCTTCTTTAGCTGTATTATCCTTTCTGACAAGAATCAACTTGTCACATTTTCGTCCTTCCTCTTTCTTTATAATGTATCCGTCAATCTGAAATACCGCTGAGTATTTGTCATCTGTCGCAAGTCTATATTTCGTTCCATTTTCGCTTACTGAAACTATTTTGCGAACCTTCAGGTCCTGCTGCGGAGAGTAACCTTCTCCAGTCAGTCGACTGTATGTCGAGGGGTATTGTTCAAGATTACTATTCATCTCCATATAAGACCTTGTTACACTGACTGATTTTCTCTTCGACCCAATCCGAAACGCCATCAAGATGCATTCCGTCAAGCATTTGAAGGTCATCATCTACAATGCTTTTGAAAATTCCGTCTTCGTCGATGAAATACCCTGAAACGTCGGACGGATTCAAAAGGAGGGTGCTGTCAATGATGCCTTTGCCGGATTCTTTACTTGAAGCGGCAGATGCTGAAAGCAATACATTTATGACAGAAAGAATATATGGGCTATGTGTTGTCAACATAATCATACTCGTCTCAGATTCTATTTTTTGAGCTTCCGCAAGAGCTTTGACCAAACTCAATATAATCAGACGTTGAGATTCAGGATAGAGATTCTGTTCAGGTTCTTCAATGAAAACTTGAGCGGACTGGTAGGTGAGTCTCTTGGAATTCGGCTCTTGTATAGCATTCAGATCCGACATTGACATTGGAGCCCTTTTCCCGACTTGTGACATCATATAGTGCGACATGACATCCAAAGGTGTAACAGACTGGATACCACTGGAAGCATAAAACGCCGGAGATTCTGTCCCGTCTTTCCTTATGATGAAATCATTTCCTGATTTATTCGCATAACTGAAGTCTCCTGTTACCGATAATCTATATGGATTTGATTTGGTCGAAGGGGATTTAGCCTCGTCCCATTCATAAATGAAATTGAACAATACATCTCTTTCGGTAGCCTTGTATGCTCTATCAATGTTCTGAAGGGCAGAAACAAGATTGCGTTCGGCAGGGATGTAGCATATTTTGCTATTGTAACGCCGTTGAGCGAAATCTGATTTTCTGCTGATTTTAGGATTCGTACCTCCGCGATATTCGATAGTTATGGTATCTCCCTCATATTCAATACTTGTATTTTTCTTGAAATAATCATCATTGAGTCTATGGAATTGCTTGAGTTCCTTGACAAAACGCCCATAATGGGTATATTGGTTAATGATATCATCAGTCGATACCATAATTCGTTTTTCTATCCATCGGCAGAAGCAAAGCACTTTCATAAAAGTACTTTTTCCGGAACTCTGACGTCCGATGAGTACCATAAGAGGAGTGAATTCAATCCTGGTAGAGTCTTCAATCGGACCGAAGTGTTTGATGTGTAATGATGCCATATTACTTGAATATATCATTTACTTAAGTCTGTCAGTGTAACAAAAGTAAAGAATTTTTAATTGATTATCAATGAGTTTAAACTCCATCACCTCTTCACCCACCCCCGCAACCGCTCATACTGCAGCGGAGTGATGCCTAAGAGGCAGAGGAGGGACTTGAGGCGGTCGTGGGTTGGGGCCTCGGGGTCGGTCAGTACGGACCATTCGCAGCCTTGGTAGGTTTGGCGCCAGAGCTTGCGGTATTTCCTTTCGGACAGCAGCGGGGTCAGGGGGCGCTTGGCATTGAACTCCAGATACCTGAAACCTTTGCGGAGGCTGTCATTGACCGGCTTGTCGGAATAGAACCTCTTGACTATCTCGACATTGCGGCAGATCTGACGGAATCTGGAAAGGCAGCTCTCTTCGGTCTGGACCTTCGTCATGGATGTCGGATTCTGGTAGTAATGATAGCATACGTCGTGATTGTATGATATCGACTTGCAATGATACAGAAGCTGGAGCGACAGGCACATGTCTTCACCCATTCCGTCGGTCGGGTAGATTATGTCGCTATGGCGGTATACATCCCTCCTTATAAGCTTGTTGCACAATGACCACCACATCTTCCCGTGTATCATATCTGCCAGACACTCAGCGGGTTCCGTGCGGTTTCCGGTGAGGGCCTCCTTTATCGTCCTCTCTCCGTCGGTATATTTGCAGACGAACGCGACCATGTCCGAACCTTGGGCCGCGGCCTGGTCGTAGAGCGTTCCGTAAAGATTCGTGTCCACCCAATCATCGCTGTCGCAATGCGCTATATATTCGCCGCTTGCGGCCTTCAGCCCTGTCTGCCGCGCATGGACAAGCCCCTCATTCTTCTCATGACGGATTATCTTGACCTGTTCCTGCCTGGCCGGATACGAAGAAAGCACGCTGTTGAGGACGGAAATCGAACCATCCGGGGTGCAATCGTCCACGAAAATGTATTCGATGTCTTCCAATGTCTGTCCGAACAAGCTTCTGACGCACCGTCCGATATATTTTTCGACTCCATATACCGGGACGATGACAGAAACCTTAGGCGTTTTCTTCATGCACATTTTATGCGGGTCAATGTTTTCTTGACGAAACAATATACGTTGTACAGAGGAGCACCGATGCATATTCCGGCCAAGGCGCTGCAGCGGGAGATGCGGACCATCAGCCTTGAAGGCCAAGGGCGCGACTCTGCATGATGAGGCTTCAATTCCGACAACAGCTTATAGGACGCGGAATACTTTCCCCTCGCTATCAGCTTCTCTATCAGATATATGACCGTTTCATCAATCGGGCGCGCGAACAACGGATGCTTCTCCTTGAAATCAATGCATCGCTGCGACGAATGTATGAGATCATTGCAACGCTCATTGTTCGTGGCACTGGACGGATTGTCATAATAGTAGTAATACAGCACGTCGGGGAGTCTCATTATCCTTTCCGCATGCTCCATGCATGAAAAGACAAACAGCTGGTCTTCAGCCAGTTTCATGCTTTCGTCGAACCTGATGCGGTTCCGGCGGATGATATCGGAGCTGAAGACGGTTCCCCAGACGCACTTGTGTAGGGCAGCATTGTTCACATAATCCCGGTTGGCGAAGATTACCGGCTCGGAATTTTCTGCCGGGCCCAGGTCCGCTGCATTCCTGGAAAACGAGAACTGCAGCATCTCCAGGCCTTCGCAACGTGACATGCAGATTTCCAGCGTGCGGGCGTCTATCATGTCATCGCTGTCCACGAACGTCACATATTCTCCACGTACGTTCTCCAAGCCCAGGTTGCGCGCGGAACTGACGCCGCCGTTTTCCTTATGAAAAACCCGTATGCGCGCGTCCCTGCCGGCGTATTCATCGCAGATCCCGCCGCTTCCGTCAGGAGAACCGTCGTCGACCAGAAGAAGTTCCCAATCCGTATACGTCTGATGGACAATGCTTTCGATACATCGTCTCAAATATTTTTCTGCCTTGTATACGGGAACTATGATACTTGTTTTCGGCATGTCAGTCATGCAGGTTTTCCAATAACAACTCTTTGCTTGCCCTTCGTTTCTCTTCCAATATGCTGTTCACTTCGTTCCAATCTATCGCCTTGTGGAAATCGAGATTGTCGAGATCCGTTTCGTAGATTAGCCTGTCTTCCAGGTGGAACATTTTCAGTAGGGAAGTGAAACGGGCCATGCCCCGCTTTTCGTTTCCTATTACCCAGAAAGGCTTGTTGAAGAGAATCGAGAACACCGCTCCGTGGAAACTGTCCACGATGGTCATTTCAGCGTCCATGAATGCCCGGAGCCATGCGGTGACCCTCGGAAATACGAAATCCTCGATTCTGTATTTAATGTCCTCTCGCGTATGATTTCCGATAAAGCGCTTCGGCATTACTTGAAATGCTTTCAATCCGGTTTCAGCGGCGACCTTCCCGACAAATGAGGTCTTCATGGCATCGGGGTCCAGGATGTAGTGGAAAAGCGTACCTTCTGCACGAGGCTCATTTTCCGCTTCGCACAGATGTATATAGTCCTCTTTGGCTAGAAGCATTGTCGGGTCCAGCACATGTGTGGCGTCCACTCCCAAATATCTCTTGCACAGCCCGGCTCCCGAATCCTCCCGTACCGTTATGAGGTCGAACTTCTTAGCCAGAGGTGCGCAGATGCCGGTCTGCTTCGGGGAAAACTCCCATTTGTCCGTTCCGAAAGACGCCGCATAAGCGATTCGTCTGACTTTCTTGTCCCGAGCGAAGTCAAGAAACATTGCGGGGAGATAATAGTTGTAACATGGTCTCCAGCATTGGTCGCTGCCGACCACATATGCCTCGTACCCGCCACCTTCTGCCTGCTTCGCAAACATGTCCCTGGAGGTCAATGCCTCCGTATGGCGTATATATTTGTTTGCGAAATAACCGGTATTGCGTCTGATTGCCGAAATTTCGTCAGCGCTCGGCCTGTACACCGGCTCCGGCCAGCGTCCAGGAAAAAGAGCATGACGGGCACGGATTTTTATCCGGTACAATGATTGCCTGAATCCTTCGGGCTCGTCCCAATCTATCGTCTCTGCTTCAAATCCGGCTCTGATGAGTGTCTGTTGGAGGGCATAATTCTGCAAAAGCCCGCCATAGTTGGTGCGGAGCGGTTGCGTCAGTATACCTATTTTCATCTTTCGTCCCATCTTTACGGACAATCCGTACGAGTTCCAGCCTTCCGATTTGTCTCTGAACGATATCGACTTGATGGTCGAATCAGATGTGGTCTTGCTGCGTTGAATCTTATGGAGCAGAACCCGGCAGATGTTTTTCAGCCTTTTTCTGAATGTCCATCTCGTGCATCTGTCGACCAATGTGTTCAGGTCGTCAGTCGAGTCCAACGAGTCGAAAAACATTTGTCTGTTTGCCGGTCTCGACGCGGAACGGTAGCAGGAAGGATTCAGGGGCTTAATCTGTTCGTATGCCGCTTCCTTGGAACTGAACGTGGCAAGGTCCAGCGCTGATGCTCCTTTGTCCGTGTTCACGAAAACCATGCTCGTCCCTTTGTCATCATCCATTTCAGGGAATATTGATGAAATTCCCCAGAAATCTGCCAACGTGATGTCGCTGTTGCTCCTTCCTCCCTTGGACTTGCATTCGTAGCAGGACGGGCGCAGTATGATGTCGGCCAGGAAAGCCCTCATGTAGTGGCTTTTACGGAATGGCACATACACGGAATCGTCTCCTTTTTTCCGGATGTCCGCCTTCAGCTGCTCCAGATATTTTCCCCAGACTTTCGGACTGGGAACTCCATGACAGACGAAATCCACGGTCAGGAGATTCGTATAGCTTTTCCTCAGATATTGATGCAGTCCGGCTATCTGGCATGGCGTACCTGTAAACATCACTTGCCTTCCTTCTTCAAGGAACTTTTTGGCTGTTTTATAGGCATCGCCTATGGTCGCCTGGACATATTTCGAACCCATGAACGGCTTTATCCCGTCGAGGGTGTCGGCATAGTCGAACACGACCTGCCAGTTCTCATCGAATCTGGCCCCGAAAACGATGCCGCCTTTATTGATGACGTTTTCTGCCAGTATATGGAAAATGCCGCCGGAAGAACTTTGCTTCCTGATTTTTTCATCATGGTTTATTGCCGCCAGTACTTTCAGCGGGGCATGTTCTTCCCTTCGGTGCAATATGTTGCATGCCTTCTCGCACAGGCCGCATTGGACGCAGTCCGACGTATTTACGTGCGGGTACAGGAAACCCTCATTGTCCGCAATCATTGCAATGCATGACTTCGGGCAAACTTGCGCGCATGCGCCGCAGCCGCAGCAATCCTCTGCTCTCTTGATGTCGATCATGACCTAGCGAAGATTTTATGGACCATCGAAATGAACAGGTTCCGTTCATCGTCCGTCATGCTGAAACGGAAGAACAGCGGGATATAAACCAATGAGAATGCCGCTATCCCCAGTATCAGTTTTCCCCAGGAGTCCAATGCAAAGAAGTGACGGATAAACAGCATTGAACTGAATATCAGGACGATGGGAATTATAGACATCTTGCTTATTTCCTTCCAGAATGTCTTTATGTCAAGGTCCTGCCTGCGCCGGTAATATACGTTCATTATCAGTATCTGTCCCACGACCAATGCTCCCGAAACGCCCATCGCGCAGCCGATGCCGCCGAAAAATCTGGTCAGCACTATCTGCATCGCAAGGCTGACCAGGGCAATGATTATGTACAATATGGACCTGAATTTCATTTCGTTACGTGCCTGAAGAATCGTTATCCCCAGATTCTGGATGAGCGGCACCGTCAGCGGAATGAAAAACAGAAGTGATATAATATACGCGTCAGAGTAGCTTGCACCGGCCCATAACTCTATGAATTGGCGTCCGAATATGATGAATCCGGAGAGTATGTAGGCCAGAACTATATATTGGATGCGTCCTGTCCTTATGAACAGGTCCGATATTTCCTTACGGCTTCTGTTCGTAGCTACCATGGCGGTGACTTTCGGAAGGAAAACCGAGGAAATCGCCGTGGAAAACTGCATGTACATTCCTTCCAGCTGGATAGCTATGGCGAAGACTGCCACGGCTGCCGTCCCGACCATCGCTCCCAGGACGAATTGCCCGGTGCTCCAATACACCCTGTCAATGATGGCGTTGAGGAATATCCAGAATGAATAAATCGCGACTTCTTTGAGAAAGCCCCAATGAAAGTGCTTGAAACTGAAATATATATGTATATTAAGCTTTCTTCTGCAATATATGAAGTTGATCACAAGGGTGAGGACGTTGAATATTGTCTGGACCACTACCATCGCCACGGCCTTGTAGCCGAAGTGGAGCAGGCAGATCATTACTGCGGTATTGAGAATGATCCTGATGATATTCAGCGACTTCTGGAATACGAAATCCTCGTATGCCTGGATAATCGAACCCCAGATGCTCATCGGAAAGGTAAATGCCAGGTTGGCCACCAGAAGGAGCATCATAATGCGGGCACGGCCGAGTTCGACGGCTGTCATCGTGTTCCCGAAGAGGGTGTCTACATTGAAATACAGCCCCAGCCCTATCCCGAATGCGATGATTCCTATGACGAGGTACAGCAGGAAGAACATTCCGAACATCTCATATTGTTCTTCCGTCTTCTTTTCTGCCCGGAATTTCGCGGTGTATCTGACAATCGCATTGCCGAATCCGAGATCAAGTACGGTCAGGTACGCAATCACGGATGCAACCAGAGAGTACAAGCCGTATTCGCTCTGTCCCATCATCCTGAGCATGTACGGTGTGTACAACAGACCGACGACCGTGTTCAGGAAGATTACGACATAGTTCAGGACGACTCCTGCTTTCAGCTGATTTACCGGCATTTATGCTAGAAGGTTCTATTTCGCATAGTAACCGCGATACCACTCGGCGAACTTCCTCAGGCCCTCACGCAGGGGAGTGGAGGGCTTGAAACCGAAGTCCTGCTCCAGCGGTGTGGTGTCGGCGTAGGTGACAGGGACGTCGCCCGGCTGCATCGGAACCAGTTCCTTGTGCGCGTCGAAATCGTAGTCGGATGGCAATACGCCGGCGCGGAGGAGTTCCTGCTGGAGAATATCGACGAATTCCAGAAGGTTCTCCGGGTGGCTGTTACCTATATTATATACCTTGTACGGCGGAATCGGGAGACCATCCTCGCCGTTCTGCTTCTCAGGAGCATGCTGCATGACACGGACCACGCCCTCGACGATGTCGTCCACGAAGGTGAAATCACGTTTGCAGTTGCCGTAGTTGAAGATTTTTATGGTGTCGCCGTGAACAAGCTTGTTCGTGAAGCCGAAATATGCCATGTCGGGACGTCCGGCCGGACCATATACCGTGAAAAATCTCAGGCCTGTGGACGGAATGTTGTAGAGCTTCGAATAGGCATGTGCCATCAGCTCGTTGCTCTTTTTCGTCGCGGCATAGAGACTTACGGGGTTGTCCACCTTGTCGTCAGTCGAATACGGTACCTTCTTGTTCGAACCGTAAACGCTTGACGATGACGCATATACCAGATGCTCTACCTCGTAGTGGCGGCAAGCTTCCAGGATATTGTAGAAACCGATGAGGTTGCTCTCGATGTAGGCGTCCGGGTTCGTGATCGAATAACGCACACCTGCCTGCGCCGCGAGATTCACCACCACCGCAAAATGATGCTCCGCGAAAAGGTCGTTGACAATGCTTTTGTCGGCAATGCTTGCTTTCACGAAGGTCCAGTCGCGGTTCAATGCCTCGATTTCCGCCAGTCGGCCATATTTGATGTTTACATCGTAATAGTCTGTGACAGAATCTATTCCGACGATTTTTATATCGGGGAATTCTTTGAAAAGTCTCTTGACCAGGTTGCTGCCTATGAATCCGGCGGCACCGGTCACCAGAACGGTTTTCCCGTCCAGAGAAACATTGTAGTTTACCATCCTGAAAGTCCTGAATTAATCCCTTCTGAAGATATCTCTGGTGTAAACCTTATCTTTCACGTCATCGAGGCAGGTGTCGTAGCGGTTCGCGATGATGGCCTGTGACCTCGCCTTGAAAGCTTCCAGGTCATTAACCACTTCGCTGCCGAAGAACAGTGTGCCGTTTTCCAATGTCGGCTCGTAGATTATCACCTCGGCACCCTTCGCCTTGATACGCTTCATGATGCCCTGGATGGCAGACTGACGGAAATTGTCCGAATGGGATTTCATGGTCAGACGGAAGACGCCGATGACACATTTCTTCTCCTGATGGCTGTCCCACTGGCTGTTGCTGCTGTAGTAGCCTGCCTTGTCAAGTACCTGGTCAGCAATGAAATCCTTTCTGGTGCTGTTCGAATCCACGATGGCCTGGATAAGATTCTCCGGCACGTCGTTGTAGTTCGCCAGAAGCTGTTTCGTGTCTTTCGGGAGGCAATATCCGCCGTAGCCGAATGACGGATTGTTATAGTGTGTGCCGATTCTCGGGTCCAGACCAACACCGTCTATAATGGACTTGGTGTCAAGACCTTTCATCTCGGCGTATGTGTCGAGTTCATTGAAATAACTTACGCGGAGCGCGAGATAGGTGTTGGCGAAGAGCTTTACGGCCTCGGCCTCCGTCGTGCCCATGAACAGCACCGGCACGTCCTCCTTGATTGCGCCTTCGTGAATGAGGTCCGCGAAGGTGTGCGCTGCTTCCTTCAGGCTGTCGTCGCCGTAGCCGACAATGATTCTGCTCGGGTAGAGGTTGTCGTACAATGCTTTGGATTCTCTCAGGAATTCCGGTGCGAAGATGATTTTCGGCATCACGGTCTTCATGGTGCCGTCCGCGAGGCGCTCACGGTAGGAGAATTTTTCGCGGACGGATGCCGTATATCCCACAGGTACAGTCGATTTGATGACCATGACTGCTTCCGGGTTCACTTTCAGGACCAGTTCGATGACTTCTTCCACGTGTGAGGTGTCGAAGAAGTTCTTCTTGCTGTCGTAGTTCGTAGGGGCTGCGATTACCACGAAGTCTGCATCACGATATGCAGACTCGCCGTCAAGCGTCGCCGTCAGGTCCAAGTTCTTCTCTGCCAGGTACTTCTCGATGTAGTCGTCCTGGATGGGGGAGACCTTGTGGTTGATTTTCTCTACTTTTTCAGGAATGACATCTACTGCCGTTACCTTGTGATGCTGCGAAAGCAACGTCGCGATGGAAAGGCCAACATAGCCTGTTCCAGCTACCGCTATTTTCATATCTTTCATAATGACACTAATTATCTAGAACTTCGTATTTGCTCTGTCTGCTCTTGTATTCAGGGACAATGTCCTTCATCACGCGCACAATCGCCATGTCGTCGAACGACTTGGATACTTCCAGAAGGCGCTCCTCGTTGGCGCATGCCGTGGCGTAATCGTATTCACGCACCTTTGCGACCATGATTTTCGGATTGGATGTCGGGATGGTGCCTTCCTTGTCGTTCAGCACCTCTTCGTACAACTTTTCGCCGTCACGCAGCCCTGTGAACTTGATTTCCACGTCGGTCGCACCGGAAAGCGCAATCATTCGTTTCGCCAGATCCACGATTTTCACCGGCTGGCCCATGTCGAACACGAAAATCTCGCCGCCCTTGCCCATCGTGCCGGCCTCGAGTACCAGACGGCAAGCCTCAGGAATAAGCATGAAGAAACGGACAATGTCCGGGTGGGTGACCGTTACAGGTCCGCCCGCACGTATCTGCTGCTTGAAGATAGGAATCACGGAACCGTTGGAACCCAATACGTTGCCGAAACGTGTGGTGACGAACTGGGTGACACCTGAAACCTTGCCTTCCATTATCGCCTGGTTCAGGCTCTGGCAATATATCTCGCAGATTCGCTTGCTGCAGCCCATGACATTGGTCGGATTTACAGCCTTGTCAGTCGAGATCATGACGAATTTCAATGTGCCGTATTTCACTGCCAGGTCGGCGATTACACGTGTGCCGTAGATATTGTTCTGCACAGCGATCGCCGGGTCGTCCTCCATCATCGGGACATGCTTGTAGGCAGCTGCATGGAAAACGTACTCCGGCCTGTGAGCCTCGAAAATCTTCTCCATGTGCTCCTTGTTGGCAATGCTGGAAACGATGGTCTCGTTCTTGATGTTCGGGAACCGTCTGGCCATCATCATCCTGATGTCGTGCATCGGGGTCTCCGCCTGGTCGATCAGCGTCATCTCCGCCGGGCCGAACTGCGCCACCTGACGCACGATTTCGGAACCGATGGAACCTGTCGCGCCGGTGATGAGGATACGCTTGCCGCGCAGCTGCTTCTCTATCTCAGCCATATTGACCTCAATCTTGTCGCGAGGCAGCAAGTCCTCGATGTCTACCGCATGCAACTGCTTGTGGTACAATGAAGATTCGTCTCCGTTCCATTCGGTGCCGTAGGTCATCATCATTATCTTGATGTCCGCGTCGATGAACTCGTCCACCATCGCGCTGTTCTGGCGGAACTTCTCGGTTTTCAGCGGCGAAACGAGCAATGCTTTCACGCCTCTATTCTTCAATTCCTTGGCAATTCCCTTGTGGTTCAGGAACACCGGCTTGCCCATTATGAACGAGCCGCGCATCTCCTCTCCGTCGGAGATGAATGAGTCCAATGAATATTTCTTGTCCTTGATGGCGACAATGCTCTTGGCGATGCTGATGCCCCCGGCCTTCGTACCGTAGATGACAGCAGGAATGGCCCCGTCGAGGTGGAACGAGTCGAAAAGGCGTTTCACGACAATGCGTTCTGCCCAGAGGAGTACCGTGCTGCTTATGAATATGATCAATGAACTCTTGAAACTCGGGAATACTATCGCTGTCTGTCCCCATGCTTCGTTGACTACCAGATGGAGGAAGTAACAGGTGAGCGTTCCGATAAACGCCGCCGTCGCGACTTTCTGCAAGTCGACGAAGGACGAATAGCGGACAATGCCGGAGTATGTATGTAAGGCTCTGAATGCGATAATGAACGGCACCATGCCGATGGCTATGCCGTAGGTTAATGGCCAGAAAAGTGAGGCCAGCATATCCCCGCCCCCGCTCAGGTAGCATCCGATGTAGCTGGATGCCGCTACGATTGTACAGTCGATTACCAGAATGCACCAGTAAGGGAATGCTGCTTTGGAGAAATACCAGTTGGATATTCTTCGTATAATAGTCATAAATATGAGTAATTATTGTTTAGTTTTTCGTTACAGGTTCCACGTCTTCGTTCCGTATGCCGCTGAACGCTACCGCAATGCCGCCGAAATCCATGACGAGCTGACGGTCGCGGTCAATGCGTACGATGTATCCTTCCTGCCCGGCGAACGGACCTGTGAGCACACGTAGCAGTGTATGGGTTTCTGCGAATTTCATGAATGGCTTGCGCAGGAACCTGACGCGGTCAGGATGGACTGATGCGATTTTCATGAATGGCTGCATCTGTGCATCCCGTATGATGGCAGGTCTGCCTGTGCTGCAGTCTTTTACCAGATGGTATGGCGGATAATACTCGTCCAGATATTTCTGGATTTCGTCCGGTTTTCCTTGCAGGAATACGAGTCCGCTCACCGTGGGTTTCAATTCTTTTTTAGGTGTGCCGTGGGACATTGTCTTCTGCCATGTCCTGTGGATGAAGCATTTGAACTTGGCGTCATTGATGACGCGGTCTTCGAATGCGGTGACGCGCATGTTGTGGATGCTGAGGTAGCTCCAGGTTCCGTCTTCCTTGCCGGTGGCCGTGTGCCGTGTGACAACTGAAATATCACCTGACATGACTTTCTCATCTTGTCCGGTAATCTGCTGCCCTTCAGGAGCTTTGGTCGTTCCCTCGGCTATAGGGTTAGAGTCAGAGCTATCCAGCGTCATCATCGTTTCCTATTTTATGTCCTCACACATTGCAACATCCAGTTGCAATTGCACATCTTTTTCGGAATTGTACTTATCCATCATAACGGTTCAGTTTTATTCCACTGGAGTGACAAAGATACTTATAATAGATGACGAAAGCAATTATTTTCGAGTCATATTATGGAATTTCGTGGGGGGGGGTAGGCGATAATATACCGAAAATGAGGATGTTATAAGTGTAAACATCCTCATTCTGAAATATTCTTGTCGGAATCGACGTTACCCGATGAAATACCTCATCAGCGACGTCTGCGGTATCTGCTTGTCCGACACCGGAATGAAGTAATGCAGGAATTTCATGAGCCTGTGCGCCTCGCTGTACTCCGGACAATTCTTCGGCACCGTCGCCAGAATCCTCTCGGCATGGCTTCTCAGCACCGCGAACTCCACCAGATATGCGGAATTGAACAATACATCCGCATCCTCCTGGTACGGATAGATCCATTTCACTTCCGCGCGGCGGACATTGGGCCAGTTCGAGATGGTCTCCCGGGCCGTGAACGCACCTTTGTTGAAGTCGCGCACGATGCGGCGCAGCAGGCGGTTGTCGCTGGTCGGTATGCAGTTGTGGTCGTCCAGCGAGTAGCTGGTGATGGTATTGATGAAAATCTTGAACTTCTCGGAATCGGAAATATTGTCCAGCAGTTTCGGGTTCAATGCGTGCAGGCCTTCTATGAGCAGCACGGAGCCTTCTTCCAGTTTCAGGCTCTTGCCGTTATATTCACGTATGCCAGTAACGAAGTTATATTCAGGTACTTCCACGGTCTCTCCGGAAATCAGTCTTAAAACATCTTTCTGGAGCTGCGCGTGGTCCACGGTGTCGAAATTGTCGAAATCGTAGCTTCCGTCCGGCAGTTTCGGCGTATCCAGCCTGTTTACGAAATAGTCGTCCGTGGAGAACGAAATCGGGTGCAGTCCGCATGTCATCAGCTGGACGCTCAAACGCTTGCAGAACGTGCTTTTTCCGCTGCTGGTCGGTCCGGTGATAAGTACGATCCGAACCTTCTGCGGTGACCTGTACCTCTTGTTGATTTCCTCTGCTATCTGGACTATCTTCTTCTCCTGCAATGCTTCCGCTACCTGGATAAGGTCGGTGGCCTTGCCGTCCAGACACGCCTTGTTCACGTCGCCGACATTGTCCAGGCCCATGATTCTGTTCCATTTGATGGTCTCCGAGAACACTTCGAATGTCTTCGGCTGCTCATGGAACGGAGCCAGCTGCTCTGGATGGTGTCTGTCCGGCACGCGGAGCAATGCCCCGTTACGGTACGGCGTCAAATCCCAGATTTTCAGGTAGCCGGAGCTCGGAACCAGCACATCATAATAATAGTCAGCTGTCCCGCCGAGCGTATAATAGCTGATGTAGACCTCGCCGCAAGTCTCCAGCAGCTTCACCTTGTCGAAATGTCCGAGCTTCCGGAACACGTCGATTGCTTCCGTGATCTGCACTTCGTGCCGATGAAACTGGATGTCCTCGTCGACAATCTCGCGCATCCGCGCCTTTATCAGGTCAATGTCCCTGGCAGACAATGGATTACCGTCGCACTTGTCAATGCTGCAGAAGAATCCTTTCGAGATGGGGCGGCGCATTACGACCTTGCAGTCCGGGAAAATGTCCAATGCTGCCTTATATAAGAGGAAGCAGAGTGAGCGGCTGTAGACATTGCGCCCGCTGTAGGTGCGGTAATCCAGAAATTCGATGTCGCGGCTGTGGTAGGCCCTGAATTTCAGGCCTTGGGCGACATTGTTCACCCTTGCGGCAATGATTTCGTAAGGTTTCTCGAAGTCGAATTCGTTGATCATGTCGAGAAGCATCGTGCCCTCCTGGAACTCCTTGTAAGTTCCTGTGTTCTTGCAGAATATCTTTACCATTGATTCCGTATGTGATTGTTTATGTTCCAAATCAGCGTCTGCTCATGATTGGAATTTGCACAAAAATAGATAACTTTACGAAAAATTAAAAATAATGAGCCAAATCCACGTAATAGACCATCCGATGATCCAGCATAAACTGACGATCATGAGGAAAAAGGAAACCGGTTCTAAAGATTTCCGCGAATTACTTAAAGAGATTTCACTTCTTATGGGCTACGAGGTTACCCGTGACCTGCCGTTGGATGACATTGAAATCGAAACCCCTATCTGCAAGACCATGGCCAAGAAAGTTTCCGGAAGGAAGCTGGCTATCGTGCCTATTCTCCGTGCCGGCATCGGTATGGTGGATGGTTTGCAGACACTCGTTCCGGTAGCGAAGGTCGGACATATCGGCCTTTATCGTAACGAGGAGACCCATGTACCTGTAGTGTATTACTGCAAGCTTCCGGAGGATATAAACCAGCGGCTCGTCATCGTGACCGACCCTATGCTCGCAACCGGCGGCAGCGCCTGCGATGCATTGTCAATGCTGAAGGAGCGTGGCTGCAACAATATCCGCCTAATGTGTCTCGTGTCAGCTCCTGAAGGAATCGCACGTGTGCAGAAGGAGCATCCTGACGTAGATATCTACGTGGCAGCCGTCGATGACCATCTGAACAAGGACGCCTACATCGTTCCTGGTCTGGGTGATGCCGGTGACCGTATCTTCGGCACCAAGTAAATTTTTTTTAAAATCGCATAAAAAAACAGCGCTGTGATATTTCACAACGCTGTTTTTTAGTAGATATCATTTTTAGCACTCAGTAGCTGACTCGAGTTTCTTCATGATAGAGAAGATGAAGAGGGCTGAGAGGATACAGAGAGTGATGAGCAGGCTCCATACACCCCACAGAGGAATCTTGTTCCAGAGAAGTCCAGGGATGGAAACGAGGTAGTTTCCGAGAGCGGTGGCAGCGAACCAGCAGCCCATCATTGCACCTTTATATTTAGGAGGAGCAACCTTGGAAACGAAGGAGATACCCATAGGAGAGAGCAGAAGCTCTGCGAATGTCAATACCAGATAGGTGGAAATCAGCCAGTCCGGTGAGATGAGATCCGGGCTTACGGTTCCGCCGAGTTCCTTCGGAGATGCCAGGTTCATGGATGCGAATGTGAGGATACCGAAACCGATGGCTGCCACGAACATGCCCAGACCGATCTTGCGAGGTGCTGAAGGCTCCTTGCCTTTCTTCGCCAATGCGCCGAAGATGGCGAGCGATACAGGGGTCAATGCCACTACGAAGAACGGATTGAACTGCTGGAAGTCTGAAGGAAGTATGTTTACGATAGCCGGCATTCCTGCATAGATAGCGTATGCGCCGCCCCAAAGGAGGAGTGTGGCTCCGCCGCAGAGTGCCTTGCCGCTTGTCTTTTCAGACTGGAATACACCGAACAGCGTGTAGATGGAAACAGCGATGAGGAACAAGCTCCAGATGTTGAATCCGATTCTGGTAGCTCCTGTTACGGTGCTGGCCGTGTAGTCTCTTGCGAACAATGTCATTGTCGCTCCATTCTGATGGAATGCCATCCAGAAGAAGATGACTACCGCGAATACGAGCATGAGGGCTGTGATGCGGCTCTTGGTCTGCTCCGGAGTGAGTTCCGCTTCTGCCTTCTGTCCTGCAGCGGCCTGCTTGACATTGACGTCAGCATCCTTGAACCATGAACGGCAGCTGAAGTAGATGGCTACTGAAATGATAAGGGAGATGCAGGCGATTCCGAAGCCGTAATTGTATGCTGTAGAGAGCTTTTCGATATAGAACTGGCTGAATGTGCCGAGGTCCATTCCTGCGGAACCTGACATGGTGTCGGCGATAGCCTGGAGCTTTTCGGCATTGGCAAGATTGCCGTCCATGATCTGGTGGGCGAGTGCAGGGACATTGGCATCATATACGAGGCCGGATTTGCCGAGGAAGAAATTGGTGACAGCCTTGGCCATTGAAGGAGCGAACATTGCACCGATATTGATGGCCATGTAGAACAAGCTGAATGCCGAGTCTCTCTTGGCTGCGTATTTCGGGTTGTCATAGAGGTTGCCGACCATTACCTGGAGGTTGCCCTTGAACAGTCCGGTTCCGATGGCGATGAGTGCGAGTGCGCCGAACATCAGGATTTTACCTGCGACGTCCGGTCCCGTAGGAATCGCGAGGCAGAGATAGCCTACGAACATGACGGCGATACCGGTGGTGACGCATTTGCCGTAGCCTATCTTGTCGGCCAACATTCCTCCGAAAAGCGGCATGAAGTAAACCGCAGCGAGGAAAATGGAATAAATCTGAGTGGAGACGGCTGCGCTGAATCCGAATTTCGCCTGGATGAACAGGAGGAAGATAGCGAGCATCGTGTAGTACCCGAAGCGCTCTCCGGTGTTGGCGAGAGCGAGGGCGAACAATCCTTTCGGCTGGTCTTTGAACATTGTCTTCTAATATTTTTAAGGTTTAAATTTCCTTACTGTGTTGCTTTTCAGCTTATTTGATGGAAAAGGCCGTGGTAAACCGTTTCCATTATTGTGCAAACATACATAAATTTTCTTATATTTGCCATGCTGTGGGCGTCAGAAGTTGAAAAAGTGAAACAGGATTTATGAGCGCAGGAGTGAAAATAATGGAAATGCTGATGCGGCTCGGTAGTTTGACACTTTAAAATCCGAAAATAGTTAAGAATATTTGATAGAGTTCGTTCAGAACTCTTTTTTTGTTCGTCCAGCACGAACATACTCTAAAGGGTGCAAGTCCCTAAACTGCCCTGATAGTGGGAAGGTTACAGCCAAAGGCAAGGGTGTCCGCCGTGAGACGGAATCTGAAGGAAACCGGCGGCAAACATCTGGTCTGACGGACAGAAATCCGATATGAGGCCTATGGGTGAGGATAAGATTGCAAAAGAAATCGAAGTCCGATAACTATCCGAAATCGCCCAAGGTAAATCGGGCAGACATAAGATGGA